>Ga0182027_10012484_pt1 | contig 11932 bp, 10 predicted proteins | sample 712E1DmetaG_FD_121300 | JGI IMG/M metagenome (GOLD analysis project Ga0182027, IMG submission 121300) | Permafrost microbial communities from Stordalen Mire, Sweden - 712E1D metaG (Illumina Assembly) | ecosystem: Environmental > Terrestrial > Soil > Wetlands > Permafrost | place: Sweden...
AGCCGGGCGAGCTTGGCCTCCACGTCTTCGCGCATGCGGTAAACGGTGCGCTGGGCAACCCCGGCCATGACATAACCCTGGGCCCAGTTGAGCATGGCGCCAAAGAGGTACACGAGGGCAGCCAAGCCAAGAAGCTTGCCCAGATGCCCGAAGTCCACGCCCGACCCCGGGGTGACAGACATGCCCCTGAGCATGTCGGCCAACTGTCCTTGGCCCTTGGCTCGCAGCAGCGCGATCGCTTGCGCTTTCGACATTCCGGCGGGCAGGCGTTTGCCTACGACACCATTGAACAAGACGTCGGTCGCGCTGCCGAGGATCTTCGGACCGAACACGGTGAAGGCCACGCTCGCCGAGGTCATCATGACGACGAAGCCAATTCGGATCCGCTCAGGCTTCAGCCGTCGCCCGAGACGCCGAACGGTGCTCCGGAAGTTCTCCGGCCGCTCGGTCGGCATCGACAGGCCGTGGCGACCGGGCCCGAAGCCTCCACCTGCAGGCGGGCGCCGCGGCGGCGCCGGGGTGCTCATGCGGCTTCCTCTCCGAGCTGGGATGTGACGATCTCGCGGTACTCGGGGCAGGACGAAAGGAGCTCTTCGTGACGCCCGATCCCCACGACCCTCCCGTCGTCGAGCACGATGATCCTGTCCGCATGCAGGATCGTGCTCACACGCTGGGCCACGATAAGAACCGTCGCGTCACCGGTCTCGGACCGCAGCGCACTGCGGAGCTTCGCGTCGGTGGCCGCGTCGAGCGCGGAGAAACAGTCGTCGAACAGGTAGATGGACGGCCTTTTGACCAAAGCGCGTGCGATGGACAGCCTCTGGCGTTGTCCGCCCGACAGGTTCGTGCCGCCCTGGGTGATCTCGGCCTCGAGACCGCCTTGCATGGCAGAGATGAAGTCACTCGACTGTGAGACCTCCAACGCCTTCCAGAGCTCGTCGTCGGTCGCTTCTGGCCTGCCGAAACGCAGGTTCTCCCCGACCGTGCCGCTGAACAGGTACGCCTGTTGCGGCACCATGCCGATCTGGCTCCACAGAGCCGCCCGCTGCTGATCTCGCACATCGACCCCGTTTACGAGCACGGCGCCGCTGGTGACGTCGAACAAGCGAGGGACAAGGTTGAGCAATGTCGTCTTGCCTGCCCCGGTTCCGCCGATTATCGCCGTCGTCTCGCCGGGCACGAGCGAGAAGGAGACGCCGTGCAACACAGGCTCTTCGCCTCCCGGGTAGCCGAAGACGACATCGTTCAGTTCAACCAGTCCGCTCGACACCGATGGGACAACCGCTTGTAGCGGATCCTGGACCGAGGGCTCGACGCGCAACACCTCCTCGATCCGATCGGCGCTCGCGACCGCTCGAGGCAGCAGGATGACCATCATCACAGCGATCATCACCGACATGAGGATCTGCAGGATGTAGCTGAGGAATGCAGTGAGGTTGCCGATCGGCATCTGGCCGCTGGCGATGAGGTGGCCGCCGAACCAGAGCACGGCCACGCTGGACAGGTTCATCACTCCCATGACCGCCGGCAGCGCCAGCGCGAACATCCGGTTCACCCGCAGCCCCGTGCCGGTCAGCGCCCCGTTCGCGTCGGCGAACCGCTCACGTTCCTGGCCGGTCCTGATGAAGGCCCGGATGACCCGAACGCCTGTGATCTGTTCACGAAGCACAAGGTTCACCCGGTCGATCCTGGACTGCATCGACCGGAACAACGGGACGGCCTTTCTCATCAAGATCAAGATGATGACGAGCATCACCGGAACGACGACCACCAGCAGCGCGGACAGTTTCACGTCCTCTTTGAGAGCCATGATGATGCCGCCGACGCACATGATCGGTGCCAGGACCATGATCGTGAGAGCCATCTGCAAGAACAGCTGGATCTGCTGGACATCATTGGTGTTGCGCGTAATTAGCGAGGGTGTCCCGAAGTGGTTCACCTCCTGGGACGAGAAACGTTGCACCGACTTGAAGACGGCACTACGGATATCGCGGCCTATGCCCATCGATACCTTCGACGCGAAGTAGACGGCGACCATCGACATCGCTCCGACGACGAGCGTGATGCCCAGCATCAGCGCACCTGTCATCCAGATGTAATGGATGTCGCCCTTCTCGATGCCGTTGTTGATGATGTCCGCGGTCAGGTTGGGCAGGTAAAGGTTCGCGATCGCCTGCACGACCAGCAGGACGACCACCAACCACACTTGGCGGGCGTAGCGGCCGATGTAGCGCCGCACAAGACTGATCAGCATCGGCTAGTCCCAGTTATCAACGGTGGTCCCGCTGGGGCGGCACCGGGCTCAGCTGCCACGGGCAGTTTCCAGGTCGCGCTGCAAAGCGGCAGCGAACCGCCCGAGCATTGAGGCGAAGGCTGCCAGATCAGGTTCGTTCCATCCTTCGAGCAAGCCATCGAACCATGCCATCCGGGCCTTCTGTACGCGTTCAACGGTCTTTCTCCCGTGTGCAGTGAGCTGAATGCGGATTGCACGGTGGTCCTCGGCGTCGGCGTGACGGGCCACCAGCCCGTCTCGCTCGAGCTGTTGGATCTTGCGGGTGACCGTTGGCGCATCGACCCCGAGCAAGTCGGCCAGGCCCGTCACTCGTAGCGAGTCCCCGTGTGTGTGGAGCATGTAAAGCAGCGCTGCGCCTGCCCTGTCGATCCGGACGCCGGCCGCCTGGAGCATGCGTTCATGCAGTCGGAGCTGCCCCATGGAACGCCCTACGATCCAGAACGCCTCCCGGATCTGTTGGACCGACGTTTCACAGCCCGTAGTAGTTACTTGCGGCACGTAAATATCTTAGCCAATCTCCCGGACACCGCAAAACCGGCGCCAAGAGCCGCTCCACCTGCCCCAGATCCCCGATCGATCGCGCACGGGCGCTGAGCTCAGGACGCCTTCAACGAGCCGCTGCCCGCGGCCCGGTCTGGCTCGTCGCCCCACCTCTCACGGGCAAGTCTGGTCGCGCGGTGCCTGGAGCAGGTAAGCGACCACGTCGGCTGCTTTGTAGCCGTCGCGTCCGGCTGAAACGAGATCCGGTAGGAACGAGAGGTTCTGCCCGATCGTGGCAAGGGGGGGTTCGATCGCCCCGCCGCGGTGACGCTGGCCGAGTCCGATGGCAGCGATCAATCCGTTGCACACGCATCGTCGCTCGGCTGTGTCCTCGATCTTCCCGCCCTTTCTCACGTAGGCCGAGGCTGGCTCTGCAGAGCACCGGTAACCGACCTCACCATCGTTGTTGAGGTACGGCACGCGCAGGTAACCGGCCTCGCAGACACGTCGGCGCTGGGCGTAGACCTCCGGCGCGGCGACGGTCCCCGGCAGGTCGGCGACCTTGAAGGGGAACCCCGTGGGCGAGGCCAAAGCATCGGTGCGCACGTGCAAAGTGCCCGAGCGGGCGCTCGCGAAAAACGCCCTCTTCAACGCGGGGTCAAAGCCTGACTCGTCGCACAGCGCGAACGCCGAGCCAACCTGGACACCGCAAGCGCCCAGCCTGCGCGCCTGGGCGAGCAGGCTCGGGCTCGCGTACGCGCCGGCGAGCCAGTAGGGCAACCCGAACGTTGCCAGCTTCTCAAGGTCGACCACATCGCGGGCCCCGTAAATCGGCTGTCCCTCTTCGTCGAAGCTGACAGGGCCGCGCGGTGGAGCGTTGTGCCCACCTGCCACGGGACCTTCCACCACGAACCCGTCAGGGCGCGTACGGGCGTCCCGGGCCAGATAAGAGGCCAGAACGTGGGAAGCGACTATGGCGAGAAACATCGGGCGGTGCAGCTGCGCGTCAGGTGAGATCGCCTCCGGGCGTACCGAAACGCTGTAGCGAGCGGACCCAGATCCGACCACGTCGACGGAGACCTCACCGGGGCGCCCGGCCGCCAAGGAGTCGAGCAGACCGGGAAGCTGAGCAGGGATGCCGGCTCCGACCAGCACGTAGTCGACTCCTGCGAGCATGGCACCGTATGCGGCCGCAGGCGTGGCCATCTGTATCTTTTCCAGGTAGTTGACCCCGACGAGGCCCTCGTGGCCTTCCTTGGCCAGGAACACCTCCACGAAGTTGGCCGCGACGATGAGATCAACTGCGTGCTGGGTCGGACTGAGAGACAGGCGCTCCACTAGGCGGAACGGAGTCTCGCCATCCAGGCCACCGTCAACGAAATAGCGGGTCAGGATCTGCTCTGCCACCTCCGCACTCGGGAAGCGGGCCAGCGCCCGGCGAATGTGACCGCCCTCGTCGCCCAGCTGGAGACGGCGGGCAAGCAGGGTATCGAGCGCCACACCGGAAACGACTCCGAGCTGGCCAGTCACAGCAACTGCTCGGGCCAGAGGCCAGCCGGACACGCCGACGCCCATGCCACCTTGAATGATCACGGGCAACTCGCCCGCGGCCCGCGGCCGCGTCACTTTCGATCCCTGGCAGCGGCTCCACGTGCTACTCGCCCGCATCGGAGCCTTCGGCGGCCGTCACTGACTTGTAGAGCCGGTTCTCTTATGACCACAAAGGCTAGCCGACAAGACATCTGATCCTGTCGGACTCTCGATGTCGCGCGAGCTCCGCGTTCCAGCGCGATCGAGGATGTACCGGCCAAGACGACAGCCAAAGACATGGTCATTCCCGACTTGATCCGGTTGGATGCCCGGACCTAGGCCCGGGCATCCAGCTTGGCTCTGGTACCTCACGATCTCGCTCACTCAAACGCGCAAGGGCTGGTGGAAGGCGAAGACGACAGACACGGGCAACGTATTGATCCGCAAGAGGTTCGCATTGTTCGCAGCGGCCGGATCAGCGCGTTGTCATGCGTCAAAGCCGTTTCGACGAGGCCTGGCTCGACGATGGTCACTCGTATGTCTGTTTCGAGAGGCCCGGCCGCAACTCGTGTCGCATTCCCATCTGGCCCACTTGGAACCATATATGGCGGCTCTGCCACCAAGCTCGAAGCCGGAGAGCGAGACCATGATGATCACGTGCCCGACGTTGCTATCACTCGCGATGGTCAGATCTTGTGAATCCCTCGTCTACCTCCGTCACCGCCTGTACTCCGCGGCCGAACAATGACGCTTGACTACCAGCACTTTGCCTCGCTGGGTGATCCGAGCGCGGGGCGGACGCCGCTTCAGGCTGTCCGAATGCCTTCGAAGACCGAAGCGCCCGGTGAGATGTCCTGACCGCTCAGGACCACCTAATTGCAGATTGGCGCCGCCAGCGTCTCCTACGACGTGAAGGTTCCCACTGATTTGCAAGCTCGGCGAGGACGGCCGGTTCCAGACGAAGAGATATAGGTCCGACGCCGGTGCTCGGACAACAACATCGGGACTGTTGAACTCTTTCGCCGCGACGACGAGGTCGGGCAGGATGGCTATGGACCACCTCTCCGGTCGGTCCGTAGGAACCAGGCCCAGGGTGCCGACGGTCGGTTCGTCCTTGTTGTTCGATTGCTTGTGCCCGAAGAACCCGAAGAGCAGCTCCTCGATACCGTCGGTCGCGAACGAGGGGTCGAACCCTGTGACCGGATGTCGAACCGTCAACTCGACATCTACCCTGTGGAGGGCAGTTTCGTGCGCTTGGCGCCGAGCCCACATACTGAGCGGCGACGGAGCCTCGAGAAGGGTCCAACAGCGGAGGTCCTCCGGCGCGGACGACAGGGCCCGGACCAAAGCGGCATGGCCTTGTCCGACCCACTCCCGAAGGGACTCGCCGCGCGGCGCAGCGCTGAGCCGAGCTCGTCGACCATTTCAGTGAGACCGTCTTGGACATAGGTCGCAGCGGTGCACGAAGCCGATATGGGCGAGAAGGTCGCTCAGTTGCCAACCCGGGCAGGTGGGTACCGGTGCTTGCAGCTCGGCCCCGCGAGACGTTTCGACGATGGAGCGCCCGTGGCTCTCGAGAGCTTCGAGGTACTGGCGGACGTCCATGGGATGCCTACAGCGCTCTCACGGACCAATGAGCCGCTGAAGAGCCAGGACCTGGTCGCCGGCGTGAACATGGCTCCAAGGGGGCCCGACTCGCGAGTCCAGGGCGAGGCGGGCGCCCAGAGCGACGAGGGACCAACCGAGCCGCTCGCGAATCCGGGGCCGACGCGAGTCGAGACTCCGCCGGATGCGGGTTGCGGCGAAGATCTCGCGCTCGCGTTGCTTGGCGAGCTGTCGCAGTTGCGAGGGATTGACCATGCGGGAAACGATACGGAGGAATGCGGACAGCTTCGGTCCGCAATAGGCAATAATAATTGGCGAATGGCCGATTCGGCAGCCCGCCTCCTGAGACTGCTCGGGCTCCTCCAGCGACGCGCGACCTGGAGTGGCGCCGACCTGGCCGAACGTCTCGAGGTGGACACCCGCACCGTTCGACGTGACGTTGAACGCCTGCGCGAGCTGGGGTACCAGGTGTCGGGTACTCCCGGTGCGCGTGGCGGCTACAGGTTGGGCGGAGGAAGCGACGTGCCCCCGATGCTGTTCGAGGACGACGAGGCGATGGCGGTCGCAGTCGTGCTTGGCGTCTCTGCAACAGCGCCCGTGCCTGGCATCGAGCGCGGGGCTCTCACGGCTCTGGCCAAGCTCGACCGCCTCCTTCCGCCGCGACTACGAACCCAGCTGACAGCCCTGCGGGCCGCCACGGTGCCGCTGGTGTCACCGACCGAGGTTGTTTCGACCGAGCATCTCATCCAACTCGCTCAAGCCTGTGACAACTGCCAGCGTGCGACCTTCTCCTATGAGGCTCAGGACCAACGCCGCAGCGAACGCCGTGTCGAGCCACATCGACTCGTGGCCACCGACCGGCGGTGGTATCTGGTGGCCTACGACCTGGACCGGGACGACTGGCGAACCTTCCGGGTGGACAGGATCTCCTCGGTGACCGTGTCAGGACATACCTTCGTGCCACGTCCACTGGCCGACCCGGCCCGGATGGTGGCTGAAGGTATCACGACGGCGCCCTATGCCCATCGGGCCGTCGTCTCAGTGAAGGCTGCGCCCGAAGAGGTGGCGCGCGTCGTCGACCAGTACGTCGGTCTCCTCGAAGGACAAGGCGACCACACCAAAGTCGAGATCGGGTTCGACGACCCTGACTGGGTTGCCGGCTACCTGATCGGCCTGGGTCTCGACTTCGAGGTCATCGAGCCTGCCGAGCTGCGTAAGCACATGTCGACACTCGGCGCCAGCTTGCAGCAGCGACACCGTCACGTTGGGAGAAAGACAGCCGAGTGACGTCTTGTGCCAGGCGCTCTCACCTCGTTGAAGCTCGCTCTGTCGGCTCTCCATCGCCTTGGTGGACGAACGAGACCACTCGTTGGGCCGTCACAGCCCCAACGATGGTTCTCCGGTCCCGGGCTTTGCACCGCGCCTGGCGTCTCAGTCGAGGTGGTGAGCTTTCACGCCGCGAACAGGTATGCGCGGCCGGCATTCTTCGCGTGCCCGTCTGCGCCGGTAATGACCGTCGGCCCCGAGATCTGCACCGAATAGCCAAAGTAGTCACCGGCGACGGTGTCGGAGCCCTTCAGCTCGGCCGTCTGCCTCCAGCCAGGCACAAGGTCTCTGAACAAGTACGCGCGTCCGGCGTCCTTGCCGTAGCCCGGCGCACCCGCGATTGCCGTCGTGCCCGATATCGACACCGACACGCCGAACCCGTTGTTGGCGCCGGTGTCAGAGCCCTTGAGCTCGGCGACCTGCTTCCAACCGGTCGCAGTCTTGGTGAACACGTACGCGCGCCCGGCGTCCTTCGCGTGGTTCGGTGACCCAGCGATCGCAGTTGTACCGGAGATGGCGACCGAGACGCCGAACCCATCCTTTGCACCGGTGTCTGAGCCTTTGAGCTCGGCGACCTGCTTCCATCGGCTCGCCGTCTCGGTGAACACGTACGCACGCCCGGCGTCCTTCGCGTGGTCGGGCGCGTCCACTATGGCAGTTGTGCCGGAGATCGCCGCCGAGCCGCCGAAGGTATCGCCGGCGCGGGTGTCCGAGCCCTTTAGCTCTGCAGCCTGCTCCCAACCCGTTGCCGTCTTGGTGAACACGTAGGCACGGCCTGCCTCCTTGGCGTACCCCGGTGCGTCCACTAAAGCAGTCGTGCCCGACATGGCCGAGGTATAGCCAAAGTAGCTACCGGCGGCAGTATCGGAGCCCTTCAACTCGGCGACCTGCGACCAGCCTGCGGCGGTCTTCGCGAACACGTAGGCGCGCCCCGCGTCTTTGCCGTGGCCTGGTGCGTCCACTAATGCGTTCGAACCTGCGATTGCCACCGTGTAGCCGAAATCATCGCCTGAAACGGTGTCCGACCCCTTCAGTTGGGCAGCCTGTGTCCACAGCTCACCGGTCTTTGTGAAGATGTCCGCTCGCCCGGCGTCCTTGGCGAAGCCCGGCACGCCGACGACAGCAGTAGTACCCGAGATGGCTACTGAGACGCCGAAGCCGTCATCGGCGACGATGCCGGAGCCGTTCAGCTCGGCAAGTTGAGTTCCCACCCTGGGCGCGATCAACCCGTTCGCAGCCACTGCTGAAGCCGTGCTGCCGAGTACTGGCAGGAAGACCGCTACGAGTCCAACAAGGGGAACAATGTGGGATCTACGAATAAACCCTCCCATCATTGGCTCATACCCGACTCTGGAAACCTAATGACATTCGATCGGCTTGTCGACTCACACAGCGTCTGCGAGCAGCCCGTGCGTCACTGCCGGTTGTCGACAAGGGCATTCTTGGCGCGCTCGGCCCATGAGGTTGCACCACCTGACTCCACCGACGGTTACAGGCCTCTGGCCCGTAACGGTTGTAGTCGCCCGTGAAAGAGAATGGTCGTGCACGGTCGCGCACGACGACGCTTACGATCGAATGCGCGCGAAGCGAATTGCCAGCAGGACGCGCCAAAGCCGAGGCGAACTACGCTGCTCGAACCGAGTACAAGATCGTGCGTGCGATCGAGCCGTCGCCGGCCAATCCGATCGATACCAGGACCGGCTTGCTACGCCCAGGCACCCTCACCCTGACGAAGAGGACCGAATAGCACGGTGAGCTTGCCGGACAGGCAGTAAGGCCGTGGAGCACAACACAGCGAGCGGAGAATAGAAGACTCACGAGCGGGTCGGTCCGCAGCCCGGAGTCGACTTGGACGCCGTTGCTCGGCTGGTAAGGGGTCGGGGCAATGCGCGCGCACATGAAGTTGCGAACGAACGGGCGCGTGTCAGTGCTCAGAGACACACGCGGCTGTGAGTACCCGCTGAGCGATATCCCGAGCGTCCGACAGGGGTTGCCGGGAACATTCACGATCGATCTCCTCGCAACGGGCCAGTCTGGAGGAACCGAGAATCTGAGCCCTCCGAAGGACACCGGCCTCCATGTCGGAGGAACCCTTACTGCCCCGCCTGGTGCAAGCACCACCGCACGCGCCGAGACCATGAGCGTTCTCAGCACACGTTGGCCGAGGGTCCCGTCGACAGTGATCTCAACCTCAAGGGACGGGACCAGATACCTGCCGGTCGCCACACCGGAGTACGGGTACACCAGCAGCCCGTTGACTACCTCCGGGTGCCCGGACGGGGCTTGGTTGCCGGTCGGCCGCCCGATAAAGACCGTCGTCCTGGGGCCACGACCGATCACCGCGGGACAATGGAAGACGCCTGGCCTGGGATTGACGAAGATTTCCCCCGGCGGCGATCCGGTCGCACACGGCGGCGAGTTATACAGCACGAACCAGCTGGCCGGCACCGACAACTGAGCGGCGCCGAGCGAGACCGGCACCCATCCGGCAGGCGTCGCAAAACGCTCGACAGCAGGAAGGGGTCTGGTCGCGGCCGTTGCAGAGACCGCCTCTGAACTCGAGAAGGCGGAGAAGCCAAGAGCAAGTAGCACCACGAGGCCCGCTCCGAGCTTGCGCGCCGTAGTCACGGTCCCATGAAGCGACTTCCGCCGCTATTCGCGTACGACTCCTGGCATCTCCTCGAGCACCTTGAAACCGATCCACCTAACACCAGGCGCGCGCGTGACGGCGGGTCTTGGAAAGGGCTTCTAGTGAAGACGTCTTGGCCCATTCAAAATCGAACCCGCGAGTCGTCGCGGAGTGGCTCCGCGACGAACGTGCGTCACCAAGCAAGCCCGCGACCAGCGCTCGACGAGCGTTGCCGTGTCGGGCTCCCACCACACTGCAGGCGGCTCGGTGCGAGATTATGAGCAGCTAGTTACAATCTCGCTACAGAACTGTAATGTATTAGTCATGGAACGCGAAGCGAGCCCGCCAGCCGATTGCGGAACCTCCCGCGCGACGGCCCGCCGAGTTGTGATCGTCGCCTTAGCGCTGCTCGGCTTCGCGGGGTTGGTGCTTGTGCTTTACGTCACCTCGACACACGTCTACGCAGGAGGCTCGGACAGGGCGACCACGATCCTCGAGGGTCAGGCCGTCAGCAGTGGAAACCCACTTCTGCACGGGTGGATCCTTACAGGCGACTCTTTCTGGACAACTGACGCGTTCTTCTACGCTCTGGCGGTACGTGCCGGAGGCCTTTGGCCGGGCTTGCTCAATTTGGAGCCCGCCCTAGCGGTCGCGATCACCGTCGTTGTCGGCGCCTTGGTCGCCAGCCGCGGACACAAAAGAGCAGCCGCGGCGGCGGGAGCTGCCACCGTCGTGGCGCTGCTCGCACTTTGCACCCACGCGCTGGCATCATTCCTGCTCGGCGGCCCGGATCACGTCACTACCGCGTGTTTGGCGCTACTGGCGTTCGTAGCACTTAGGCATGGCCGTTTCGACTGGAAATGGGCAGCGGCGCTCGCTGCTCTCTCCATCGGGATGTTCGGCGACTTGCTGATGGTCGCGTATGGCATCGTGCCGATCTTCTGCGCGGGTGTCGTTTCCATGCTGCGCGCCCGACGCTGGGGGGCAGGTATCGCGCCAGCAGCGGCATCGGTCGCGGCAGTCATCGCATGCGAGCTTTTCAGTTGGCTCGCTAGGGCGATGGGTGCGTTCAGCTCCGTTGGTGGCGTTTCCGTCGCGCCTTATCACCAGATGCTCGTGAACCTGAGGCACGTGTTGAGCTATGGGGCGAATCTCGTCGGCTTCAGCTACCGGTTCGACGCCGGTGGCGTCCCGAACGTCCTGCAGGACGTTCACATCGTCAGTGCTCTCCTGATCGCCGCCTGCTCGCTGGTTGCAGTCGCCAGCATGGTCAGACGTGTCGCCAACCCGAGCCGAGACGCCTCCTCGGCTCCGGAGAGCGACATAGGGCGTTGGTGGCTGGACGACGTGCTGGCCATTGCGATGTTCGGTCCGGCCGTGACCTTCGTCTTCCTGGCGGTCGATGGAACTGCGGGTGCCCGTTATCTCGTCGCAACCGTGGTGTTCGCCAGCGTCCTCAGCGGCCGGATGGTCGCCCAGGCGTGGCAGCACCTGGGACCGGGTCAGCTTACGCGGGCGATCTGCGTCGTCGGCGCAGCCGCGTCCTTGTGGCTTGGCGCAGGCGTTGGCTACACGATCTCTCAGCCCATCGCGGTGCACCAGGCCGCCACGCTCGCCTCCTGGCTCGAGGCGCACAATCTTGAGAACGGGGTCGGCGGTTATTGGGCCGCGAGCGTGACGACGGTCGAGAGCCGGGGCGCGATCACGGTCAGACCGGTCTGGTCTAATCAGGACGGCAAGCTTGGCAGGTACATGAAGCTCTCTTCTGCCAGCTGGTATGCCAATCAACGATTCCAGTTCCTCGTCTATCAGTCGCCCGCATACCAAGGAGTGGATGCGCTCGCGGCTGCAAAGACCTGGGGCGCTCCGGCCCACAGCTACCTAGTCAGCGGCTACCACGTGCTCGTGTGGTCGTCCACGTTCAGCGTGCCGGCGTTTCCCTAGAAGCGTGGGTCCGAACCGGAAAGCGGCCCGGTTTCGAAGCTCGATGAGGCGAGATAGCGGACCCTGACCGGTGGTCGCGGCCTCTCGTTGGTTACGAGGTGTCCGAAGCTGAGCACGCGAGGGTG
>Ga0182027_10012486_pt1 | contig 11931 bp, 14 predicted proteins | sample 712E1DmetaG_FD_121300 | JGI IMG/M metagenome (GOLD analysis project Ga0182027, IMG submission 121300) | Permafrost microbial communities from Stordalen Mire, Sweden - 712E1D metaG (Illumina Assembly) | ecosystem: Environmental > Terrestrial > Soil > Wetlands > Permafrost | place: Sweden...
GAAGGCCTCTAGTAATGCCGCATCCGAAGTCGCGCGCATCGAGTCGATCACCGCCAGCCAAGCCGGATCCGCGCACCACCGCCACTGCTACGCGGCATTACGGGAGACGCGGCATTGAAGGCCTGCGTCTCGGTCGACCCGGACTCCGAGCTCATCGACGAGGTCATCGTCACCCCCGCCAACACCCCCGATCGCGACGCCGTCCCGGGTCTCGTCGAGTCCCTCCCCAAAGACGATCCTCCCGAGATCGTCGGTGACGCTGCCTATGGGGATGGTGCGACGCGCGCCGAACTGAAAGAAGCCGGCCTCAGCGTCGTAGCGCGCGTCCCACCGGTCCGCAACGCGACGGGTGGTTTCCCAAAGGACCGCTTCGCGATCGACCTCGAGTCGAACACGGTCACCTGTCCCGCCAAACAGACCGTCCCGATCCGCTCGCAGCGATCCGGCGGCGGCGTGAACTTCGCCTCGCACTGTTCGACCTGTCCGCTCGCGGCACGGTGCACGAGGTCACGATCCGGACGCACGATCACGATCCACCGCCATGAGGCATTGCTCCAACAGGCGCGGGGGGACCAGGCCGACCCGATCTGGCAAGAGAGATACCGCGCCGACCGCCCGATGGTCGAGCGCAAGTTCGCGCACCTCGTCTTTCGGTCCTGGGGAGGTCGACGAGCACGGATCCGAGGACTTCGCCGGGTAGCCACCGACCTCGACACGAGAGCCACAGCGACCAACCTCGCGCGCCTCGCGATGCTTGGACTTCGCTCCGGCGATGGTGGATGGACGATCGCCGGAGCATGAAGACCCGATCTTCGTGTTCAACACCCAAAATCGAGTCCCATTCACCCCCTTGAGAAGTCTCGGCCTCGCTCTGCTCACCTGCCCGACGCGCCACATCCGCCCCACGCCGAACAACCGGCCGCGCAAGCACGCCGGAACACCCTTACTTCAGCGCCGTCCTGGCTGTCACGAATGTCGCCTTCTAGCCACCGGGTCAGCCCCAGTGAGGTGACATGATGACGAGCGGCTTCACTTCAGTGGGCCGCCCCAGTGAGGTCCCAGCACGGCTGGTGCCTTGGTGGCGACGAGCGACTTCCGTGGAACGCCCCAGTGAGGTCCCAGCACGGCTGGTGCCTTGATGGCGACGAGCGGAGCTCCGGTCCCCTGATGGTTGTGCGAAGCCGTCAGGGATACCAGGACGGTCCGAGCGGAGCCGGCCCTCGCGGAATGGGACGCGGCCATCGCACCGTGAGGCACTGCGGCCGCTGCGAATGGGGCACCAACCATCGAGGCCACCAGGACCGCCCCGAGCCCGACTGCCACCTTAAGACGAAACTTGAACCCTGTTTCGGCTGTCCTTCTCGACTGCATTCCTGAGTCTTTTAGCATAACGGACATATGGGCTCTCCATTTAACCGGAGTGCTGCAGGTCGTGGTCCCGCCAAGGGCGATCCGATGGTGAACGCTCCAGGCTCGGCGGGTGCCCCCTCGCCCCTGGCGGCGTGGGTGGGATCTCCCGTGGCCTCTCACCGACGACGATGTCGCGGTAACGCAGGGGAAGATGGCCGACGGCGAGCTCGAGCACCCGGTAGAAGACCAGCCCTCGGCTGCGGGAGTTGCGGCGATTGAAGCGGAACACGAATTCGTTCAAGTAGCTGGCGAGGTGCGCCTGGTCCGCCGCCCCCTGGTGGGTGCCGAGCAGCCACCGTTTGGCGAGGGAGGCGACCCGGTGCACGCCGGGCAGCAGCTCGCCGGGATCTTCCCCGCGAGCCCGCGCCGACCGCTGGCTACGCCGGTCGTGGACGTAGCCGAGCTCACTGATCCCGCTGTAGCCCTGCCATGCGTCGGTGATGACCGTTGCCCCCGGCTCGACATGTGCGGTCACGAAGGGGTGCAGCGAGGCGGCAGAGCCATCGGCGAGGACCGCCATCCAACAGCGGCCGAAACCCCTCGGCTCTTTCAACTCAACGGCTACGCCCACAAGGGCTTTCTTACCCTTTGCCCGCCCACCCCGCAGGCCCGTCTCCTCACCGCCGACATAGGTCTCATCCACCTCAACCGTGCCCATGAGGCGGTCCCTGCCCGGGGCCACGAGCACCGATCGCAGCCGGTGGAGCATCGCCCAGGCCGTCTGGTAGGAGCCGATCTCGAGCGTCCGCTGCAGACCGAGTGCCGAGGTTCCGCGGTTATCTAACTACTCTCTGCGGTCTAATTGGGTTCAAGAGCGAGCTAACAGGGGTTTCGCTACGTCCTCCTCGGCAGAAAGAGCCTCCGCCCAAGGCATTCCACTTCTCGGGGCCTACCTCGAGCCTGGTGAGATAGGCGCGAGCCCAAGCCACGCGCCTCACGCTGGCCGAGACCAAGAAACTCGGATCCAGGAGCTCGGCGAATCCACGACAACGGCAGAGCTCGGATCCATGTGTCGACTGCCAGCGACATAGGACCACCTTGAGCATCCACCAGCTCCGGCCGAAGAGACACTCGGCTGGGCCTCCGAAACCGTTTGTAAGGAGGCCTGGGTAGCTGGCGCCCCTCGGGCGCGACACAGCCTCCGAGTTGACCTCCAAACCGGCTCCAAGCCCGTCCTGGACGCCGAAGGCGACTTGAAGTGGGTCGTACTAACAGCAGCCTTGGGTTCAACAACCGCCTCTCGCACCAGCCACCTAGAATTCCCTCATGGGCATTACCAAGCAGCTCGTGAACCGACTGCGGGCCTCGACGGAAACCGTGGATGTCCACCGAGCATGGGTCGGGGAGTACCAGGCGTGGCGGGCGATGGCCAACGGCTATCGGATGGCATACCCGCCGGGCCACTCCTGCTCGCCGATCCCGGCGCTGCGCGAAGTGGAAGCGAGAACGGACTTACACCTGGGCAACTTCAACGTCGACGAGGTCGCACAGCTCATGCCGGCGTGGCGCACGAACCCCGGCGGCAGCATCTGGCTGCGACGAGCGAGAGGATAGGACGTGCGGTCGGTCCGTTCGGGTCGCAGCTGGAACTGGCGCCGCCCCGTGCGTGCGACCTTGCGCAAGATCGAGGCGCTGGTCCGGTCCCGCTCACTGCCTCGGGCGATCGCCAGAGCGGCCCGCCTTGCCGTGCGGGCGACGCCGCTCTTGCCTCTGTTGCGGCGGGGGTGGACCTGGGCGGACGAACGGTCCCGGTGCCCCATGCGGGCCCAGGACATGCTCTGGATCCTCGCGGCCCTCGACGCCGCCGAGGTCCCCTACTGGGTTGCCGGCGGCTGGGGCGTCGACGCACTGGTAGGGCGCCAGACGCGCAAGCACGACGATCTGGACCTCGTGCTGTCCGATTTCGAGCGTGACGAACCTCGGGCACGACGCGTACTCGGCTCTCTGGGCTTCCGGCCGGTCCATGCCCGCCCAGCTGGCATCTGGATGCCAATGCAGTCCCTGATGGACGACGCCGCCGGTCATCGCATCGAGCTCCTGAACATCGACGAGGAGCGACTGATGGCCGGTATCGGTCGGCCACCGACTGGCGAGGGGCACGCTCCTGCGGACCTGGGGTCGATCGCCTTCGCCTCGGGCGAGATCGAGGGGCGCACGGTGGCGTGCCTGTCGGCCGAGGTTCAACTCCTGTTCCATTCCGGCTACGAACTCCGGTCCTCCGACCAGCGCGACATGGGCATGCTGCAACGCGCCCTCGGTACCGACCCGCAAGCGCGTGCCGCATCGACCGTCGACTTGTAGTCGAGAGGAGGTCTGGGGTCGACGGCAGATCCCCCTCCTGCAGCACCTGCCGGGCGCCGCTAGCATCAACACATCGTCTGACGGAACCGGTCGGAGGCGGTGGCCTGAATGGGCGAAAGCGTGCTCATCGTCCCCGTTCCCGCGGTCGAGCCCACCGTTCGCCGGCTCCGCAACAAGCTCGATCCGGCGAGCCGGGCCGGGCTGCCCGCTCACGTGACCGTCCTGTACCCGTTCGCCCCTACCCCGCTCCAAAACGACGTGGTCGACGACTTGGCCCGTCTCTTCGCCACGGTGGACAGGTTCGACTTCGAGCTCTCCGGCGTGGGGTGGTTCGAGGACCGCGTGCTGTACCTGGCCCCGAACCCCCCCGAACCCTTTCAGGCGCTGACAGCGCGCGTGGCTGCCCGACACCCCGACTATCTCCCGTACGGCGGCGCCTTCCCCACCGTGATTCCCCACCTCACCGTAGGTGAGGGGGGACGGCACAAAGCTATGGCGCGCGCCGCTCATCGCCTCCAGAAGCGGATCCCGCTGTACGCCACCGCCGCCGAAGTGTGGCTGATGGCCGAAGGGCGCGACGGGCGCAACTGGTACATCGATCATGTCTTCCCGCTCGGGCCGGCGGGGCGGTCGTGAGACGCTGCCATAAGATGATGGCCTCGCGTACCGTGGCGTACGGGCACTTTGGCGCTGTTCCTGGGGTCCGGCACGGGTGCCGTAAGCTCTTGGATTGACGCGCCGCGGGTGAGAAGCGGCCAACAGGGAAAGTGGAGGACCAGCGGATGGACGGCCAAATGCCGGGCAGAGCATTCGACCGGCACATCGACGGACCCGAGGTCGCCCGCGCGCACCGGACTGCCGGGTCGCAGTCGCGTCCGGAGGAAGCATGAACGTGCCGCAGGTCTCCGTAGTCGTCCCCACCCAGAACCGGTCGGCCATGCTGCGACGCACCCTCGGTACGGTGCTCGGACAGAAGGGCGTCGCCCTCGAGGTGATCGTCGTGGACGAGGCATGCGAGGACGACACCGCACGCATGCTGGCGTCCCTCGGCGAGCCGAGGCTGTCGGTCGTCCACCATGAGACGGCGCAAGGTCTGGCGGCGGCACGCAATTCCGGGCTTGCCGAGGCCAGGGCGAAGTGGGTTGCGTTCTGTGACGACGACGACATGTGGGCTCCCGACAAGCTGGTCTCGCAGCTGGAGGCGCTCGAATTGATGCCCGAGGCTGAATGGTGCGCAAGTGGCGCGGTGCACGTCGACACCGAACTCCATGTCCTTTTCGGGTTCGAGCCACCCGAGCCCGGCGACGTCTCGCATCTCACCCTCGCCTATAATTGCATCCCTGGCGGCGGCTCCGGAACGATCGCTCTCACACAGGCGGTGCGAGACGTCGGCGGGTTCGACACACGGCTCAAGTGGGGCGAGGACTGGGACATGTGGTGCAGGCTGTCCGTGCGCTCGCCCCTAGCTGCGGTACCCCGCCCGCTGCTGGCATACCTCGTCCATGGGGAGAACATGTCGCGTCACTCCCCGCGATTCAACCGGGACGTCGCAGTGATCGAGTCGAAGTACCGTGCAGAGCGGAGCGACCGGGGAGTCACGTTAGACCGCGGGATGCTCGAGTTTGTGCGGGCTGGCATCGATCTCGACGCGGGTCGGCGGTGGTCTGCGGCGTGGCACTTCCTCGGACAGGCGTACCAGGACAGAGGCTTCCGACCGGTCGCCAACGCGGGGGTGGCGCTGCTCGCTCTCCGCCATTTGGCTCGCCGACAGGCCGCTCGGCGTCGGTACGTTCCAGCCGGGTGGTCAGCGGAGGTCGAAGCGTGGCTCGAGCCACTCCGCCTCGAGCTGCCACTGCAGAAATACAGCCAGCGTCAGGGCCTGATGTGACCACGAAGCACGACGAGGACGACGACATAGCGGCCCTTCCCGTCATCGCGACTGACCGCGCTGTAGCACGAAGGCTACGGGACAAGGTCGAGCTTGTCGCCGACGGCTCCAAACCCGAGTCGCTCATCGAGTCCCTCCGGATACTGGTCGCCCACGGCGAAGTGGTCCGATCGTTCGCCCGACGCAGCCTGAAGATCCGCTACAAGCAGTCGGTACTGGGGGTGGCATGGGCAGTGGTCCAACCGCTCGCCACGCTGGCGATCTTCGTAGTCTTCTTCGGACGCGTCGCCAAGATTTCGGGAGGCGGTGTCCCCTACGCCGCCTTCGCGATCTCCGCTCTGGGCCCTTGGCAGTTCGTGAGCAACGCCATCAGCTTCGGATCACTGTCGGTGATCAACGAGGGGGCGCTGCTGCGCAAGGTGTACTTCCCCCGGATGGCACCCGTGATCGGCGCCGTCGCATCCAACCTGGTCGACCTCTCGATCATGCTGGTACTGCTCCTTCTGCTCGAGCCGATCCTGGGAGGCCAACTGGGCGCGTCTTTGGTCACCGTTCCACTCATCGTCCTGGTGCTCGTCATCCCGACACTTGGGCTCTGCCTCTTCCTCGCCGGGCTGGCTGTCTTCTACAGGGACCTGAAGTACGTGGTTCCCTTTGCGGTGCAGTTCCTCATGTTCGCGAGCCCGGTGGCGTACCCGATCTCGAACATCCCCTCACAGTGGCAACTGGTATACGCGGCCGCGAACCCATGGGTCGGTCCCGTCAGTGCATTCCGCGATGTCTTCGCACTCGGGACTTACCCCGACTGGACCCTCCTGGGTATCAGCGCAGCGACGGGGTTTGTGATGTTGTTCGCCGGCTACGAGCTCTTCAAGCATCTCGAGCCCGAGATGGCGGACGTGGTCTGATCATGTGGGCTGTCCGGCTCGAAGAGGTGACAAAGCGCTACCGCATGGGCGGCATCTCTCGGGACACCCTGGGTCGCGTGATCTCGACGGCACCGCGCCGCATGGCGCGTCGACTGAGCCAAGGTTCCGTCGCCCGTCCACAGACAGGCAAGCTCGCACTCGACCACGTGTCCCTGGAGGTGGCCGAAGGCGAGTCCTACGCCCTGATCGGTTCCAACGGAGCCGGGAAGTCGACGGCACTGCGGCTCATCTGCAGGATCTCGCCACCGACGAGCGGAATGGTCCGAGTGCGCGGCCGTGTCGGAGCACTGATAGAGGTGAGCGCGGGCGTCCATCCCGAGCTGACCGGGCGCGAGAACATTTGGCTCTACGGCAGCATCATAGGACTACCACGGTCGGAGATCCGCTACCGTTTCAGCGACATCGTGGACTTCTCGGGGCTCGCCGACTCGCTCGACACCCAGGTCAAGTTCTACTCGTCGGGAATGCAGCTGCGGCTCGGGTTCTCGATCGCCAGCCACCTCGAACCGGACGTCTTCGTGGTTGACGAGGCACTGGCCGTCGGCGACGTCATGTTTCAGTCCCGTTGCGTCGAGCGAATGACCAAGTTGTCCCGCGAAGGGACGACACTGTTGTTCGTGTCCCACCAGCTCCCGACGGTCGAAGCGCTGTGCACTCGGGGTGCGTTGCTCTCAGAGGGGCATGTGCTGGTGGAAGGAGCATTGAAGCCGGTGCTCGCCCGGTACTTGGCGATGGTCGAGGAGAACCAGCTCGGCAGCATCCGCCTGCACGAGAACAGCGGTCCCGTACGAATAGTGGGGGCCAGCTGCCACGGGGAGGACGGCGAGGAACGAACACAATTCAGCCCCAACGACTCCATCGAGATCCGGCTTCGCTTCGAAAGCGACAAGCCACTCGAACGACCGTACGTGGTGGTCGGCATCACCGACGGGCGCCCGGGGATGCTCGTGCAATGCTCGATGCTCGACGATGGCAACACGCCCGAATGGGTCGGAACCCATTGGGAATGTCGGCTGCGCATTGCCGAGCTACCCCTCCGTCCCCGGCTCTACCGGGTGTGGGCAGAAGTTGTCGCTTCCGATGGCGTCGGCACGCTGACCGAATGGCTCGAAGTCGCCGCGTTCCGGGTGGTCGGCGACATCCCCAACGGCCCCAGGGCTGTCGTGTACAGCATGGCTGCTGGCGCCCTGGACGTGCCGTACACGTGGGACGTCCATCCGTGACCCAGGTCAGGTCTCCGGTCCGCATCGGCTTCTACTCGGACGCAACCAGGTTTGCAGGTGCAGAGATCGCACTCGGCAACCTGCTCGAATCCTTGGGACCGCACGTGCAGGCCACGGTCATCGGCACCTGTGCCACGATCGTCGAACGACTGTCCTCGCACCGACCCGGCACCACGAAGGTCGTGTTGGCACCGGCACAGGGCGTGCGAGGAATCATCCGTCACCGCAACGCGTTTACGAGGTTGGACCTCGACATCCTCCAGGCCAACCTCACGTGGATGCCGTCGTGCCGAAAGGCGCTGGTTGCCGCAATGACAATCCCCCGCCTCCGGGTGGTCGCTGTGGAGCACCTGCCCCTGCAAGGATCCGGGCTCTCGAACCGCGTCGTGAAGCACCTCACCTCGCGGGGACTGAGCGCCCACGTGGCCGTCGGTAAGGCTGCCGCGCGTATCATCAAGCAGGCAGCCGGAGCACCGACTGGGTCCATCCGCACGATCTACAACGGGGTGGTGGACCCCGGGACGCCCGCCCCCCGTTCGGCCTCGGCAGGTCCGCCCTTGTTCGGGTGTCTCGCCCGGCTCGATCGAGTGAAGGGTCTCGACGTCCTGCTGGACGCGTTGGCCAAGGTACCCGACGCGCGCGTCGTGATCGCCGGCGAAGGCGATGAGCGCGCCGCGCTGCAGGGGCAGGCCTTCGCACTCGGGATCAGTGGCCGCGTGGACATCCTCGAGTGGACGGACGACCCCGGTTCACTGCTGACCGGGTGCGACGGTTTCGTCCTTCCTTCGCGCGCCGAAGGATTTCCGCTCTCCATTCTGGAAGCCATGCTGGCCGGGCTCCCCGTCGTGGCTACCGACGTCGGGAGTGTCCGAGAGGCGGTGGTCGACGGGGAGACCGGGTTCGTCGTCCCATCCGACGACGCGACGGCGCTGGCCAGGGCGATGCGCCGGCTGGCGACTGATACCGACCTGCGCCGCATCATGGGCAAGGCTGGGAGAGCCAGGGCACTTGAGCGATTCTCCATCGAGCGAATGGCCCGAGCCTACGAGGAACTGTACGAACAACTGCTCGGGGCACCAACTGAGCAGCCCTCACGGGCTGAGTCTCGACAACCCGAGAGGATCACGCCGAAGGCCTGCACAACGGAGCCAAACGGTGAAGGTTCAGGCCGGTCTTCCGAGCACGCGTGGAAGGAGCGATCGATCGAGGTCGGCGACCCCGGCGGCATAGGACGCGTCGTAGGACAAGGCACGCACTTCCTGACCGCGGCCCGACAGGCGGATGATCGGATCCGCGGCGAAGGCAGCCAATTTCGAAATGGCCGCGAGCGCCGTCGGTGACCGGACTCCCAGCCGATCGAGCACGCGCATCGACCTGCTCGGGTAGGTGGACGGCAGATACGTGCCTGCCACCTCGGGATGCATCCGAAGGAAGCGGACCATGTTCCGCCCCTCCTCGCGACGCCTGAGTCTCGAAAGATGTTGGTCGACGACGCTGTAATGCCAGCACGCTGCATCCGGCTCGAAACGGACGATGGTGCCGGCTCGCAGCAGCCTGAGCCCGAACTCGTAGTCCTCTAGCCCATAGCCGACGAACTGCTCGTCGAGCCCGCCGACCGAGCGCATCAGCGAAGCCGGAAGGCTGGAGTTGGCAACCGATATGAGGTCGAACCGGGTGATGCGATCAGATTGTGATCGAAGTTCGGTCTGTCTCTCCCAGTATTGCCGCGCGAGGTCAAACAACTCGATCTCCGGCGCGAGATGGCACGGTCCGAGGAGCATCACCTGCTCGTTCACCTCATGGGCGGCACGATGCAGCTCGATGACGCCCGGCAGCGGAACCAGATCGTCGTCCAGAAACCACACGATCTCCCCGGTGGCCGCCCGCAGCCCGGCATTGCGCGCAGCGGCCAGTCCGCTGTTCTCCTGCCATATCACCGACACGGGCAACTCGCCGCGCAGGCCGTCGAGGGCTTCCTCGGAGCCGTCGGTGGACCCGTCGAGCACGACGACCACGTCCACGCCCGCCCAAGAACGTGGCGACGCCTGGGCAAGCTGGTTGAGCGCCCGCACCAGGCGCACCAGGTCGTCCTTCCGCTGGTAGGAGGCGATGGCGATCGTCAGGCTCTTCATCAGTCTTCCCGGCCGTCAGCTTCTTAGGCCCAGTCCTCGCCTGGTGGCGCGGAGGTCCCGGCTGGACGCGCGAGCTCTCACCACAGCGCCACCAGCTCGAGCCCTCGCGATCGGGCTGTGGCCACAACTGCGGGAACCGCAGCGACCGTCGCGGAGCGATCGGTCGCCTCCGGCTCGATCGGTCTTTCAATCGCGTCGTGGAGCAGCACCACGTCACCAGGACCGAGATCGCCGATCCCTCCGATGATGCTTTCCACCGTCGCATCCGGTCTCCAATCGCCCGGATCGACAGACCACAACCACGTGTGGAGCCCCAACATCCGCATCGCCGCCGCCTGCGCAAGGTTCATCGAGCCCTTGGGAGGCCGGAAGAGCGGAACGGGCCTTTCGGCGATCGACTCTATGGTTCGACGGCCTTGGCGGTACTCGTCAATCGCCTCAGGCAGTGAAAGTGTCCAAAGGTCGGGGTGGGCATACGAGTGCGAACCCAGCTGGTGGCCCTGGGCAACGATCCGCCGGACGATCTCCGGGTGACGCTCGGCCCGGGCGCCAACGACGAAGAAGGTCGCGGTGGCCTTGAGCTCAGCGAGGACGTCGAGGACCTGCGGCGTAAAGTCGGGGTCCGGGCCGTCGTCGAACGTGAGCGCCACCGCCGTGTTGGTGTCGCCCATTGACCGACGGGCAGCAGCCACTCGCGGTGCCAACCTCCGGGCTCGCAAGCGCATTTGACCGACCCTCACCCGCAATGACTGCCAAGTCCCCAGCAAGATCTCCCACCTCACTCTCTACGAGAGGATGAGGGATGTTATCCTCCGGCACCACCCTCATCCCGCTTCCGTCACGCGGAACACTGCTTCGACGCGTCCGGGACTCTCAAACCATACTTCACGCGACGGAAGTTGCATTCGGCGAGTCTTGCCGCGGCTCGGATTCCCTTCCCGACGCGCCACACGAACCGTGCGGCACTGAGCATGGTCCTCTGCAGATGGTGTTGCAAATATCGCGTAGACTGTGACCTATGAGGGCGGCTCCAGCGGGTCGAACCGGTCAAGTGCTCTACGTGAGGAACCGAGTTTGGACACGGTAGGTCGCGCCAGTAGCTGGCTTTGGTGGTTTGTACCGTGTTGGCGATGGAGGTCGTGGGCATATTTGTCGCCCTGGGCGGAGCGAGTGCAGCGGCAGCCTCTTCTTCTTCGTACGCCGTAGTCCAGCAGAAGCTGGAGCTTCTCGTTGGCAACGCCTCCTCGCTCACAGTGACACATCGAGGCCCTCGTACGTCGGCAGGGCCGGGTCAGGGTACTGATCGTCATTGTTCGCCTGCACTTGGTCCCATCCAAACAAGCGGCCCCTGGCTCTCATCATCCCTATACTGCCACCCTCTACCACGCGGTCCGCACGTCGTTTTCTCAGCGAATCTAACTGTCGTTGCGAGACTGATTACAGCCGAGACGACCTCACCTGAGATTCACGTCCGTAACGGAGCCTCCGAGGAAACGATCCTTACTTGTTCGCCCAGGCCGTCGGTTCTTTCGGTGCGAGGTCGAGACCCGACAATGTGCAAGCATGACGGCCTCAACCGTTAACACGTGCCATCCCCTCCGATGGGCCGCTAGGACGGCTGGCTTCTGCGTTTGAGCTGGCGGGCTATGAAGCACCGCCAGTAAAGGAGTAGCCTTTATCCTGTATGGGACATGAGTCTAAGCGGGTTCGCCGCGCAGCATTACTGTCCGTCATCTTGGTTGGCGGGCTTCTCGGCGCTCTGACTCTCACGTCTGAAGCGGGAGCCTCATCGTCGACCCCTGTGATCTCGGTCGCCGGGGGGCTGGCCGATTTGCAGGGCAACGGCGTGAGCTCCCTGTCGATCAGCCCCCAGAATACCGGCGATGCCCTGGTCCTTTCCGTGAAGGTGTCCTCGGCGACCGCGCCGGTCACCTCGGTGACCGGCGGAGGAGCCACGTCTTGGACCAGGCTCGTTTCTTTCCAGGACAACACCTCGCACGATGTTGAGCTGTGGCTCGGGACGGTGAGCGCGACGGGAACCTCGTCGA
>Ga0182027_10012488_pt1 | contig 11930 bp, 8 predicted proteins | sample 712E1DmetaG_FD_121300 | JGI IMG/M metagenome (GOLD analysis project Ga0182027, IMG submission 121300) | Permafrost microbial communities from Stordalen Mire, Sweden - 712E1D metaG (Illumina Assembly) | ecosystem: Environmental > Terrestrial > Soil > Wetlands > Permafrost | place: Sweden...
CACCAGCCGTTTCAATGAGCTTCTTGCGATCTTCCTGGACAGCCAGCACCGCAACCCAGTAGATAAACAGAAATTCACCCCACCGGAAAACGCCTTTTAAAGATCCATGAAGTATCAGCGCGAGAATTGCGCTATAGGTCAGAGCAACGGACCACGACGCCAGGAGCGGCCAGCCGAAGGAATCCTTTGCCTGGGTCAGGATCTGGCGAGGCGGAAATTTAAGAATCAGTGCGATGAGTGCGGCCAGAGATAAGTAGTCGACCACGGAAATTCGGGGGATGTAGCCCAGCGGGGCGCCCAGATCAAAAGGGACGCACGCCAAAAAGAGATAGACCCAATAACGAAATGGCGAGACCTTTAGAAAGTAGCTGCAGCCCGCCACCCCTGCTGTCACGCCTGTCGTTAGAATGAGGGCAAGTGCGGTGCCGGTGTTCACTTTGCCGATCGGAAACGGAATTTAATCCATGCCGCACCCAGATGAGAGAGGAAAATGAAATTTCCCAGCAGATAGCGCTTCCATAATCGCCGCGGTTCGCAGCCGAGACGATACAGCCATTCAAAGCCGGAATCCTGAAGGAAACGGGGTGCCCGCGGGATCCGGCCGGAAAGGAAATCGAAGGCCGCCCCGATCCCGATGGAAACAGGCACTTTCAGATCCTTCAAGTTGGAAGCGATCCATTTTTCCTGCTTGGGAGTCGACATCCCGACGAATAGAATATCGGGCTTGGCCCGATACAGTTCCTGGAATACCGCCTGGTTATCCTGAACGCTCAGCCTGTCGCACATCGGCGGGCTGTACATGCCGGCCAGTTGCAGTTTGGGCCATTTTTGGAGAAGGATTTCTTTCAACTGCCTGAGATTGTCCGTGGTGCTGCCCAGAAAGAACACACGATATCCGGATTGTTCGGCCAACGTGCAGAGGGACTCCGTCAGGTCCGGACCCGCGATTCGGCAGGGCAAATTGACGCCGATCAGTCGCCCGCCCCAGACAATGGACATGCCGTCGGCCAGCACGAGGTCGGCATCATCAAGAACTTTCCGCAATTCCAGGTCTTTCCAGCATAAGGAAACCGTATAGGCGTTGCCCAGGCAAATCTGGCGCGGAACCCCGTTGGCAATGAATTGCCTGACTTGTTTCAGGACCCCGGCAATATCAATGTCGTGAAAGGGGATCCCCAGCAGATGAACATTGACAAGTGCGATGGACCCATCCTTCGGCGGGCGGGATGGTTTGTCCAGACGAGGCGTGGAATGGTCTGGCGGGATCACGCTGAGGGAGATTTTCACCGTGTGATTATAGCCGTCGTCGGCGAAAAGAAGCAAGGCGGATCAGGATCTCAGGGATTCGTACTGGTGAAGCCTCTGCTTGACCCATCCCGGTTTGGAAAACCGTTCTTCAGCATATCGGAGAGTTTGCTCGCGCTGACCCATGGCGCCAGCGCGAATCCGGCCCAGCCCGGAGTTGAATGAATCAAAATCATGGCGCGTGTAGAGCTCTCCATTGACTCCGGGCCTGATCAGCTCCGCCATGCCTCCTTCGCCAGGGACAAGGACCGGTACCCCAAAGCGATTCGCCTCCATGACGACCAGGGGAAAATTCTCAAAACATTCTGAAGCCATCACAAGGACGGAAGCGCGGCGCAGCAGAGAGTCTTTATCGGCCCCGCCCGTAAATCCTTTGAACGCGACCGCCTTCGATGCGCGAGATCGGATTTTGTCCTCCAATGGGCCGGAACCCGCGATAACAAGCTTCACGTTCGGAATGCCGGGTCGGTCGAATGCATCCATGAGCCAAAGGATGCCTTTCTCTGGAGACAGGCGGCCGAGGTAAAGCGCATAGGGCTCGGCCGCAGCGGGCTGTGAGGGAAAGGATCCCGGATCAAAATGGCCCTGCACCTGAATGCGGTTTTCGGGGAACCCATTTTGGACAAATTGATCTTTCAGGAAGCGGCTCGGAGCGATGTATTGATCAACCGCGTCGTACCAGTCTTGAGCGCGCGAGATCAGGAGATGGGTAGCCAGTCCGGAAGACTGGATCCGGCTTCCGCGGTAGCAGCCCCGCAGCACTCCAGGCATGAAATTGCCTCCGGCGCATCGCCGGCAGACTTCCCCCGCCGGAGTCAAGAAAAGACCGTTCAAACAGAGCGGGCGGAAATTGTGGAGAGTCAAAACGGTTTTGATTCCTTTGCGTTTGGCCTCCAGGAACAGTCTGGGAGACAACGCCGGAAAAAGATTGTGGACGTGGAGGATATCAGGCGGGTCAGATTTCAGGATACTTTCAATGCGTGCTTCCTGCGCCAGACCCCAGGGAGCTCCGCCGGCGTCAAGAGCTGTCTGGATGCCGCTGACATTTCGCGGAATAAAAGAGCGAACGGCGCACCCGGCTTCGGATAGCGCGTCGATTTCTCGCTTCACGCAAACATCTTCACCGCCCGGGTGGATATAGGCGTTATGGACGATGAAGAGGTTAAGAACCAATGACTTGGCCGTTGGACTCTGCTCTTTGAGCCCGGCGCATGATCGAGATCGCCAGGCCGACCAGGAGCCAGAACACCAGGCCCTTAAACGCATTTTCCAATGTATTGTCGGTCAAGGAATGGACGAGGTGGTAGGTCATCCCGGCTCCCGTGGTCATCAGGCAGCCAGACCAGAAAGGATCCAATGTTCCGGCTTTTAAAATCCGCCATATTCTGCAGTAAATGATGAGAACGATCCCAGTAAAAAAAACGAATCCTGAAGCCCCCATCCGATAAAAAACGGCGATTAATGAATTGTGCGGATCATAGCGCTGTGGCGAAACAACGCAATAGATAATCTCGGCGGGAAGAAACAACTTCCCGAAAGGGATGCCAAAAAGGACCGTCACGGCTCGAGACGGAGTCAGCCAGGATGTTGGCGGTATCGTTCCATCTTCGACGAAATGGATCCGGACGACATCGTTCGGAAGGCCCGTAAGTCCGGCAGGGTGAACTTCAACAACATGAACTTCCGGGGGGGTCTTTGTGTAGGGTAGATGATATTGGGGGAGATCGCTTCGGCGCAGGGATGGAGAATACAATCCAACCCCGAATAACTCTGAGAGCGCGTTTCTCCACATCAGCAGGCGAGTCATCACGTTTCCCGATTTGGATCCCTGTGTGAAGGAGCGGAGTTTCATCTGGAAGCTCTGCCAGGGCGTGCACGCGCGCCGGTTGCCCGCGAGTGTCGGATCCAGTACCTGTTTGCTTTCCTGCAGCTTGAACAGATTGCCCTCGATGTTGCCTGGAACGACCACCGGGACCGGGGCACGGACATATCTGGAAGACAAGACGTACGTGACGGTTCCCGGCAGCAACAGCATCAACGTGCTTGTCGCGGTGACTCGAAGCAGCAGCTTCCGGGCATTAATCTGCGTCAGGAGAAAAACCACGAGCACCCCCGCTCCCGCTGCAAAGCCTGTCCACGAGGAGCGTACGGCTTCCCCCATCAATTCCGTCAGGAGAATCGTCATCCATAGCCACATCCAGGCTCTTGCTGGCCAATAGCCGGTAAAGGCCAGGGCTGCCAGCAAGCTCAGCGCGATCCAGAGCGATCCTCCGGCAGCTTGCCCATAAAATACGATAAGAGGTTCTCCCATTCGCGGGGGGGCGTAGGCCACCATCAGGCACAGCAGCGAACGCAGAAAGACCGCCGTCGCAACCCATCGAAAAAGGAGCCTTAGACGATCGGCTGGCAGATGGACGGCCAACAGGAGAAGGCCCGCGATGCTGTAATAGACCATCGCGCTGTCCCTAAGGACGCGGGCAACCGGAAAAAGCCAAAGGCCCCGAGCCGTCGACAAAAGGCCGACGCAAAGAAAACCCAGCCAGCAGACGCGCAAGCCCGGCGGGATTGACCGAAAGGCGGCGGCGATTTCCGATCGCTTACGAAGGAGCGTGGACAAGCCCCAGGCGGCGAGGCAACATTCCGTGACGTAGATCGGGAAGTGGCCGATCTCGACGTGGGTATAGGCGAAATTGCGGTTGAAGAGGGCAAACCCGGCAAGGAGAAACGAAAGACCATAAACACGGTCATATAAAAAAAGCCCGACCGCTGTCGCGATAATGAACGGTGCCCACGGAAGAAGCACTACCATGACGTCATCATAAGCAAGAGACCGTTGATCGGCGTCCTCCGTACCTGGCCAGCAATTTCAGATAACACAGGATCGTGCGCGTCACGCGGATCTTGCTGTCCGCCCCACGGTTCTCGTAGTGCAGGATGAAGGGAATTTCCGCTGTCCGCGCGCCTTGCCGTGCGGCTTTTAAAAGAAGCTCCGTGCCGCCGGGAAATCCCGTTTCTTCGATCAGACGGTCGGGATAATCACGGGCCACGCGTTGAAGGATGCCCACCCGGTAAACCCGGAATCCATTCGTGTAGGACCGGGTTCCCGGCACGTAGAAACCCAGGCGGAAGATCAAGTTGGCCACCTTGCTGAAGACGCGTCTCCTGGGTGGGACGCCGGTGGCCATCCCGCCGGGCATGGTGTAGGAGCAGGTGATGACGTCGTAGCCTTCCTTCAATTTTTTAACCATGGAAGGGAAGTATTCCGGCGAATGCGTGTTGTCGGCGTCCAAAGAGAGGACCATGTCGTCCGGGTGGGCGTTCTGAACGATCCAGGTATACCCCGTGTTCAGAGCCGCTCCGTACCCCTGATTGATTTCGTGGCGCAGATGCCGCAAGGGGAGACGGCCCGCAAATTCCCGCGCCACCGTCGGGGTTCCGTCCCGGGAGCCGTCGTCTACCAGGATCAGCTCAAAGGGTATCGCCATGGCCCGAACCACCTGCTCTATGGCGGGAACCAGTTGGCGCAACGCGGCTTCTTCGTTGTAAGCGGGCAAAAGGATAAACAATTTTGATTCCTGATTACTGGATGCCATCGCGTTCTCCCCCCTCGTAGATGATCCAATGGGGCAATTGGAAAATGACCCGGTCAAACTGCGCCGTATGCGCCGGATCGATTGGACATTCATCGCGCGTAATCAGCCAACGTTTCGGCCGCGTCGAAAGCGCCGGCTCCCCCTTCGGCAGGTAGGCGATGGTCTGGGTATTGCCCGCATAGTATTCGAGGGCTCCCGCGGCTTCCATGCAGGGCGCCATAATGAAGACGTCGGTTCTCACGTTCGGAAAGCGCGGAGCCATCCAGGCCACGACCTCCCCGATCTCGGCTTGTCGAGCCAGACGTGGTATGGCGATATGAAAAACAACGACCGCCGCTACGAGAACAGCAACCGGCATGCCGAGGTTCAATGCGGAGGATCCGAAACGGGGCCACTTTTCTATGACCCAATCGACCACCAGGACGACGCACCCACAGGCCAGCACCATGGCGGGGGCCCAAAGATACGTCGAAATCCCCCACGGAACCAGGACGGCAAGATAGCAGATCAAGCAGCAGGGCCAAAGCCAACGTGACGGCCAATGACGCAGCAAGGCGTCCTGATCATCACGTCGGTCCATAGCAACGACCAGTGCTGTCACAAGGGCCAGCGCCAACAGAAGATAAACCATGACGGGCTGGTGCCCCAGGCGTTCAAACAAAACCCCCGCGTTGGTGGCGTACTTTGAGGTGTAAGAATCCGATCGCCGTAGGAATACGGAGCCCATGGATATCGTCAACGTCAGCCAGAGTACAGCCCAGAAGGAGCGCCCCTTCCACCCGGCGCGTGAGTTGAAAGCCAAAGCGGCCAGCCCCCAGGGGGCGAAGATGATGGTTGTTGGTTTGCCGAATAAACCCAGAAGGAAACAAGCGAAGGAGGTCCCCTGGAGAAGCCACCAGCGCTTAGGTTGATTCTCAAAAGATTCCGCCGTTGTTAGGGCATAGAGGCACCATCCGCCAAAACCAATAACGAATTTTTCTTGGAGCGAGAGATAAACCAGCAAGTTATAAATCGGTGTGCAGGCCAACAATAATAGGCTGAAGAGGATAAGCAGCGCCTGCCGGGATGCCGGCCTCAGATGGCGGCGCAGGATCAATGCCCAAGGCCAGATGATGAGGAGCAGCAGAAAGAAGGTGAAAACGTAGAAGAGTTTTGGCGAATTCTGGAATGCGCCGTAGAAGACGTATAGATAAGCGACATACACCGGGCGGAAAATGGTGTCGACCGAATGACGATGAAGCAATTCAAAAAGAGATAAATGACTCCAGGTAATTTTGACGGCCCGCAGGGTTTGGGCATCGTCCATCAAACCCCAAGTCAGCGGGTAATGCACGAGCGCCGTCAGGAGACTGATCAGGAGAAGGCCAAGCGACGCAAGGCATGCCTTATCGATATATTTCCGGGAGAAGGTAGACATGGTGAGCGGAGCCCTCAGGACTTCATCCAGGGGTACGGTTGCAGACTGTCCCCTAAGACGGCTGCGTTGAATACGGGTTTGACGATCACGCGGCGGATCAGGTTTCGACCTGCGGCGATCCCTGCCAGCAGGAGGAAAATAACGGCCAGCCGGGGATTAAGCCGTTTCGATATCCAAGGCTTCAAACTGTAAATACCCAGGGGGATGAGCAGGATATTGAACCACTCCATCGGCAGCGTGTTGTCCCAGAAGGGGTATCGCCAGAAGAAAAGATAGTTAATCCAATATCCGATTCCTGCCATGGCGAGAACCGCGGCAGGTACTTCCAAAGGTCCGGAAGGAGATTGTTTTCGGCGCCGCCAGAAGGACCAAGCGGCCCATATCAGGCAAAAAGCCATGGATATCGCGACGAGAAGCCAGGCCACAAACCCCCAACCCGCCCATTCAATCGCTCTACCGTACGTCCCAAACGGATCCGGAGCGGTTTTACGCGTCAGGACTGGGATGATATAGGAAAATTCATTGATCAGGATGGTGGGGGCGCGAAAGGCATAGCCTAGAAGATCCTGCCGGTTGCGAAACAGGCCCATAACCCACCAGAGCGATGTCAGGATCACGGCGGTCGGGACAAGATAGAGAATGGCGCTGAGGACCAACTCCTTTGACTTATAGGCGATCGTTCGTCCGCGGTTTTCGAAGACTGCTTTATGAAGGAAAATCCCCGGCAGCATGGCCAGGAATTGGCCTTTGAAAGAATAGGAAAACCCAAACGCGATCATGGCCCAGCGCGGATGGCGTTCTTCAAGCAGCAGTCCCGCGATAAAGCAGAGTATTCCCGGAGTCATGCCGTTCACCTGAATGGGATAGACGAGGATAAGTGGAATCGTTATCCACGTTGACAGCACCAAGAGCGCCACCAGTGGGATTTCCCAAAGGCGCATCAGCGTTTCGTCGAATCGCTTGAAGAAGATCAGGTAGAGCCATCCCACGACGGCCAGAGAGAAAAGGAAATGGTAAACGCGCATCAGCTTCAGGGAGTGGAGATGGTAAGCGATCGCCGTAGTGACGAGGATCGCTTGCGGTCCATTTTCGACAAAAGGGTCTCCCTGATGAATATGGACGTCGCCATCAGCCATCATTTTATATGGCACGCCTAGATACTCGTTTTCGGAAGTCCGGTCGACCTTCAGATGCGGCAGAGCATAAATAAAAATGCCCGCCATCGCGGCCAGGAGACCCAGGAGGCAAATCCACTTCAAGCGTGTCTGTTGAGGCATATTGACGACGCTATAATACAAAAATGTCCTGGAGGTTACCGGCTGACAACAGCACGAAAATGTGCAACCAATCCGTCGCAGACTCGGCTCGCGACCATTGGCTAAAGGGGGAGCATGACACTCCCAAACTCACTTTTTTCTCCATTGCGCAATCAAAAAGCAGGAAGCTCTCTTGGATGAAAACCATTTTGCCAATAGGGATTCGAGCCGCAAGAGCGCGGGTGCGCACAATTTTTTAAGGCGGAATGGAACACGGAACACCAATGAATTGAATACCAACAGATAAGCGATGTTCCCGCCATAGGCTGACGACACAAACTCAAATTGATCAACATGTTTCGACTTCAGTTCGTCAAGGTCGATGGGAGTTTCATTATCCTCAAACGAAGAATCCAGCATGTACCATATCCTTCGGAAGATGTTCAGGAAAGATGTCTTGCTGGCTTCGGCAAAACAGAAATACCCGCCCGGCTTCAAAATTCGATGGATTTCCTCCACGGCTCGATCCGTCCCCGGATAGAGATGGTGCAATCCGCCAACAACAATGACGGCATCGAACGAGCAATCGCGAAAACCCGTTTGAAATATGGAACTGCACAAAGTTTCGCATTGCGGATGTGCCTTGCGAAACAACTCAACGCATTTTGACGAAATATCCAGCCCCGTAACAACAGCGCCGAGAGAGAGTAAATGCGGGGTGGTCGGACCGTTGCCGCACATGGCTTCCAGGACTTTCTTGCCACGGAGGTCAAGATTCCGCGTCAAGTAACTGTTGAGAAACATCTCTCTATACAGCTGGCTAAATTCGTCAGAATAGTGGGCTTCATAATGTTCAATCTGTGAATCGTAATGCTCTTTTTGCAGATCTTCAGAACCGCGCTCACTCTCTGTAATAGGCATTTATGCTCTCCTCTTTGCTGCAATACGTTGTGTAAGCCGGATCGCTGGCCGGTCTCGTCACGAGGCGGAAAGTCCGCTATCGATCGACTCTCGTAGAATTCTGCTCATAATCTCATACCCTTGCTCATTGGGATGAATTCCATCACCCGAATAACGTGAATCAGGTGATCCATCCCGTCGCCTGAAGGGTGTATTGAAATCAAGGAGGACGATATCTTGGGCCCGAAATCGATCGGTGATGAGGCTATTTAATTCCCGAATTTCTGTTTTCTTCCCCACGAGGGGAGGCACTAAACCGCAAAACACGCGCACTTTGTACATAGACGCCAGATTGATCATGGCTTGTATATTGCGAACGGTGGTTTGCGGATTCATTCCCAAAGCAGTGTCATTCGTTCCCACCAGAATAACAACGGCCTGTGCATGTATACCAATGACGTCATCATAAAAGCGCGCAAGGATATCTTCGCTGGTCTGACCTCCAATTCCGCGGTTTAGATATTCCATTTTCCGAGGTGCGATTAATTGGCCGAGCGGCCACCTTTCGATAATCGAATCACCGATGATGACGATACGACTCTCGCCCGGATTGGGCGGTGCGATAAACCGATTGGCTGCGGCGTAGCTAAATCGGCGGACATTTACGGAATGACTTAGAGCGGAGTAAACAGACAGGCGACGGTCCTGCGTCCTGTAAAAATCATACGTGCCTTGAAAGTATTGGTCTTGAAAACGTTGCTCGTGGATCAAAATCCTTTGCATGAGATCCAAACCGGCCAAGACCACCAATGATAGTAGGCAAATCCCTGACCACCGTACAATATCTTCAGCCCGCTTATTCCATAAGGAATGAAAACGCTCAATTCCGGTGCTCCAGCGTTGTTTCAGCAGTCGCATACAATCCAATCGCGTTAGCTGATGAGTTAAAGATCCGTCGGCGGCCCCTTCGGCCTGATTGGATTGAATATGAAGTTGAAGCTGAGCGGGGCGCCAATCCCCCTTGACGAGCAACGCCCATATCCATTCGATAAGCCATGCCGCGATCATCGCTGAGACAATCTGGGGATAAATCGAATAATAGGACATCCCGCGCCCGGAGTATACGAGAAGTGCTGGCAAAGCAGTCGGGAGGGTGAACCAGGTCAACGCCAGCCATTCCCACTTGCGAAAGGCGCTCAGAAAAGCCACGACGCCAAGCAGCATTAGCCCATGAAAAGGCATGGGAACCCAGTGAACTCCGGTGCTAACTCTTACAGGAGTCGTATCAAAAAGGCTTCTTATTAGTCTTCTAGTCAAAATGCCTGCATACCACAGAGGATCATGGCTGATGTCGTGAAGCACCTTATCGCGAAGAATGGTGCGATATTCATCGAGATCATAGATTCGCTTCGGATAGTGCCTGGCCGCATCGTAATATTCACCGGATCCCGCGTAACTCAGCATATTGAAATCGAGATGATATTTTGCCTGCAGGATTGGCTGGGCATACTGGACGGCCTTCATATCGTTCCATTCGTAGCCGTATTTTCCATCGAAATCGCCCAGTCCACACCAGACCGGGTGCCAAAGCAGATGATGATGGTCAATGTAGGCCGTGTAGGGAGTCCCGCCGTGTTCGCGCACCACTTCCGTGGCCGTGTTAATTTTGTGCGAAAAATACGTATCCCAGCCGCGATTGGTCAATCCGAATACAGCGATGAATAGACTGACAGCGACGCTCCTCCACTTCCAGTTGTACTGGCGAGCCGTTAAGTACAACAGGATGACAGACACTGCCATCATGGCATTCTCCGAACGAATCTGGCGCAAGGTGCCGAGAAATGCCGCGGTTCCGGTAGCGAGTAAACTGAAGATCCAGGGCGATAGTCGGCGTTTAAAAATTAATGGAAGATGAAAGGCCAACACGACGATCGCAACTGAAATGGGCAACCCAAAAATGTTCTGCTCGACATAGGTTTCATAGAGCAGATATGGATTGGAAGCAAGGAAAATGACCGCACACATGCCCAGGATAGGCATCTTCACATACCAGAAGGCAACCCAAAGAAGCAGAAGGCTGAAAATTAAGAAAATCTGCTGCGGCGGCAATAAGGACAAATCGTCGCGGAAACCGCCGCGCCGGAACGCTTCCAGTAGGTATAACCACACCTCGCCATGGTCGCCGCTGCGAATGAGCCAGTTAAATTCTGTCATCAACGTGTCGCCATGGGAGTGAATAATCTCCGTAGCTGCTTGCGGGCTAGGAATTCGCGGCCAGGTTGTTGCGACCGGGTAGAGGCCCAGGTAATAATAAAAATACGCGAATTGAGTGAGCCCTGAAGAGACTCCCGTGCTCGCCATTAATTCATAGCATTCACGAGGCAACTGGCCATGCTTCGCCATTTGTTTGATCCTGAGTTGCCAGAATACGATCGCACACAAGCCCAGAATCAACAAGGAAGGCTTCGCCGTTCGGCGAGCCCAGTGTCTTTGTCGATCAAGATCAATAATATTGACTGCTTGCCGCAGGGACATGGCCAGAACGGGCAACCGGAAGTGGAAAGTCATGTTCCCTGCCGCAACGCGAAGGTGCGTTCGATCAAACGTGATTTTCGTGGTGGACTAGGCGGGCGTTCGATTCGCAGGCGATGCCAAGCCATCAGAACGCAGAGTCCCCAGATTTCAAACCCATAAGACTTCGTTTTCGAAAAATGCGCTTCAACGATGGCCTGCACTCTGTCGGCGTCCAGCAGGCCTGTCCGGCGGATTGAATCTCTCGACAACAAATCTCTCGCCGTTTCCGAAAAGGCGCCGCGTACCCATTGATGTACGGGAATGCTGAACCCCCTTTTAGGCCGCTCGGAGATTTCGGGCCCATAGATACGACGTGCGGCGGAACGCAGGAGGACCTTCAGTCGACCCTTGGCTGACACTTTGAGTTGTGAAGGCTGTCCCGCGATCCATTCGGACAAATCTGTATCAAGAAAAGGGGATCGTATTTCAAGGCCATGGGCCATGCCCATGCGGTCCGTCTTGGTCAGGATATCATTAGGTAAATACTCGGTAATGTCCATATTTTGGAGCTCGTCCATATTCATCGATTCATCGAGGTCGTGTTGAGCGGCAACCATAGGCAAGGCGCGGAGCACCTTGGCGCGCGTGGGCTCGTCTAGTACCAACATTGCCGCATCACGAGGGAGCCACGTGCCGTTCCAAGACAGATGCGCTTCTCCAGAAGGCAACGCGGCGGCGCGTAAGAATCGCCACGCTTTGTAACTGAGTGAGACTTTACTCTCTGTGACAGGAATGAGTGACGCTAATCTGGACAGTTGTTTGCGCATGAATCGGGGTATATGACGCGATACCATGGAGTGTATTTGACTGGCCCGGTAAGTCAGGTATCCCCCAAAAAGCTCGTCACCTCCATCGCCCCCCAGAACGACCTTATGTTCGATAGCG
>Ga0182027_10012489_pt1 | contig 11928 bp, 5 predicted proteins | sample 712E1DmetaG_FD_121300 | JGI IMG/M metagenome (GOLD analysis project Ga0182027, IMG submission 121300) | Permafrost microbial communities from Stordalen Mire, Sweden - 712E1D metaG (Illumina Assembly) | ecosystem: Environmental > Terrestrial > Soil > Wetlands > Permafrost | place: Sweden...
CGAAGCGCCTTGCACGATTGGATAAGGTGCTCGCCCGACAGAACGATCAGATCGTCGGGGCGGATGCCGGCCTTCGCGGCGGGTGAGCCGGGCAGCACGCGATCCACAAACGGCGGCGTCCGATCCAGGACGTCGGGCACCAACACGATGCCGAGCGACGCCAGATCGAGCGACCGCCGCGGCTTCTTCCGGGCCTCGGGATCGCGCTCGGCGACGAACTTGCCTGCCCGAATCTCCTCGACCGAGCGGCGAAGCTCATCGATCGGGACGGCGTAGTTGAGCCACGTGTTGTTCAGGGAGTTGCGGAGTTCCTTGCCCAACATGCCGACCAACTCGCCGCGGCGAGTGACGAGCGCGCCGCCCGCGGCGCCGGGGTTGTTCGTGGTCACGTCGAGCACGTAGACCGGACCGCGGTACGGAGTCTCGAACACGCCCCGCCGGGCCTCCAACCGCGCGATCACCGAGATTGTCCCTCGCTGAACGCTCACCGGCTCATTGCCGACGGCAACGCCGAAAAGGTTGCTGAACGCCATCACGCGGGCGCCCTGCGCGACCTTCACCGCCTTCTGGAGATTGAAACACGAGAGATCGGCGGCCTGGATTTTCAGCACGGCAACATCGAGCCGCGGGTCGGCACCTACCAGCTTCGCCTCGAACTTGCGGCCGTCGGCTAACACGGCCGTGATGTAGTCGGTGTCGAGCACGTAGCTGTAGGCCGTGAGGATGTGGCCGCTTTGCGAGATGAGCATTCCGCTTTGATAGGCCTCCATGCCGCGGAAGCCGCCCGCCCCGTGAACCTTGACGATCTTCAACTGAACCTGGTCGATCGTGTCGGATATCGAGGCGGAAGCCGTGGCGACGAAGAGCATTGGCAAGAGGAGGAAGCACAAATTGTAGAGCGAACTCGTTCCCAGCGCTCTGAACAACCAGCGTTTGCGTCTTTCTCCAGCCGAAGCCCGTCGGTGACGCTCCTTTTCACTAGCCCAGGCGTTTACGCCTGGGGAAGGAAAGCAGAGCCACGATCTTCTTTTCCTTCCAGCCCCCTTCAGGGGGCGATGATTGACGCATTGGCTGTCCGCGCCTCCTGAAGGGGACCGAGAGAAAACTGGAAGGTGCGGTTTGGATCCCATTTCCCCAGGCGTAAACGCCTCGGCTAGTGAAAAGGGGGCTCTCGATTCGCGCTTTTCACTTTGCATTCTTCAGTCCCCCTTCCCTCTTCTCCGCCTTGAACGCATCGATCTTGAACGCGGCGAAGGGCTTGTCGCCGAAGCGGACCTCGATTCGCCCGGGCACGAAGCGGCCGTCGATCGCGCGGTAGTCGAAGAAGTAGACCTCGCAGGGGTCCGAGTTGTCATCGGGGAAGAACTCGATCGCCAACAGATCGCCCTCGGCGGGATCGAAGTAGAATCGACATTCCACTCCTTTGTGGGTGCCCGCCAATACATCCACCAACCCTGTGTGGCCGACGACGGGCGCCGTGCCTAGGTAGCGGACTTCGCCGAACCGCGCAAGCCCTTCGGCGGCGAGTCTTCGCCAGAGATAGAGGCATGGAAAGAGCCCGCCGCTATCGACTGGCGTGAGCGACGAGCCCAGGTTGTCGCCCGCCGTCCAGCTCTGTTCGGAGGAGGGAAGCTTCAGCGATGCGCCCGCGTCGGTGATTTGCAGGCGAAACCGGCTGCCATTCTCCCGCAGGCCGGACAGCGTCCAGGGGCCGCCGCCGAGTTTCGCCCGTGCGCTCCACGCCTTCCAAACGCGCTCTTGGTTGAGGGTATTGAAGTAGTAATTGGCGAAGCCGCGTTTTTCCACAAAGTGTTTATTGACGACCTTGGGCACGGGCAGTTCGACGTGCGGCGGCATGGCTGGCGGCTTCTTCGCCGGCTTCTTTCCGTCCTTGCCGGGCGGCGGCGACCTTTTCGGCTGGTCGCCGCGATTGGGGATCGGCATCGGCGGAGCGGGGGCTCGCCCGCCCGCCATCTCGGTCAGTTCCTCCTCGCCGTGTATGCCCACAAGACGGACCAAGACGTCGTATTGTTTGCCGTTGCGACGGTAGCTCAGCGGCACTCGCCAGCCCTTCGGCAGGATTCCCAGGATGTTCTCGAATGCGTTGGCGGTGGAGATCGATCGCCCGCCAAAATGGACAATCTCGTCGTCCCGGCGCAATCCGCGGCGGTAGGCGTCGGAGGTCTCGTGAATGTCGCTTACCACGGGGCGGCCTGCTTCGTCGCTTTGCACGACGGCGTCGAGCGTGGCATGGTCGGCAATGCGGCCGCCGCGAAGCGTTGCCAGGAAGTTCTTGATCTGGTTGATCGAGATGGCGTAGGCGGCGCCGACGTTCACCCGGCCGCGCTTCTCGAATGACGCCCGGCCATTGATCCCGATGAGGCGTCCGTCGGCATCAAACAGCGGGCCGCCCGAGTTGCCGGGGTTGATCGAGGCGTCGGTTTGCAGGCAGTCGGTGTACTTCAGCATCTCCCGCCTGTCGGCCGGCTTCTGGTAGCGATGCATGGCGGAAATAATTCCGTACGTAACCGTGGGCTGAAAGTCGACGGCCAACAGGAAGGGGTTGCCCATGGCGAAGACCCAGTCGCCCACTCGCGTCTTGTCGGTGTCGCCCAACTCGGCGCAGGGGAAGTCGTCGCGTCCGAACAGCTTGATGAGGGCCACGTCGCCGGTGGGATCGACGCCGACCAGGACGGCGTCGTACACCTTGCGGTCGGCCATGCCGCATTGCATCGCCTTACCGCAAGGCAGAACGACGTGGAAATTGGTCAGGGCATATCCGTCGGGCGAAATGACGACGCCCGAGCCGCCGCCTTGCCCGCTGGCCGGAAAAATGGCGAGCACGCAGTCCTTGGCCTTGCTCATGACGGCGACTCGCCGGGCCTCGGCGTCAAGCAGCGCCGCGGGCGGTTCGCCCAGAGCGTGCCCGGCGTTTCCACACAACACAACAGAAAGAAGGAGAGCCGCTTGCCGCAGTGCCTGCGCTCCACGGTGTGCCACTGCTTTCTGGTTCCCACGCTCTGCGTGGGAACCCCGCTTTCCCGACGCTCCGCGTCGAACCGGGCGACGCAGAGCGTCGCAGACGGTGCGTTCCCACGCAGAGCGTGGGAACGAGTGTTGTTCCATCTCGCCAGATTTCATTTGCTGACCCTCGCGTTGCACAACAGCAGGTGATCGCCCCTATTCAGGCCGTCATCGAAATCGACGAGGATGGTCAAGCGGCGAACGCCGGTCACGTCGAGATCGATCGGCCGCGGGGCGTCGGTGCCGGCGAAAACGGCCTCGAAAAGGACTTTATCGTCGCCTCGCACAACAAGCCGAACTTTTCCGCCGGGGCGCACGGCATCGGCAATTCCTGCCACGGCGAGGAAACGACTGAACCGTTCCGGCAAGCGATAGACCAGTTCCGTGCGGCTGTGCAGCGCCAGGCCCTTGCGATAGTCCACGTTTCCGAGACGCAGCACGGGCGAGTCGATGCCGCGGTCAAAACGCGGGGCATAAAACTGCTTCACGGCGGGCAACGGCTCGCGGGCGCTAAAGTACGGGATCCATGCAATCGAATCGGGCTTCAGATCGCTAAGGTAGAGGACGTTGCCCGCGGAGAAGTCGATCCGCGCAATGCTTTCGCACGGTTGCGAGACGCTCAGCCCCGCCGGCGTCGTCCACCGCAACTTGTCGGCAAGCGCGAGCGAACGCACCGGCCACAGCGAGCCGGCCGCATCGGTGATACGGCATATCGCCGGCGGCATTTCGGCCGGGGCGCCGTGGTGATAGGTGAACGCAAAGACCTTCGAGCGTTTTGCGAGCAGGACTTTGCCGTCAAGATCGAAACGGACGGCATCCTCCGTCACGTCGAGGAGGATGCCCTTGTGGTAGTCGAGCCCGTTGCCGCTGCGAACGATCAAGAGGTCGGCGTCGGTTTTCATGGTCGTCAGCCGCGACCAGTCGGACTTTAGCTCGTCGGTTTGGAGCGGACCGCACAACACCGTTCGGACCATGCTCGCGGGGGCTTCGACAACTTCTCCGCCGGCCAACGTGATGCGGGCGCGGCTTCCGCCGGCGACGTACTGCCGCCCGCAAACGACCGATCCGTCGGCGAGTTGCACGACGACGCCGGGAACGTCCGCGGCGGCTTTCGGCTTCTGCTTCGGCACAACCGTCAACAGCTTCGCCGTCGGAATCGACACCCGTCCTGTTTTTGCGGCGATGGTGAGCCGCTGCGGCGTCAACTCGACGAGGGGGCCGACGACGGTCTGGCCGTCGAGAGTCGCCGCCTCAAACGAGGGCGTCGCGGAGGTCAACAGAATCGCAAGGAAGATGCCGTTCATGTGGCTGGCCGTTCACACGTTCTTTTCGGCGGCAAGCCGCCGGAAGTACTGTTCGATGGCGTCGCGATAGTGCGCGGGGAAGTCGCGTCCGATTTGCTGCATGGCCTCCTCGCGTTCCTTGGGAGGCAAGTCGCCCCAGCCGCTTTTCGAGCCGATGTTTTTCTTCGTCACTTCCCCCGGTCCTTCCCCTCCCGCGAGCCGGCTTGCCTCGGCGGGGCGCGTCGATCGGTTGCTATTGGGATCGCCGCTGGATTGCTGCTGTTCTTCATCGAGTTTCTTGATCATCTTGTCGAGCGACTCGATCACGCCGTTCTCGACCTTGCGAACTTTGGGACCGGCGCGGCCGAGATCGAGCCGGCGGCGGATATCCTCCATGCGGCGTACAACGTGGTCGAGCGTGTCTTCCTCCAATCCCTTCAGGTCGTCCTGCATCAACTGCGCGAGGGCGACGTAGCGTCGCGGGGCGGCTTCCGCGCCTTGCAGCAAGACGTCGATCGACTTCAGGCCCGACTCCTTGTTCAACAAGGCATGGTAAACGACGCTCTGGTAGAACAGCAGCGACGCAGGGGCGACCACGTCGCCCGGCGCAAGACCCGAAAGCTGCTCGAGCGCCTCGTCGAACAACGATTGCTCGACCAGCCATCGGGCGAAAAACAAACGAAGATTGTTGGCCAAAAGCGGCGGCGCGCTCCCGTCGCGAAGCCACGGCTGAGCGGGAGTCACCAATTGGCCTCGCGGCTCGGAGCACATCGCCACGAGTTTCGCCGCGTTCCGGTGTGCCAGCGCGAAGGTCCGCGCCAGCCGCACGAGCAGGTCGTCTTCCGACGCCGACGCGGAGAAGCTCGACCAGATCGCGTCGGCCTTGGCGCGAACGGCGGGGGAAGTTTTCGTGGCATCGAGCCAGGCCAGCGCCTGGGCCTTGACTTCGGCGGCGCGAGGCGGCTGCCAAGCGGGCGCGGGCTTGGCCGGCGGCAGCGGCGATTGGGCCGGCGCGGGCGAAGCCGCGATCAACCAGGACGCCGCCAGCGCGGCCGTCAGAAGACAGTTCATAGTGCGGAGGTTATGGTTCATTGGTTCTTCCCCAATTGTAGGTCGCGGGTGACGCGGTGAATCCGCTCTTCGCGTTCGGCAAGCCGCCGGAGCGCCTCGACAAGTTCGCCATTTTCGGCCTGCTCGCCTTCGACCATTCTGGAATACCGTGCGGTCCGCGTGTTTACCCGCATCTGCAGCGCGCGGATCATTCTGAGTTCGGCCAGCATGTCGATCAGGGGGGGATCCTGCGGCTCGCCCGACTGCGACTCGCTCGGCTTCTTCTTCTTGCCCTCCTGATCCTTCTGGGCTTTTTTCAGCGCCGCGATCATGTCTTTGAGCGCGGCGATGATGTCTTCTTCGATGCCTTGCGTGATCTTGCTCACGTTTGCCTGCGCCAACCGCGACACGACTTGTTGCATGTCATCACGCATCTGGTCGACGGCTTCCGGAAAGGCCACGGCGCCGCCGTCTTCGCGCAGCAGCAGCGCGGCCTTGTCGACCTCGACGACGATCTGCGACTCTCTGCTGCTAAGGCGGCTGGCTTCGATCTCCTGGTTGTGGGTTCGCTCGGGTACGGGAATCCTGTCGAGGCGCAGCGTGCCCTCGTAGACCTCCTCTTGCATCTGGAGCATTCTGCGGAAGCGGGCCTCGAGGATCGCGAGAATCCGCTCGATCTCTTCCTCGCGGAGTTGGCGAAGGATTTCCTCCAGATCGGATTTGGCTTGTTCGAGTTTCCTGACGGCTTCCTCCTGCTTCTCGATGGCCTGTTGGCGGCGGGCCTCCTCCAGCTTCTTCTGGGCCTCCTTCATTTGCTGTTGGGCGGCTTCGAGACGTTTTCGTGCGGGGTCTTGCGAAGAGTGCTGCTGTTGGCCTTCGCCTTTGGCGCTTTCGGTCTTTTCGCTTTCTCCCTTGCCGCTCTCTCCCTTCTCCCCTTCCCCCTTTCCGCTTTCGTTCTTGCCCTTCTCTCCCTTCGCACTTTCTCCATCTCCGTCCTCCGTCTTCCCCTTTCCGTCTTCCGTCTTTTCTTCGTTCTTTTGGATGTTCTTCGCCAAGCCGCCGGTCTTGTCGGCGACTTTCCCCTGCTCGCCGGCAAGGCGTCTTTGGTCGTCGCCGCCGGCGGTTCGACCCTGAATGTCCTTTTCTTGCTTGATAATGACGCCGAGCTGCCTGAGGTACTCGCGAAGCCGCGCCTTTTCGTCCTTGACGGTCTTCCCGCGATTCTCGCTCATCAGGAGTTCCAAGAGCGCTCGCAAATCCTGATCGAGGTCGGTCTGATTTTCCAACGCTCGCGAAAGCTGATCCTTGCCGAGAAACTCGACGAGCCGCTCGAATCGGACGCCGATCAGTCGCTCCTTGCTCTGCGCGACCGCCTTTTTGAGCAAGGCGGCGCGGCGCGGATCGCTCACCGCGTTGAGTTCGGCCATTCGCAGGAGCACGTCTTCGAGGTGTTTGTACTTCTCGGCGATGCGGCGCTCCTGGATGGAGAGCTTTTCGGCGGGACTGGGCTCTGGTTCCTTCGCCGCCCCCGCGACGCCGCCCGCCTTGGCTTTGACGCGATCCTTCGTCGCTTGCGCCGGAGCCGGCGACGCCAAGCACAGCATGGCCAGTCCAGCGAGGCAAAACGCCGCGCAACGTCGATTGTGAATCTTCATGCGCTACTCCTTCTGCAAATCGCCGAGTTTCTCATTGTGCCGCCGTTGGGTCTGCTCGTGGAGTTGCTTCTGCATCTCGACGATGTTTTGAAGCAATTCGACGGCCTCGTTGAAATCTTCCAACTCGAGCATGTGATCGCGGACCTTTTGCATGGCCAGGAGGATCGCCTGCGCTTGCTGCTGGGCGCCGTCGCGGAGCGCGGGCGCGTGCTCTTGATCGTCCAGAGCCGTCTGGAGTTCTTCGAGGCGGCGATTCAGATCGGGAAACATCGTATCGACGATCCGATGGAGCGGCTCGGCAATGCCGCCCTTGAGCCGGTTCTTCAACTCCGCGGTGTCGATGCGGTTGTTGATGAACTGTTTGCAGATGTCGTCGAACGACTCGGCGACGCCCAGAACCTCGGGAGCGCCCTTGTGGCAGTTCGTCAGCGCGCCCTGCACTCGCAGGAAACGCAAATCTCGCCGCCGGGCCGGCGAATTGGCAGGCTCCTCGTCGCCGGGCTCGGCGCCGGCGACGGTCCCCTCTCCCTTTGGGAGAGGGTTAGGGTGAGGGCTGTTCCCCGCAGTTCCCTCTCCCTTTGGGAGAGGGTGAGGGCTGCTTGCGCGAATTCCCGACGCCCTCACCCCCGGCCCCTCTCCCAAGGGGAGAGGGGAGACGCTTTTTCCCTGCCCCTCTCCGGGCACCGACCGAAGGTTGGTCGGGAGAGGGGAGTTGCCAAACTCCATCCGCGCCAGCAAATCCCGCGTGTCGCCCATCTCCTGGATCATCTGCTCGAACCGCTGCCGCAGCACCAACTCCCGCGCCGACAATATCGCCCGCAACTGCTCGGGCGTGACCACGTCGAGCAGCCATCCCTCGCTACTGGCCACGTTCGGACCGTGGCCCAAGTCGCAAAGGTCGGCCGCCTTCACGCTAACCGACAGCTTCTGGCCCGGCTTCAACCCCAATTCGCGCAGTTCCAATCCCTGATCGGCTAGGTTGTAGACGGCGGGCGCCTCGCGAAACTCGGCGATGATGCAGTTGCGCGGCTCTTGCTGACCGATCGCCCGCTCGAACCACACGCGGCCGATGCCGTAGTCATCCTCGATTCGGCCCGTCACGGCCACGCGGGCCGTCGGCGTAACCGCCGTGCCGATCCCGTCGAGTTGCACGGTCATTTGCGGCGACTGGTCGGGCGTGGGCACCAACGTCAGCCGCACCGGATAGCGACTCTCAATGCCGTCGGTGTCGGTCAACGTAAACAGCAGCGTGGTCTCGGCCATAAGCGGATCAAGCACGCAAGAGAAACCCAGCCGGTCGGCGGCCAACTCATGCTTGCCAAGCGTCCTGGCGGGGCCGGGGCGATCTCCGACGACGCTGCTGACTTGCACGCTCGCAAGCTCTTTGTTGGCTTGGCCGGCATGAACCGTTACGCGGCTGCCCATCGGAATCTGCATGACGCCGGTGACCGGCAGCGGCGGCTGTTTGCGGCCGATGTAGGCGGGCAACTCGCACTCGACGATCATCTGCGAGATCGTGGGACTATCGACCGCTACGATTCGATAGCCGCTTTTGCGATCGTCGCCGCCGAGCACGTCAAAGTGAATGTCGGTGAAAACGCTGCGGAACGTGTAGGCATATTCCTGGAAACGGTCTTCCGGTCCGCGTGCGGCGCCACGGCGATCCATCGTGGCGCGGCCACGGCCGCCGCCTTCGGTCTGGTAGCGAATCTCGACGACCTCGGGCACTTGCGGCATGGCAGCGTCGGCCCGGACCACAATCTCGCAATCGGAGTCGCGAGCCACCTTCCGCGCGCCGTTGTCGAAGCCCATTACCTCCAAGCGGGTGGTTCGCGGCCAAGGATCATCGGACATTGCCAGAGTTCGGCGCGCCCAAACGCCAAACTCGGTGGAAAACAGGACTGCAAAGAACGCGACGCTGATCGACAGCAGCGTGGCCGCGCTGAAATGCAGACACAACGGAAGCGGATTGAAGACTCGGATGAGATCGACCTGGTCGATGCGTTCCGCCGCTTCACGGCAGGTCTGGGCGAGCATCTCGCAGGTTAGCTCTTCTTGAGTCTGGTGGGGCGGACATTCTTGTCTGCCAGCCACGTCAGATTTCATAGGGCAGACAGAAATGTCTGCCCCACCGAGTGCGACGGCCGTCAATAGGCTGTCGTTCAACTGCGGGAAGCGGCGTTCCAGCACCATGGCCGCGTTGCTGTCGGTGATTCGGACAAAGATGCGCCGGCCAATCAATTGCACGACGACCGCCGCCAAGACCGTCGCGACGGCCGCGAGCATCACCGCACGCACGGCCGTCGGCGGCTCGAAGAACCAGTCGGCCGCCAAGGTGAGCCAAAACGCCACGCCCAGCCACGCCACGGCGGCGGCGCAACCTTCCAGCCAAATATACTGGCGGACGCGACGACGCAGCCTACCGAGCAGCGTTTTCACCGCGGGCGCGAGCGTTGGGCGGTCGTGGGGGTTCGGGGGAGACATGGATTACTTGCTCGGGTGATTGCTCATTGCGAAACCGCAAGCGGTTTGTTTGCAGACGTTTCGCTTCTCAAGTCATTCTACGCCAATTTCAAAAGCCGTCGTATCAGCCACTCAAGACACAGCAGGCCGCACAACACGATCATCATGAAGCGGAGCCAGATTTCCTGCCAGCGCGGGTTAGGCGCAACGGGGAGGATGACCGTTGTGGTCTGGTCCCTCAACTCGTCCACTAGGGGACGGGTTCCGTGGGGTGCAATGGCGGAAGCAAGGCCGACGTAGTACTTGCCGTCCGTATTCTTCGCGATTGCGCTGAGTACGGCGTCGTTTCGCCGAGGGTTCTCGCGTTCCAGGTCGGGCGCCTTTACTTGGATGCGGCGGCTGAGCCGTTCGTTCTCACTTTCAGGCACGGGCAGTTCGAGACGGTAGGTGCCTTCATGAAGGGCTGGGAACTGCCCCAGATAGGCGCCGGCCCGGCTGGGATCGGCCCGCAACGCCACCGTCTGCGAGGCTCCGTCAGGCTGAATCACCAGCAAGTTGACGCCGGGCATGGCGAGCGGTTCGAGCCGGGCGTTGGTCAGTTGCGCCCGAACTTCCACCGAGTTGCCCAGGAGATACCGGTCTTGTCCGACCAGCAACACTCCCCGGCTGGAGCCGCGCAACAGACGTCCTTGTGAAACGTGGCGGATCAGCTTCGTGTAGAACTGGCTGAAATACGTTTCGTCAACGGCGCGGAGCCGCCACATCTCGGCGCTGCCCAAGTAAAACACGCTGCCGGCCCCATAGAACTGCCCTGCCAAATAGACGGGCCCCTCGCCGCCTTGAGCGACGCGGGGGTCGGAGAATCGGGCATAAACGGTCGCTCCCGCCTTCGGACCATGCACCGGACAGTAGCTATACACGCCAGGGAACGCTGCCCAGGTTTGGGCGCTGGCGGTCGCCGAATCGCCCAGCCAAAGGAAGTCGGCCTCGATGCCCCCTCGGGTGAAGTCCAACGCCCACGGCTCTCGGGTCGAATACATGTTGCTTTCCGTGGCCGCCAGTCGGCCTGGAAACTCGACGGGATACAGATTGCGGATCAGGTTCATGCGAGGGTCATGCACCCAGCTATCGGGGCCTTTGCATGCGTCGACCGGCCCGGCCATGACAATCAAACCGCCGCCCTGTTCTCCGACCCACTTCTCCAGCAACTCGATTTGGCCGGCCTTCAGCAACTTCCAATCTGGGTCGAACGCCACGACGCAGTCGTAATCGAACAATTCCTGCCGCGTGGAGGGGAAGTCATCGAGAAGCTTCTTCGCCTCTTGCGACATGCCGGGCTTGCCCGATTGCAGCAGCACGTCGACCGCCGTGTAGCGATCGCGATAAAGCTGATTGCGGAGGAACTGATACTCCCGCATCGGCCCGTCGGCCAACAGCAAGACGTGGGTCTTGCGGTCGACGATTTCGATGTCGGCCTCGCGGACGTTGTCGTTCAGGTTGCTGTCGCCCTCGGGCGTCTGAATTCGCAGGCTCAAGGTGCGTCGGCCGATGGCGTGGGGCACCAGATCGAACTTCACCGGCAACACTTCGCCGTCGCCGCCCAGGGTGACCTGTTGGGTGGCGACCACCTCGCCGGCGCCGACCGCTTTTTGGCCTGGACCGCTACTCGCGGGCCGCGACAGCACTTGCACCGTAACCACCCTGCCCGCCATCCGTTGGGCCTGAAGATATCCAGTCACCGTGTAACGGTCGCCGGGATACGCCCGGGCCGGCGCGGCCAGATCGCAGACGGCGACGTTGGTGGCCTGCCGATCCGATCCGAGCCCGACGGTGTAGACGGGGATTTTCGCTTCCTGCGCGAGCGCAACGGCTGCCTCGGGCGAGATGCCGGCGTTTTGCCCGCCGTCGCTCAATACGATAATGCCCGAAATCGGCGTGCCTCGTTCCTCCTGGATCAATTGCCGCAGGGCCTGGCCGAGCCGCGTTTCGCTTCCGGTGGGAGCAAGCAGTTTTGTCCAGTCCGGAGCCGGAGCGGCGTCCGGAGCGCGGGCATCTTGCCCGCCGGGTGCGGGCGGGACGTCCGCGCTCCCGGCCTCGCTCTCCTCGGGAGTCTCCTTGGGCAGCGTCACCCTATGGTCCCTTTTCAGATCCTCGCTGAACGGAAACACGGCAACGTCGTGCGTCTTGCGCAACTGGGCGAGAAAGTCGGTTTCCTTCAATGTCTTGGCAAGCTGCTGGGCCCGGCTAACCGCGCCGGAGGATGTTGAACCGTCGCCGTCGGTCGTCTCCATGCTCAGGCTTGTATCGACCAACAGCAGCACGCGGGATCTTCGCACTTCCTCGCGTTCCATCCGCAAATGCGGCTGCAGGTACAGAACGAGCAATCCCAAGAAAGTCGCCGTTCTTAGCACGGTCAACAGCCAACCCCAAAGAGGATTCAGTTCCACCGTATC
>Ga0182027_10012490_pt1 | contig 11927 bp, 13 predicted proteins | sample 712E1DmetaG_FD_121300 | JGI IMG/M metagenome (GOLD analysis project Ga0182027, IMG submission 121300) | Permafrost microbial communities from Stordalen Mire, Sweden - 712E1D metaG (Illumina Assembly) | ecosystem: Environmental > Terrestrial > Soil > Wetlands > Permafrost | place: Sweden...
CATCCGGTGCACGACCACCGAGTACCCCTTCGAGAAGGCCGACCTCGCACTCGAGGACCTCGCCAACGACGCCGTGAACGGCGCAGCTGTGATCCGTGTCTCGGAGCACAGATAAGCGGGCCGGAGGAGAACACCGAACGCAACTGTGGCGACACTAAGCCCTTACAAACAGTGCACTTTCCACCACTAGGCCGGAGTTAGGCCGCGCCGATCTTGTCTCTCTGAACGACCCCCACTATGCTGCGAGGCAGCGAGCTCTTGGAAGGTCCGATGCCCCCCACCGTGACTGAAACACCGACGGCTGCACCTATGTCGGACGATAAAAAGTGGAAGATGATCGATGCGCGGATACGCCGTCGCGGGAACTCCCCCGACGCTCTCATCGAGGTTCTCCACGCTGTTCAGGAAGCCTTTGGGTACCTGGAGCCCGACGTGCTCGAGTATGTCGGCAACGCCCTCGGGGTTCCGCTGAGCCGTGTCTACGGCGTGGCGACGTTCTATTCGCTCTTCATGCTCAAGCCTCAGGGCGCTCACACCGTTGTCGTTTGCACAGGAACTGCCTGTTACATCAACCACGCTTCGGCGCTCCTCGGTCGAATCCATGAGCGGCTGGGCATAAAGCCTGGAGAGACGACCGAAGATCGCAACGTGTCCCTGCTAAACGCCCGCTGCCTGGGCGCCTGCAGCTTGGCACCGGCGGTGGTCATCGACGGGAGTGTTCATGGTAGGTGCACACCCGAAACTGTCGACCTCCTCTTGGAGGAACTACGCGCATGACTGATGTCAAGGACCGAGAGCAAGACCTAGACAGGCCGGAGGCGCAGCCGGAGGCCGGCGGTCCCCGGGCCTGTGCCCATGTCTGTGAAGCTGCAGGCTGCATGTCCCTCAATGCTGATCAGGTATTCGAAGCGCTACGGGAGCGAGCAACCGAGAGGGGTCTGGCCGACACCGCGGTCAAGCGAGTCGGCTGTCTGCGCCTATGTGTCGCCGGACCAGTCGTTGAGATACCGGAGCGCGGGCTGCTGTTCGAGGCTGTTGACCCGTCCTCACCAGAGTCCATAGACAGCGTCATCAACGCGCTGCAAGGCTCGGAAGGTGGACGGTCGACCGCTGACGATCCGTTCTTCGCCCGGCAAGTCAGGATTGTCCTGGCCAACTCGGGGGTCATCGATCCGGAAGACATCGATGACTACGTGGCCCACGGAGGCTACGAGGCACTGACGCAAACGGTCACGTCCAAGAAGCCGGAGGAGATTCTCGAGGAGGTCGTTCGCAGTGGGCTTCGCGGCCGGGGCGGAGCAGGTTATCCGACCGGCCTCAAGTGGAGGACTGTGGCCAAGTCTTCGGGCGCTGAAGGAAAGTACGTTATTTGCAACGCTGACGAGGGTGACCCCGGAGCCTTCATTGACCGAAGCGTCCTCGAGAGCGTGCCGCAGCAGGTTCTCGAGGGCATGGCGATCGCCGCGTACGCCGTCGGCGCTTCTCAGGGTTACATATATGTCCGTGCCGAGTATCCCTTGGCCGTCAAGCGGCTGCGGCTGGCCATTCGCCAGGCAGAGCGCAGCGGTCTTCTCGGCGCCAACATTGCCGAGACGGCATTCGGGTTCCATGTTGACATTCGCATCGGCGCGGGGGCGTTCGTCTGCGGCGAGGAGACAGCCCTGATCGCTTCGATCGAGGGTCGCCGCGGTACACCGAGACCACGCCCGCCGTTCCCGGCTCAATCAGGGCTGTGGGCGCGGCCGACGTTGATCAACAACGTCGAGACACTAGCGAGCATCCCATCCATCGTTCGCAACGGTGGAGACTGGTACAGGGCGATCGGCACGGAAAAGAGCCCTGGCACAAAGGTCTTTGCCCTAGCAGGGCGAGTTGTCAATACTGGCCTCATCGAGGTCCCGATGGGCGTAAAGCTGCGTGACATCGTCTTCGACATCGGTGGCGGGATCATCGGCGGCGCCAAGTTCAAGGCGGTCCAGACCGGCGGACCGTCGGGCGGTTGCATTCCCGCCGACGACTTGGACATGCCGGTGGACTACGAGTCCCTGGCCCAAGCCGGTTCCATCATGGGATCGGGCGGGATGATCGTCATGGACGAGACGTCTTGCATGGTTGACGTCGCCAAGTACTTCATGGACTTTTGCAAGGATGAGTCCTGTGGCAAATGCGTCCCATGTCGTGTGGGTACGGTCCAACTGCACGGGCTGCTCGACAAGATCACTCGGGGCGAGGGGGAACCTGGTGACCTGGACACCCTGGAGCGTCTGGCCGTCATGGTGAAGAGCACGAGCCTGTGCGGGCTAGGCCAGAGCGCCCCGAATCCCGTCTTCAGTACCCTTCGCTACTTCCGGGACGAGTACGTCTCACACATCGAAGATCGAGTCTGCCCAGCTGGAGTGTGCCCGATGACCTCGTCGGTGGCGTCATGAGCGTAAGGACTCTTGTAATCAATGGGAAGGACGTAGCCGGCGACGCCGATCAGACGATCCTCGAGGTCGCTCGAGAGAATTCCATCCACATCCCGACCCTTTGCCATCTCAAGGGCCTCTCCGACGTCGGGGCGTGCAGGCTCTGCGTGGTCGAGGTCGCGGGAGTCAACAAGCTCCTAGCGGCCTGCGTGACCAAGGTCGAGGAGGGTATGTCGGTAGTGACCGACTCGCCCACGCTCCACGACTACCGCCGGACGATCATCGAGATGCTCTTCATGGAGCGGAACCACGTCTGCTCGGTATGCGTCGCCAACAATCACTGCGAGCTGCAGGACGCGGCCAAAGAGCTCGGCCTGACTCATTTCGATCTGCCGCCGCTCGAGCCGGTGGTGGAGGTCGACGCAAGCCACGAGAGGTTTGTGATCGACCACAACCGCTGCATCCTTTGCACCCGATGCGTCAGGGTGTGCGATGAGATCGAGGAGGCCCACACCTGGGACGTCTTCGATCGGGGTGCTGGGTGCCGTGTCATCACCGATATGGGAACGCCCTGGGGGGAGTCGCGTACTTGTACAAGTTGCGGCAAGTGTGTCCAGGTGTGCCCGACGGGTGCCTTGTTCGAGAAGGGCCGGTCCGTGGCAGAAGCCAAGCATAGGCGGAGATTCCTTCCTTACCTTAGAGCTCTTGAACAGGACCAACAGTGACCAAAGCGACCCTTGCGACTGTGTGGTTGGACGGCTGTTCCGGCTGCCACATGTCATTTCTGGACATGGATGAGCGCCTGCTAGACGTCGCGGCGAGGGCCGACCTCGTTTACAGCCCCCTTGTGGACGTCAAGGAGTTTCCTGCCATGGTTGACGTCACACTTGTCGAGGGCGCGGTCAGCAGCGAAGACGACCTCGAGAAGATTCGAATGGTGCGCGCTCACACGCGCATCCTCGTATCACTTGGCGACTGTGCGGTCACGGCGAACGTGCCCGGCATGCGGAATCCCTATGGTCCTGGTCCGCTCCTGCAGCGCGCATACATCGAAAATGTGACAATTAACGCGCAGTTGCCTTCCCAAGTGGTCCCGAAATTGCTGGCCAAGTCGCGACCCGTGCACAAAGTAGTTGACGTAGATGTATTTCTGCCAGGGTGCCCGCCATCGGCTGACCAGATCTTCTGGGTGGTTGACGAATTGCTAGCCGGTCGGATACCGGACACCGCAAAAATGTCGCGTTTTGGCACCTGAGTTCGGAGAGAGAATGACGGAGATCATCATCGATCCAGTAACACGGATCGAAGGCCATTCCAAGATCACCATCCAGCTAGACGAACTGGGGCAAGTGGTTGACGCTCACTTTCATGTGACCCAGTTCCGGGGTTTCGAGAGGATCAGTCAGGGGCGACCATTCCATGAGATGCCAGCGCTTATGGCGCGCATTTGCGGAATCTGCCCCGTGAGCCATCTCATCGCGTCGGCTAAGACCTGCGAAGAGATCATGGCTGTTTCGATCCCCCCAGTCGCGGTGAATCTGCGAAGAGTGATGAATCTCGCTCAGATGGTGCAGTCACATGCCCTCAGTTTCTTTCACCTTTCGTCGCCGGACCTGCTATTGGGCTTCGACGCCGATGCCGCCGGGCGTAACTTCCTGGGCGTGGCCGCGGCCGCGCCGCAGCTGGCACTCGACGGTGTGGCAATGCGAAAGTTCGGCCAACAGATCATCGAGCGGCTCGGCGGCAAGCGGGTCCACCCCGGATGGATCGTGCCTGGTGGCGTCAGCCACCCACTGGAGCCGGAGATCCGCGACGAGATTCTCGCTGGAATCCCGGACGCTCTGGAGCGAATCCGTCGGACTCTTAGTTGGTACAAGGCAAACGTCGCAGATTGGGCAGACGAAGCAGCCGTATTTGCCAACTTCCCGTCGTTGTACATGGGCCTTGTGCATGAGAACGGCGACATCGCCTTCTCCGACGGTGACCTGCGAGTAGTTGACGCCGCCGGCTACCTCGTGGCCGATCACATCGACCCGCGGCCCTACTGGGACTACCTCGGAGAGTCAGTCGAGCCGTGGTCCTTCCTCAAGTCGACCTATTGGAAGGACCTTGGCTATCCCGAGGGTCTGTACCGCGTAGGCCCCTTGGCTCGGTTGAACGTAATAGACCAGATGGGGACTCCCGAGGCGGATGAAGAATTACAGCAATACCGGGAGCGGCTCGGCCGGTACCCCGCCAGTTCCTTCTACTACCACCACGCCCGGCTCATCGAGATCCTTCACTGCATTCACGCGATCGCGGCACTCCTCTCGGATCCGGGGATTCTCGATGATCGCGTCAGGGCAGTCGCCGGGGCCAACCGATCCGAGGGCGTCGGCGTGTCTGAGGCTCCCCGTGGCACGCTCCTTCACCACTACCGCGTCGACGAGAACGGTTTGATCGAGTGGGCCAATCTCATCATCGCGACCGGCCACAACAACCTGGCGATGAACCGGGGCGTTCTCGAGGTCGCTCGTAAGTACGTGCACGGGACCGAGATCCAAGAGAGCATGCTGAACCGAGTCGAGGCAGTCATTCGCTGTTTTGACCCCTGTCTCAGTTGTTCGACCCATGCCATTGGGGAAATGCCACTCAACGTGCAGCTGATCGGCCCGAACGGGCAGGTGCTCGACGAGTTGGCTAGGTGAGCGTCGCAGGCAACGTTCTCATCATCTGTTACGGCAATCCGATCCGCGGAGACGACGGAGCTGGCTGGCGAGCTGCAGAACTGTTGGCCGATGATCCTCGCGCCGTCGGAGCGCAAGTACTGGCCCGCCATCAGTTGACGCCGGAATTGGCAGAGGACGTAAGTCGCGCCAGCCTTCTCGTGCTTGTCGACGCCTCCGAAGAACCGGGCGTGGCCGGGTCCGTCTCGGTCTACCCCGTGCCTGACTCGCCGAAGGCCGGGTCGGCATTCTCGCATCATGTCGACCCCACCCACTTGCTACAGCTCGCCGCCACCCTTTTCGGACAGTCGCCCCGCGCAGTGCAGGTGAGCATCCGAGTCGCCGACATCGATCCCGGAACTGCTCTGTCTGCTCCCGTCGAGGCTGGCATGCCTATGCTCGTCGACGCCGTGATCGACCTGATCAACCAGCATCGGCAACGCTGTGCATGAGATGTCGCTCGTCGCCGAGCTTGTCGACGAGTGTTGCCGCCGGGTTGACGGCCGGGCGGTATCTCTAGTGAGGGTGCGCTGCTCCCTGCCCGACATTGACGGGGAACTACAGCAGGCCTTCACAATGCTGACCGCAGCTACACCTTTGCAAGACGCCGTCCTCCAAGTCGAGACTCTGCCGGTCATCGTGGACTGTCCCTGTGGCTACGTCGGTCCGGCTGCCGAAGACGTTCTAGTGGGCCACTTGTTCGTCTGCCCCGACTGTTCGCGCGTGGGGCCTGTTCGGTCTCCAACTCTGGAGTTGCTCGAGGTCCGCATGTCACTGTCGACCCCGTTTCCGGGCGAAATAGCCAGTCCACGAGACTGACCCACGTGCACCCGTGCTGCCTGCCACGGCACGGGCGCTGTCGGGTCGGGGCCGTCCCTCTGCTCCCGGCTCATAAGCAGTGATCGACGGTCAGGTCAGATGATGGGGCCGCGCTCGGAGTCTTCGATCGACGTCCCAGGTTCGCAGTACTCGCGGAGCAGCGCCTCGATCGCGTCGGGATCGTCGGGTGTTATGAAAGGCCGGACGTAGCGGCCCAAATCGAGGATGAGCCCGACACTCTTCTTCGGCCTTGCCGGGTCAAGGCTTGCCCAATAGCGAGGGTTCGCGGTACCCCAGATTCTCCCTTTTCCACTGAACGCACCAATCTCGACGCGCTTCACCGAGCGAATCGAGGCGTAGGGGATGCGCTTAGTACCCCAGGGAAAGTAGTAAGCGCGGATCTGGATGCGGTCGGACAGGCACTCGATCCAGCGGTCACGGTATCGGCTGTCCACGGTCCACCTCCGGGCGTCGGCTCATCGATCAGTCACCTTCCGACGGAGACTACTTTGAGTGCCCGTCGTACGCCGACCAGGTCGACGACGCATCCCCCCGTGGGCACATCCCCCAGCGATCGGGAGTGTCGCGTGTCGCCACCGGTTGAGTACTGACCCTCATCACCGGGCGGCCCTCTCTCGCGGCGATCCGCCACTTTCCGTGCTGGAACGCATGAGTGAGCCGGTGTTTGAGAGCACCTAGATCGATTCTTGCGCGGTACCGAAGAATCGCAATGATGGTGACATCCGCGAGACATTGGTCGGCGTTTATGTCGTCTTCGTCCAGGTCGTCGGCGTGGTCTCGGAAGAAGCTGAGGGCCCCGATTGTCTCATCCGCAATAGCAAGAGCAGGCATCGATTCTTGAGGTAGCTGCGCTCTTGAAGGGGCTGTGTCTTGTTCAGGTTTCGCGTCCGAATGGAATTGGCACCATCAGTACCAAGTTGCGGATCCCCGTCATGACACCGATGCGGTGGGTGGCTTGCGATCATTTCGCAACGAGCGCGCCACACGAAGGACTTTCATCCGTAATATAGTGTTGTGGGAACAATACGTAAGGGGACACGTGCACTGGGCTGCTTCACTTTCGCGGTCCTCCTCGTTGTCCAAGCGGGGGCGATCGCGTTCCCCCATTTGACTAGCGCAGACTTGCAATCGAAGACGACAAGTCTGGGCCTGACGAGGTTGCCTCCAGGTGTGCAGCTCGTAGACAGAGGTGTGTTCGAAACACTTACCCCCGACGGCAATGACCTTCTCGCGGTGCAGGGCTACGGGACAGGAGTCACCGTCGTTCGCGTCGATCCGGCTCACGCCGACGTCCTCGTCCGGTCCCCGGTGTTGCCCGAGGCGACCCAGCTCTTCGTGGTCAAGTCGAGCATCTGGGTCGAAATCGATGCTGCCGGCTCGGTCGTCGGGCGTCTGCTCCAGCTCGATTCGTCGAGCCTTCGCCCAGTCCGTTCCGTTCTCCTCAACCAACTGAGTGACGTGGCTGCAACCTCGACGGGGCTTCTCTGGGCCGCCACTGGGCCGTCAAGGTGCAACCTGAAGCGCCTCGCCCCGCAGAGTGGTGCGGTGCTCGCGCATGTCACGCTTCCAGGTTCGTTCTGTGATCTCGCTATAGATGCCTCCGTGGGCATTCTGCTATCGGTCAATTCCAATGGCGAGCTCGTTTCGCTGGAAGCTCGGAGCGGCCAGGTGCTTCACCGCTCACGGTCGGCGCGGGGTGGGTATTGGAGCTTTGTCGCTGCCGACGGATTCTTCTGGTTCGATTCCGGCGGGATGAGTCTGCCGAGCACTCTCTCGATCTACCGGAGCACCACGCTCCGACTCGTGCGACGAGAAGTGCCTCCTGCAGGGCCATGTGCAGACATGACTCAGCCGTTCTTCGGATGCGCCGGTGACGCGCTCAGCTACACCGCTGGGCTCGTGTGGGCTGCAAACTGGAACTCTCTCGGCTGTGGTGACCCGGAGACATTGGTTCTCAAGGGCAGCTCTCGCACGCTCGGCGCGATTTTCCCAGTCGTCACCATCGGATCCACGACATACGGCATCGACGAAGCGCCGTACCCGTCAGACTCGGTAGGCATCGTCCGCTTCACGGCGCCACGAAGCTGCAGGGCGCTGATGAAGCGCGGCTAACCCTGGCTGTCTCAGCTCGCTGGGTTACGCCCTGACCAGCAAGAATGCTCAGCCTGGAGAGCTCTTCACATGAGCGGTACGGTGGCGACGAACCTCAGGTCGTTCACGAACGCGGTGGCCGCGGAACCGACGTGAACTCAGGCCTGTTGGTTCACAGTTGTTGCGAAGCGAGGTTTACGTCCCCGCAGAGGTGCACCACCACGCCGAGTTGGGCGAACGCGGCAGCTTTGGCGACGAGGGCGCGGTCGGCCTGGTCAGCATCGGGCCCGTAGACGACCTGCACGTGATTGGCCTTGTGTCGAGCCATGAACTGGTCGCGGCTGACGCCGTCCAACACGGCGTGCATCATGGGCCACTCGTAATTGGTCGCCCGCCACCGCCGCTCCGTCTCCTCGGCCGGTAGCTCGACAGCACGCCCACGTCCGATGTCGTAGTGAAGCGCCCCATCCATCACGTACAAACGGGACCAGACGATCTCACCTGGCCTGGAGATGCCGCGCAGGGTGCCGCCGCCCAACGGGAAATACACCGGGGACTGACGCATGCTGGTGGCGCCGGCGTAGCCGTGGGCGAAGTGGGAGGCGGGCACGGAGCCCGAGATCTCAAAGACCCACACGAACTGGCCGTCGAAGTCTTCGCCCCAGCGGACGTCGTGAAGAGTCGTGGATGGATCCAGTCCCATCGCGGTCCAGACCCGGTTGGTGACGAGGGCGTCGACGGCGACTCCTTCGTCCACTTCGTTGAAGTTCGGCAGCGCCTGGTTGCTCCAAAGGACTCGCGAGCCGTCGCGGCTCCGCACCGGCGGACGGTCGGGGTTGTTGAGCAGCCCTTCGGTGATGTCCGACGCGGCTACGAGGTCCTTCAAGCCCTGTTGGTACTGGATGCCGACACAATCGAGACCGAAGTCATCACTTATCCTGAGGGCAGCGATGTACATGGCGAACTGCTGACGTAATTGCTCGTCGGTCAGCTCGGTAGCCTCGTCCTTCCCGGTGCAAAAGGTCATACCGCGATCGCTCAACCAACGCCGGACGGCCGTGGTTTCCTCTTCGCCGACCGTCGCCATCTCGGCGTAGAGCGCGCTCTGGGAAAGCCTCTCCTTGTAGATCCCGATGCCATTGAGCAGGTCATCGTCAATTATGGCGTTGTACATGCCCATGCACCCCTCGTCGAATACGCCCAAGATGGCCTTGTCGGTGAGGAGCTTGTTGGCGATGGCAACGCCAAGCTGGAACTCGGGGCTCGAATCAGGCAGGGTAGGCAGCGGGCGCACGTGGGACGCGTCGTGAACGATCTTGCCCGTTTCCGTCCACTGCTTTATCCCGTCACTGAACCACTCGTCGGTGAAGTCCGTGCTCCAGATGGTCGAGTATTCCCTTCCCATCTTGGTCATTGACGCGTTCAGGTTGAGTAGTCCCACCAAGCCCGGCCACGTGCCGTCGAAATTGGCGACGGTAAGGACCGGCCCTCGATGGGAGCGGAGACCGGCCAGGACATGGTGGCTGTACTGCCAGACCGTTTCGGCCACCACCAAGGGTGCATCTACTGGTATACCGGCGAAAACGGACATTCCCATACGCTGGCTATCGATGAACCCATGACCTTTGACCGGGTCGTAAACATGGGCCCGGTGGGTGGACCACCCGAGGTCGGCCAGAGCGGAGGTCAGGGACCGTTCCAGCTTCTCCTGCGTCGGCCAACCGGCTGTGTTCGGCGACTGGCGCAGGTCGCCGCTGGCAACGAGCCAAACGGTCTTGGGCTCTAGGACTGGCCTCTCAGAGATTGTCGGAAGCTTGTAGTTGGGCATGCCTGGTCCTCTTGTTGGTGATCGTGTGCCTCGTGAAGGCTAATGAGCAATGGTCACGATCGTACCGGAGTGACCCCGCCGCGGACACCTCGCGTTGATGTGACCTAGGAATAACCGCCGGATTCGTCGATCGGCGGTAGCAAGGAGAAGAGATCGGCTCGTTCCTCGTTTCGTACCACTCCGAAGACGAGGAGGAGGTCGAGTGACGATTAGGGACGATTCGGTCCCCGACGGTACGCACTCTTGGGACGATGACCGCCGATTTGTTGGTGTTTCGGGCAGTTCCAGCGTTTCCGGGGACGGATTGGCCACGCGAAGGCAAGAAAGGCTGTCGAGCACTCGATGCTCGTCGCCACCTTCCACGTCCTCGACCAGTGCGTCCCCTATGCGGACCTCGGCTCTGACTGGTTCCAAGAGCGTCGTCGCGACGCGCACGCGCGGCGTTTCACCCGACAGATCGAAGCCCTCGGCTACCGCGTCAGCATCGAGCCGGCCGAAGCCGCCTGAGTGATCGACAACTGAACTTCGGGAGTTCGTCCCGCAACGGGGCACTGTCCCTGACCTCGCGCGTGCTTGATAAAGGGTTTTCGTGTCAGGAACGCTGTTCGGCCTCCGAGGCGGAACCCGTTCCGCAGCGGCTACCGCTGAAAACAGTTGCTGGGCTGTCGTGACGATGGTTGGGTCCCGTCATCCTTCAAGGCAGGCGCAGGTAATGGCGAGGAGCGGAGTCAGCTGGCGATCTTCTCGGCGCCTTGTTCAGGCTGGGCGGAACGAGCCGATGATGGTCCGGGCGACTAAGCCGTCGCCTGCGAGCCCGATGGTGAGCGTGACGATCTTCCGGGAACTGGGGCGCCTGATCGTGTACAGGCCAGGCCCGAAAAGGGTGTTGTCACCGGGGGAGAGACAGATTCTCAACGAGTGGATCCGAGCACAGGGCATGGATGTGGGCCCGGTGATGTACTCCATGCCGTAGAAGCTGAGGGGCGGAGAGGAGAGTACAGCGCCTTCCTGGTCGAACAAGGAATCGGTAAGGCCGAGGGCCGTCCCGCCTCCGGACACGATGCCCCCTCCCGTGATGGAGGCCTGACCCCCGGAGTACAACAAGACCGTGTTGGGCTGCATCCACAGGGGGCTGTCGCTTCCGAGCTGTGGGAGTCTCCTTGCCCAGTGATCGAGTGACCAGTTCGACGGTACGGCGAACTGCAGACCGTCGGCAATCAGCCACCCCCAGTTCGCCGGTACCGCCGGCGCGGGAATGAGCTTGGCGAGGGCCGCCCGGGCCGAGTAGGTGAGCGTATGGAGCACCGCCCGGGCCTCCGGGCCCTCGGTGTAGATGACGAAGCCCAGCTTGGGGAGCGACACCTCCTGCCATTTCCCAACGACCTTGGGGCCGTCGACCGCGATGCCGTTGATCCGCTGATGCCTCAACGCCTTGGCACCTCGGAGGGAGGCGGGGTACCAAACGAGGACTGTCGTGTCGGACAGCCCACCTTCACAATCCGGCTTCGGCGGGTTGTTCGGGCTGGGGCTGGTATAGATGAGTGTGACCGGGCCCGGAAAGTCGGTGGGGCATTGAAGGGGCGCTGATTGGGTGTACCAGACGTCCCAAGTCGGACGGACCGCCATCTGGATGTAGCCGAACGAAAAAGGCAACCAACCGCGGGCACCTCAGCGGTATCGACGGCCGCACGCTGGGCTCGGAACGGGCTGGCAGCCGCCGACCTGCCGCCTGAGTGCTCAGCGCACCCACACCGACTAGCACGGCGAGCAGCAGCATGAGACCCAGCCTCGACGACTTCACCGAGCGCGACCTTTGACCAGGACCGTAGGCTCCTGAGTCATCCCTCACCTGGATCAGATTAGGGCTAGTCCGGGTTGGGTCTTGATGCACCTTCAAGACCCAACCCGGACTTGTGAGCCGTTGCCCTGGTCCCAACTTCGGCCGCGTCACTGTCGACCAGGATCGCAAGCACGTCGCGGATCGATCGCTCGCGACCCAGGGTTTTTCGCAGCGGCAGGTGGTGTTCAACCTGGCAGCGCTTGCGACGGTCGTCC
>Ga0182027_10012491_pt1 | contig 11925 bp, 6 predicted proteins | sample 712E1DmetaG_FD_121300 | JGI IMG/M metagenome (GOLD analysis project Ga0182027, IMG submission 121300) | Permafrost microbial communities from Stordalen Mire, Sweden - 712E1D metaG (Illumina Assembly) | ecosystem: Environmental > Terrestrial > Soil > Wetlands > Permafrost | place: Sweden...
CCGAAATGTCATTGCGAGGAGCGAAGCGACGTGGCAATCTCCCTTAATTCCTTTCAAAAACGCGAGATTGCTTCACTTCGTTCGCAATGACAGACCGCGTTTTTGAATTTTTAGAGGTCCCCTGTAGAAGAAAACGCGGCAATTATGCGTCATTGCGTTGAAGACTAAATAAACACCACAGGCGAAACGTTGAATATCGCGGCAAGCTTCTTTGCCACTGCTTTTGAAATACCGACACGCCCGCTTTCGTATTCGTTGATTCTCTGAAAAGTCACGCCCGCCCTATCCCCGACGGCCTGAAGCGTCATGCCGGTAACAATACGCAATTCCCTGAGTTTTTCTCCGGGGGACATGCTCGATGCGATCCTTTTATGCTGTTCGCTTTTTCCGTAATCGACCATGACTTTGGAATCGTCAATAAATTTCTCATATCTGGAATAGACTTCGCGCAATATCCGTGCGGGCGTTCTTTGCTTGAACCGGATGTTAAGCATACGGGGCGTCTTCACGACTGCCTGCATAATACACCTCAATGATAATGGTTTTCTTCTCGTGCCGCCAGCAAGCGACATAGTGATAATTCAAGTGGCAATCGTATTCGTTTTCTCCAAGCTTGCCGTAATTATGCCATTGATGCGGTCCGGCAGGACCTTCGCTATGCAACACCTCGTACAACAGGTCGAAGCGTTTTGGGACCACTTCGGGCAATTTCGGCAATTTCCGGAGCACTTTTCGGCTGAGTATTACTTTGTAAGCCATGATTTAATATAACCTGTTTTAGGTTAATAGTCAATAGTGATTCTTTACTGCTCGAATAGTTGAAGTGTCCGGTTTCGTGTCGGTTTTCATAGACCGTACACTGTCCGGTTTTGGGTAGTTTTGGGGCGTATTTCAGCGTATTTGACGATTTTGGGAAATCAGCGGAAAAAAGTAAAACCTTGCATTTTCCCCTATGAAAACATAGTTTTCTCATCCATGCCCGGGTGGTGGAATAGGTAGACACAAAGGACTTAAAATCCTTCGCTTAGCTTTAGTGCGGCATACCGGTTCGATTCCGGTCCCGGGCAGGTTTTCCAATGAGTTACAGTGGGCAAGATCTTTGGGCAAATTTGACAAAAGAGAAGGGCTTCACGTTTTTTCACGTTGGGTCTCGCCCTTTTTGAACATTTCACGCAATTTTTCCACAGACACCACTCGATATCCGTCCTCAATCAGCGACCCGTCAACGCCATCTTTTCCCATATCGATGTGCCGCCCCTGCTTATTTTCAGAAGGTAGATTCCCTTTCCGAAAAGGCCGACCTGGATATCCGCGGTGGAGCCCCTTGCTATTTCCGTATGCTTGACAATGCGTCCGAGCGCGCTGAAGATTTCCACCGTGATGTTTTCGGACGTGGGCGCAGTGCAATGCAGAACGCCCCCACGAAGATGAAACGAATACTGCGGCTCCACCGTGCGCGCCCCGGTGTTTTGCATGGCGACCCCTGCAGGTGACAGGATTTTGTACGCCATGTCGGTCTGGCTCGTTGCAGGGATCGCTGTGGTCAAGGTGCCGTTGGTCACCGAACTCGTGTTTGTTGAGATCGTGGTCCCGCCGGAGCAATCCCACCATTCCACCTGATAGCTGCCGTTTGGCAATCCGGTAAGGCTAAGATTCTTTCCGGAAATTGCGCCGGATATCCAACCGAAGGTTACTTGATCGCTGGTTATTCCCCAAGCCTTTGCGCCCGCTACGGCGGCGTGGACCTGCGCCTGATTTTTAGCTCTGAGTACGACCCTTGGCGAAGTACTCGATAGGTAAAGTACCCGAAGGGGTAAAGCCAGGAGCCCTGTATTCTCAGATTTGACAATTTGAGGCGGAAATACCTATATTTTTCCTCGAAGCCGGACAAGGCGCGAGCGGTGAAAGCGGAAAAGCGGGGCAAGAATTGATCATCTGTAAAGAAACTCTCTTTATACGCCCACCCGCCCACGAAAAAAGCAATTACCTATCAGTTATATGAAACGTCCAACTGGTGTTGGGCGTTTTTCAACCACAGACACCTATGGCCCCCGACTGGCCATTCCGAAAGAACGGTGGCGGTCATCAATGCTTTCCCTTCCCGAAGGCATTCTGCAGCCGCCACCCGCCAGGGCGCGTGTGCCCATGAATGTCATCAGATGAAAAGAACTAACGCACCGTGAATATGAATGTAATTCCTCGATGGCTGGGTCTTTACAACAGACGAGCAGCATTGCCGGTTCTCCCTGCAATTGAGCCGCTTGAATATCCTCTTCTCAGTGAACTCTTCAGCATCGACCGGCTGGATAAACATGGTGAAGCACTGGCCCGGCTGCATGAACTGGATAACCGGGTTGGCCGGGACAAACTGCTGGCACGATTGACAGAAAACGAAAGAGTCCTGACCGAGACCTATGAGCAGCTTACCAATGGAGAATCGGCCAAGCTCAGCATCTCACCTGCCGGCGTGTGGCTTCTGGACAATTTTTACCTGATCGAAGAGCAGATCCAACTTGCCCGCCAGCACCTTCCCAAACACTACAGCCGCGAACTGCCCCGGCTTCGGTCGGGCCATTTGGCCGGTTTGCCACGGGTATATGCGATAGTGCAGGACCTTATCTCCCATGTGGACGGACTGGTGGACGAAGAGAACCTTCGCACCATCGTTCTGTCGTACCAGCGGGTGACCTCCTTGAAATTAGGGGAATTGTGGGCCATTCCCATTATGCTGCGCCTTGCACTGATCGAGAATTTACGGTACATTGCCACCCGCATTGCCGCAGACCGGCATGACCGTACGATGGCCAATTTCTGGGCCGCCCGGATGCTGCATACGGCTGAGAGCGATCCAAAGAACATTATTCTTGACATAGCAGATATGGCGCGCGCCGACATACCCATGAACTGCTCATTTATCGCGGAACTGGTTCGAAAACTTCAAAGCCACAATCCGGCGCTTGCGCTTGCCCTCACCTGGATTGAGCAGCGCCTTACCGAGCAGGGGCAGACCATTGAACGGCAGGTGCACCTGGACAGCCAGCAGCAGGCAAACAACCATATCGCCATTAGAAACAGTATCACCAGTCTCAGGTTCTTAACCGCAATCGACTGGAAAGATTTTGTCGAGGCCATCAGCCGGGTGGAAAACAGCCTTCGCGGTGATCCTGCCGGGGTGTATCCGCAGATGGACTTTGCCACCCGCGACACGTATCGGCATGTGATCGAAAAAATAGCCAGGCAAAGCAATACGGAGGAGGAGCGAGTTGCCGCTCATGCGGTTGCCCTTGCTGCCCGGAATAAAGGACGGCAAAACAGAAAAGCCCATGTCGGCTATTACCTGATCGATCGCGAACGGCCAACTCTGGAGCACACAGTCAAAATGCGCGCTACAATCAGGGATACGCTGGCTCGTATCGGGAAGAAAGCGCCATTGCTGTTCTATCTGGGGTCCATCATTCTCTTCACGGCTGGCTTCACCATTCTGACTGTGGGAAATATTCAGCTCGAAAGCTTAACAACCTTTTGGGTTACGGGATTTCTCCTGCTCCTCGGGTTCAGCCAGGCAGCCGTGGCGCTGATCAATTGGATTGCCACCGTGGTGGTCCCGCCGCGTATTCTTCCAAAGATGGATTTCTCCAAAGAAATTCCCCATGAATCGTGCACCCTGATTACGGTACCGGCCATGCTCACCGGCAGTCACGAAATCGCGGAACTGCTGAACAAAACAGAAGTGTGCTTTTTATCCAATCGCGCCGACAATTTGTACTTCAGCCTGTTGACTGATTTCGAGGATGCGCCAACCGAAAGCATGCCAAACGACGCGGCGCTTCTTGAACAGGCCAAGGCAGGCATCAGGCGGCTCAACGACACCTACGCCTTGAATGGGTGTCGCCCGTTTCTATTCTTTCACCGGGCCCGGCAGTGGAATCCCACAGAACGATGCTGGATGGGCTACGAGCGTAAAAGAGGAAAACTTGAAGTCCTTTCCGGTTTCCTCCGCTCGAAAAAACCGGATGCCTTTCTTGTTGAAGGTGACAGCGCACTGGTACAAGACATCAAATATGTGTTCACCCTTGATACCGATACCGAGCTACCCCGCGATTGCGCGCGCCACCTTATCGAGGCCATGGCCCATCCGCTCAATACTCCCCGGTATGATTCCGTCAAAAAGCGCGTTGTTGATGGATATACAATTTTACAGCCGCGGGTTGTTTCGAGCCTTCCCGCAGTCGGCGCCTCATGGTACACGCGAATTTTCGGCAGCGACACTGGAATCGATCCCTATACACGCGCGGTATCGGATGTCTATCAGGACCTTTTTCAGGAAGGTTCGTATATCGGCAAAGGCATTTATGATGTCGACATGTTCGCACAGGTTCTTGCAGGCCGGCTGCCGGAGAACAGGATTCTGAGCCATGATTTATTGGAAGGCACCTATTGCCGATCGGGACTAGTCAGTGAAGTCCAGCTGGTTGATGAATTCCCGCAACGCTACACTGAGGACATTTCGCGCCGGCATCGCTGGATCAGGGGTGATTGGCAGATCGCCGGCTGGCTGGCGGCCCGTGTGCCCGGGCTTAATCAGAAACCGGTCCGGAACCCTATTTCGCTGCTATCCCGGTGGAAAATTTTTGACAATCTCAGACGTAGCCTGGTCCCGGTGGGATTTCTGTTGCTCATCATCATGAGTTGGCTCTTCCTTGCGCCTTCCTGGATGGGCATGGCAATTGTAGCCGCAATCCTCCTGCTTCCCGCTCTGCCGGGGATCATACTGAAGGCGCTTCAGATTCCTCCCCGTTTTCCATTTTCCCTGCACGCCCGGTCGGTTTTGGGGTCCGCAGGTCTCGAACTGTTCCGGGCATTTTTTGCGCTTGCGGTCCTTCCCTATGAAGCATTTACCAACCTTGATGCCATACTGCGTACCTGCTGGCGGATGCTCATCTCGCGAAAGTATCTGCTTCAATGGACCGTGTCCCGGAAAGCTCGGCGGATGCACAATAAAAACCTGTGGGGCAGCATCCGGTTTATGGCCAGCACGCCCCTGTTTGCGCTCATCCTTGCCGCTATTTTGTTCGCGCTGGGCCGCCTTGACTACTTGCCTCTTCTCGCGTTGTGGTTTTTTTCGCCCATTCTCGCCTGGTGGATCAGCAGGCCGCTGGTCCCCCATATGCCGCATTTCACCATCAAGCAATTTGACTTTTTACGGAAAATCAGCCGAAAGACCTGGCGCTATTACGAAACATTTGCCGGTCCCGAAGACAATTGGCTCCCGGCGGACAATTTTCAGGAAGAACCCCGCGAAGCCGTTGCACATCGCACCTCGCCCACCAATATGGGATTGCAGCTTCTTTCGAACCTGGGCGCCTTTGATCTGGGCTACCTCTGCGCAGGGCAATTAATTGACAAAACGCTAAAATCGTTCAAAAGCATGGAAGCCCTGACCAGATTCCGCGGGCATTTTTTCAATTGGTACGATACTAAAACCCTCCAACCGCTGGCGCCGCAGTATATCTCCACAGTCGATAGCGGCAACCTGGCCGGCTATCTTTTGACCCTTAGATCAGGAATACTTGACATAAAGAACGAGCCAATTTTCCGGCAGTGCTTTTTTAAAGGCCTTATCGATACCCTTATCGTGCTTGAGGAATTGCTGGTTCCAAAGCAGGAAAACGCAGGCGCAGGATCGATTGAAACCTCCGGGTTTGCCCAACGGCTGAGTCTGCTTGCAGAAACTATCAGGGACCTTGAACAAACGCCCGCAGGATTAAGGGCGACTTATAAAAATGTAAGCGGCATTATCACCCAGATCCGGGACCTCCGGGCATCAGTACTGCCAGAAGCAGGATCCGAAGCGCTCTGGTGGCTGCAGGCATTCGAAGACCAATGCGTTGCCCAGCAGAAAGACCTGACCTACCTGGCGCCTTGGGTTGCCGCCGAATTGCCCGAGGTTGTAACGAGTCTTGATGCGTGCCGGGAATTGGACGCCAATGCCTCGCTCAGCCGTTTCGCCCTGACGCGCGAATGCTTGCCCGCTATCCGGGGAAATGTCGGCAATAAAGACATTCCTTCCGCAGACCCTCAAAACGAGCCACGGGAATGGTTTTCCATTCTCGAACAGCAGGTAAGACAGGGAACAAACCGGGCTCAGGAACGGGTCAAACAACTGGAACTGTTGGCCGCGCAATGCCAAAACCTGGCGGAGCAGGATTATGATTTCCTCTATGATGCTTCGCGCAATCTACTGGTTATCGGTTATGATACCGCCAAGCGCAGGCAGGATGACAGCTTCTATGATTTGCTTGCATCAGAGTCGCGGCTCGGGAGTTTTGTGGGAATCGCGCAGGGAAAACTACCGGTGGAACACTGGTTCTCGCTGGGCCGTCTGGTCACCATCCGGCAGGGAAAAACAATTCTGCTCTCCTGGGGCGGATCCATGTTCGAGTATCTCATGCCGCAGCTCGTAATGCCCGGATACAACAATACGCTGCTGGGCCAAACATGCATGGCTATTGTTGATCGGCAGATTAGTTATGGACGAAAACGTGGTGTGCCCTGGGGCATCTCGGAATCCGCCGAAAGCAGTACTGACGCAGCCCTGAACTATCAGTACCGATCCTTTGGCGTGCCCGACCTTGGATTCAAGCGCGGATCGGCAAGCGATCTGGTGATTGCGCCCTACGCAACAGCGCTGGCCCTGATGGTAAAGCCCGAGAAGGCGTGTGAAAATATGCAGCGAATGGCGGCCGACGGCTACGAAGGCCGTTACGGGCTTTACGAGGCTATCGACTACTCGTCGGGCCGTTCCTCTCAGGATCATTCCCCGACGCTGATCCGATCGTTCATGGCGCATCATCAGGGCATGAGCTTTATCTCGCTGGTAAATTTCTTTACCGGTAATCTGATGGTGAAACGGTTTGAATCTGATCCGATCTTCCAGGCCACCACCCTTCTGCTGCAGGAACGGGTACCCAAAGCGACACCGTTTCATCTGAAAACATCACCGTTCTTCAGGACACGGGAAAGTTTACCGGAGCAGGAAGATGCCCTGCGGATTTTCACCACTCCCCATACTCCCATTCCCGAAGTTCACCTGTTATCAAATGGCCGTTACCACGTCATGGTAACCAACGCGGGAGGCGGATATAGCCGGTGGAATGATCTTGCCGTCACCCGCTGGAACGAAGACATCACCATGGATAATTGCGGAACTTTCATATATGTCAATGATGTAACAAACAAAAGTCTCTGGTCCGCGGCTTCGCAGCCCACCGGTACCGAGGCGAAAAACTACGAGGCGATTTTTCCCCAGGCCCGCGCGGAGTTCAGGCGCAGGGACCAGGATATGGATACCTATACCGAGATCGCGGTTTCGCCCGAAGACGACATCGAATACCGGCGCATCACCTTGAGTGATTTCAGCGGTAAATCCCGAACCATCGAGCTCACCAGCTACGCGGAAGTGGTCATGGCGGCTCCTGCCACCGATGCCGCGCATACCGCATTTTCCAACCTTTTTGTCCAGACGGAAATTCTGCAAGGTCTTAATGCGATTCTCTGCACCCGCAGGCCCCGGTCGCCCAAAGAAATCTGTCCCTGGATGTTCCACATCTTTACCGTACGCGGGTTACAGGATTTCGAAATTTCATACGAAACCGATCGATTGACTTTTGTCGGACGCGGGTTGACCACAAGAAACCCCAAGGCGCTCGAAATGCCCGGCCATCTCAAAGGAACAAAAGGATCGGTCCTGGATCCGATAGTCGCTATCCGCTGCAGGCTGAAGCTCGCGGCAGGAGAGAGTGTCACTGCAGGATTTATTACAGGTATGGCGCAGACAAGGCAGGAAGCCGTGGCCCTGATAGAAAAATACCAGGACCGTCGGCTGGCTGACCGTGTATTTGATATGGCTGTTATCCATGGCAAAGTCGTTTTGCAGCAGTTGAATGCTTCGGAAGCAGACGCGCAGTTGTACGGCAGGCTGGCCAGCTCAATTCTTTATGCAAGCCGGTACCGCCGGGCCAATCCTTCGTACCTTCTAAAAAACACGCAGGGACAGCACAATTTATGGGCATTCAGTATTTCCGGAGATCTGCCTATTGTCCTGCTGCGGATCGGCGATCCGTCCAAGATCGAACTGGCGGCCAAGCTGATACAGGCGCACGCATACTGGCGATTGAAGGGATTACCGGTTGACCTTGTTATATGGAACGAAGAACAGACCGGTTACCGTCAGGCATTCAAAGATCAAATTGTCGGTCTTATTGCCGCGGGTCCGGAAGCTCCGTTTTTCGACAGGAAAGGCGGCGTCTTCCTGCGACACCCGGATCAAATGTCCGAGGATGACCAAGTTTTAATGCAAGCTGTAGCACGCGTTGTTTTCCTGGATACCGGCGGGCCGCTGGTGGATCAAATCCAGCACAATATCCGCAGTGAAACCACTGTTCCCAGGCTCATCGCACAGCGACGCTTCGATAGGACATTCAACGCGCCGGAGAATTTCCGGCAAACCAATCTTCAGTTCTTCAACGGCTGGGGCGGTTTTACCCGGGACGGAAAAGAATATATCATTCAGATCAAGCCCGCAAATCCCACGCCCATGCCATGGGTTAATGTGGCGGCCAACAAGCAATTTGGCACCGTCATCTCCCAAAGTGGCGGGTACTCATGGTTTGAGAATGCGCATGAGTTCAGATTGACGCCGTGGTATAACGATCCGGTGAGCGACCGGAGTGGAGAAGCCGTGTATATACGTGATGAGAACTCGGGCCGGTTCTGGTCCGCAACACCGCAGCCAGCTCCGGGGGCAGGAGATTATCTCAACCGCCACGGATTTGGCTACAGTGTTTTTGAATACACGCAGTACTCGCTGAAGTCGGAGATGTGGGTCTACGTGGATGTTGATGCGCCTATCAAATTCTGGATGCTGAAAGTGCGTAACGACTCCTCTGCTGTCCGTAGGCTGTCGGCAACGGGATTTCTGGAGCTGGTACTCGGCGAAAATCGATCTCAGACCCAGATGCATATTCGGACTGGGATCGATTCGAAAACCGGCGCGCTTCTGGCCAGCAATCCCTTTAATACGGAATTTGCGGGCCGCGTGGTTTTCTTTGAAGTCAGTGAAGGTAACCGAAGCGTGTCCGGCGATAGAACAGAGTTCATGGGCCGCAATGGCTCGCTCGCCGATCCCGCAGCACTGCACCGGGTCCGATTATCAGGCAGGATCGGTGTGGGCCTTGATCCTGCCGCGGCACTCCAGGTCTACTTTGAGCTGGAACCGGGACAGGAAAAAGATGTTGTTTTTATTCTCGGCGCCGGCAGGGATATTGAAGATGCCCGGAATTTGATTCAGCGGTTCAGCGGAGTGCAGGCTGCGTATGAGGCCCGCGACCGCGTCTGGCACTATTGGAGCCATACGCTGGGCGTTATCAATATCGAAACGCCTGATCCTGCTTTAAATATTATGGCCAACGGCTGGCTTCTGTACCAGACCATGGCCTCCCGCCTGTGGGCGCGCAGCGGATACTATCAATCCGGAGGCGCGTTCGGCTTCCGCGATCAACTCCAGGATGTAATGGCATTGGTCCACGCAGAGCCGGGGCTGATACGCGAACACCTTCTGTTGTGCGCTTCCCGTCAATTCCCGCAGGGCGATGTCCAGCACTGGTGGCATCCTCCTCATGGACGCGGGGTTCGCACGCTCATATCCGATGACTTCCTTTGGCTTCCCCTGGTCACCAGTGATTATGTGATCCGCACCGGCGACAGCGGTATTCTGGATGAATCTGTGCATTTCCTCGAGGGCCGGCTGCTCAATCCCGGAGAAGAAACTTTCTATGATCTTCCGGGGAGGGCACGTGAAAAAGAAACGCTATACGAGCATTGTAAAAGAGCGATTCTTCATGCGCTGCGATTCGGCTCAAACGGACTCCCTCTGATGGGCAGCGGAGACTGGAATGACGGCATGAATCTCGTGGGTGTCAATGGTAAGGGTGAAAGTGTCTGGCTGGCGTTTTTTCTCTACTATAATTTGCGGCAATTCAGTCAGATGGCGCGTCTGCGCGGCGATACGGCTTTTAATACCATGTGCGAGGAAGAAGCAATGCGCCTCCAGCAGAATATCGAATCTAAAGCCTGGGACGGAGCGTGGTACTTACGAGCATATTTCGACGATGGTACTCCCTTAGGTTCATCACAGAACCAGGAATGCAAGATAGACGGGACCGTGCAGAGCTGGTCCGTGCTGTCCGGGGCAGGAAGCCCGGAGCATTCAAAACAAGCAATGGCATCATTGGCGCAGGCATTAATTCATCCGGAAAGCGGAATCATCAAGCTCCTGCATCCTCCGTTTGACATGTCTGCGCTCGAACCCGGCTATATCAAGGGATATATTCCCGGTGTCAGAGAGAACGGGGGGCAATACACCCATGCCGCGATCTGGGCGGTCATGGCGTTTGCCGCTATGGGAGAGACACAGCGGGTAAAAGAATTGTTGTCGATGATCAATCCTGTCAATCACGGATCAACTCGGGAAAAGATACAGCAATACCTGGTGGAACCGTATGTGATGGCAGCCGATATTTATGGATCATCCCCTCATATCGGGCGGGGAGGTTGGACTTGGTACACCGGCTCTGCCTCCTGGATGTACCGGCTTATCATCGAGTCTGTTCTAGGACTGCAATTAAAGGTAAACACGCTCACGTTTAATCCCTGCATTCCCGCAGAATGGGAGCATTTCAAGATCCATTATCGTTTCAGGGAAACCGTGTATCATATCGCATGCAGCCAGGTGAAGGAAAACAGCGAGATCCGTGTGACTGTTGATGGCGCGCAGCAAGAAGGCAAGTCAGTGACGCTGAATGATGATAACCAGGAGCATTTTGTAGAAATAGTAATTGGCATCGACAGAAAGGAATCGGCACGGAAGACCTGATCCACTGTTCATGGTACGATCATGAATTGTGTTGATGGTGTCCAATAAATTTTAACAAGAGGAGAAAACATGAGTGTGCCAGGGGAAGCTGGCATTAACAAGCTGGACAATCCAGCCTGAAGACGTTGAAACCGAATCCCATTTCGATAAAGCTACGGCCCACATCTGGATTGGCGCAATCCTTTGAGGGAGCAAACCTGAATGGAGCCGATCTCGAAGAAGCCGACCTTCGAGGCGCTGATCTTCGGAACGTTGATCTGAGCACTGTTAGATCATTCTACAAGGCAAGTCTAGCCGCAGAAATTTTATCCGAAATCAGAGCGAAATGGCCTGAAAAACTTGCAACAATTAGAGATGACGCAAAGGGCATTTGGACAATTGATGAAGCGGTACTCAAACAGATCAAGAATCCTAATTGGCAAGGGTGGCCGAAGGAAGAAGACCAAGCAAAACAGAAGAAGTAGTAGGGAAAAAAACCTCAGAGCATTTTTAAGAACGGATTCTCATGATTGCCGTCAGCGTTCTTTTCTGGCTTATGGTCCTTGGCCTCAAGTACAACGCATTCAAATCATGGTTCGTTGATTTAACAGCTTTAACGGATAAGAAAAGGTCGATACCAAAACGGAAGAGGCGCTATTTATGAATTCCTGTACGGTTGCATACGCATTTTATGAGACGGACTTCAGGATCAGGCGGTTTGCGGAGGCGCTATCGGGCCCGGGAGCGCGGACGGACGCCATTGCCCTGCAGACCGAAACCACCAAAAAATTCGAGATCATCGAAGGAGTGAGCGTGTACCGCATCCAGAAAAGGGATTTCGACAAACAGGGAGGTCCATTTGACTACCTGATGAAAATGTCCCGCTTTTTCATTAAAAGCAGCTTTATAATTCTTTACAACCACATCAGATTTCATTACGACCTTATCATCGTGCACGGCGTCCCCGACTTTTTTGTGTTTACCGCGATCATTCCCCGCCTGCTCGGCGCCAA
>Ga0182027_10012493_pt1 | contig 11925 bp, 5 predicted proteins | sample 712E1DmetaG_FD_121300 | JGI IMG/M metagenome (GOLD analysis project Ga0182027, IMG submission 121300) | Permafrost microbial communities from Stordalen Mire, Sweden - 712E1D metaG (Illumina Assembly) | ecosystem: Environmental > Terrestrial > Soil > Wetlands > Permafrost | place: Sweden...
AAACTTATTGTTATGACAGGCTTGTCCGGCAGCGGCAAGTCGTCTTTGGCGTTTGACACCATTTACGCCGAAGGCCAGCGCCGCTACGTGGAATCGCTTTCCGCCTACGCGCGGCAATTTATCGGGCTGATGGATAAACCTGATGTAGACAAGATTGAAGGACTGTCGCCCGCCATATCCATAGACCAAAAATCCGCTTCGCACAATCCCAGGTCAACCGTTGGCACGGTTACGGAAATTTACGATTATATGCGCCTGCTTTGGGCGCGCATCGGCCAGCCGCACTGCCCGGTTTGCGGCAAAAAAATCCAGGGGCAGACCATTGCCGCCATGGTTTTGCAGCTGCAGTCGCTTAAGCCGGGCACCAAGCTGATTTTGTTGGCGCCGTTTATTAAAGACCAAAAAGGCGAGCACCGCGTGATTTTTGAACAAATCAAAAAAGCCGGTTTCGCGCGCGTCCGCGTGGACGGCACGGTTATGGATTTAAACGAGGCCCAAACATTAAATTTGGACAAGCAAAAAAAACATAATATAGACGTAGTGGTGGATAGGTTAACAATAAGCCCCGAAGATAAAGGAAGACTGTCGGAATCGCTTGAGAAGGCTTTGGATTTGGGCGATGGCATTGCGATGGCGGTTGTAGCGGAGGCCACCGGCCTCCAAAAAAATGGCGGCCAGTGGCCGCCGCTACAAGGGCGTGATATCACCCTCTCCCAGAAATTCGCCTGTCCGGACGGCCATGTCCAACTGTCGGAATTGGACCCGCGGGATTTTAGCTTTAACAGCCCGCACGGCGCCTGCCCGGAATGCAAAGGTTTGGGGAACAAACTCACGGTGGAGCCGGATTTGGTTATGCCCAACCAGCGCTTGACTTTGGCCGAAGGCGCCATCCGTCCATGGAGTAAGACCACTTCGCGCCTGTCCTGGTACAGCCGCATACTTCAGGCCGTGGCAGCAGAATACGGATTTTCCGTTAACACGCCCGTTAAAGATTTACCCAAAAAATTTATAGATATAATTTTATACGGCACCGGCGGGCAAAAAGTTAAGGTCATGAGCGAATTTTCCGCCCAAGGCGGGGAATTTGAAATGAATACCGCTTTTGAAGGCGTCATCCCCAATTTGGAACGCCGCTACGGCGAAACCGATTCCGAATACATGCGGAGCGAAATAGAAAATTATATGCGCGTCAGGCGCTGCGAGGTTTGCCGCGGACAACGCCTTAAGCCGGAAGTTTTGGCCGTAACCGTCGGCGGCAAGGGGATTGTGGAAGTTTCGGCGATGAATATTGATTCGGCCGTTGATTTTTTTAAATTTTTGGAAAAAAATTTAAACCAAAAAGATTTGGCCATTGCCAAACAGGTTTTAAAAGAGGTTGGCGCGCGTTTGTCTTTTTTGTTGAACGTCGGACTGGCTTATCTTTCTTTGGACCGTGCCGCCGACACCCTTTCCGGCGGGGAAGCCCAGCGCATCCGTCTGGCCACGCAAATCGGCTCGGGCTTAACCGGCGTCCTCTACATACTAGACGAGCCTTCTATTGGCCTGCATCAGCGGGACAACCGCCGTTTGCTCCAGACACTTAAGGATTTGCGCGATTTGGGCAATACCGTAATTGTAGTGGAGCACGACGAAGAAACCATCCGCGAGGCCGACTGGGTGGTGGACATCGGGCCGGGCGCGGGCAAGCACGGCGGGGAACTGGTGGCCGAAGGCACGCCCCAACAAATCCAAAAAAATCCCAAAAGCTTAACCGGCCAGTATTTGGCCGGCAGGGAATTTATAGAAGTGCCCAAAAGAAGGCGGCCGGGCAATGGGCGCAAAATTTCCATTTTCGGCGCCGCGGAGTTTAATTTAAAGGAAATTAACGTTGACATCCCGCTGGGAAAGTTCGTTTGCGTAACCGGCGTGTCCGGCAGCGGCAAGTCAACTTTATTTCACGATATCTTGGCCCGCGCTTTGAGTAAATATTTTTATAACAGCAAGGAACAGCCGGGCAAGCATAAAAAAATCCTCGGGATAGAGCATATAGATAAAATTATCAACATAGATCAAAGCCCTATTGGCCGCACGCCGCGCTCAAATCCGGCCACCTATACCGGCCTGTTTACGCCCATTCGCGACCTATACGCCGATACCAGAGACGCCCGCATGCGCGGCTATAAAGCCGGCCGGTTTAGCTTTAACGTTAAAGGCGGAAGGTGTGAAAAATGCGCCGGCGACGGGGTAATTATGGTGGAAATGAATTTTTTGCCCGACGTTTATATTACCTGCGAGGAATGCGGCGGCAAGCGCTATAACAGCCAGGCTTTGGAAATCCGTTATAAAGACAAGACCATTGCGGACGTTTTGGAAATGACCGTGGATGAAGCCAAAATCTTTTTTGCCCCCTTGCCGCAAATCCACAAAAAATTGGAAACTCTTTCGCAAGTGGGCTTAGGCTATATGTGCCTGGGACAAAACGCCACCACGCTGTCCGGCGGCGAGGCGCAAAGAGTTAAACTGGCTACGGAACTTTCGCGCGCGTCCACGGGCCGGACTTTGTATTTGCTGGATGAGCCGACCACGGGTTTGCATTTCGCGGATGTAAAAAGGTTAATCAGCGTGTTAAATAAGCTGGTGGATAAAGGCAACTCCGTAGTCGTAATTGAACACAACTTGGATATGGTAAAAACCGCGGACTGGCTAATTGACCTTGGCCCCGAAGGCGGGGACAAAGGCGGCCAAGTGGTGGCCTTTGGCACGCCCGAAGACCTGGCAAAAGTTAAAGCCAGTTACACCGGTCAGTATTTAAAAAAAGTATTGTAGGATTGTTATGTCTTGTAACGTGCCCATTCATGGGCTGTTTTGAAAATCAGCCGATAAATCGGCACGCTACACTTGGATTTCGGAAAAAGGTGTTGGAAAGTGTTAAAATTAAAGTAGAACCTATCAAAATTAAATTATTTTTTTATGGATGACTTAAATCAAAATCCTCCAACACCGGAATTGCCGGAGCAGCCTAAAAAGCGGCATCAAAATGTTAAAGTAGCGGCGGTAATTTTTTTGGTTTGTTTAGCCGCGCTGGCCGCGGGAGGTTATTTTTATTCGCAAAAAAAACCGAAAGAGGCGGCAAATAACCCGGCGCCGGCAAACCAGAACAATATCCCTGCCACAACCACTCCGGCAGCCGCCACTCCGAGCGCAACAACATCGCCTGTGGATATTACCGGGGACGCGTATGGCTTGTTTGTGGTTACGCAAAACGACAAGTTAAATAATTTTTCGCCTACAGTAAAATATCAGGACGACGGCATAATTGAATCCGGAAAATACGCGGGGTTCCACCGCCTGGCCGCGTACGAAACCGCGGACGACCCAAGCGGCGGCTATTCCTATATTTTTGCCACAAAAGATTATCAAACTTTCATTTTGGATACCGGTACTCTTTCGTCTTACCAGCAGACCGATTACAACAGCACGGACAGCAGTTTTAACAAAACAAAGGTGGTTTCCGCGGATGTTATTTATGTCAACCAGCCGGCAACAATCAGCCTGGACAATTTTGTTTTGGTCAGGGATGCGATTTTTTGGGACCCTTTGTCCGCAAAAGCCCAAGAAATAGCAAGCGGCGTTCCCGGTTTGAATTTTTTTACGGAACCCTTAAACCAAGCCATTAACAATAACAATCCGGATGCCGCTTACTTGGATTTTATCTCCGTAAAGAACCAATACGTTGCCGCTTTCTCCGACGTGTACGTCCAAGACCAGGCCGGTTTGATTTTTATTTATAATTTTAGGTCTGTCGAAAGCTACAACCGCGCGCAATCCCAAAAGAGCGACGCTTACCCGCCGGCTTACCAAAATTTTTATTTGGATTCCGATATTACCGCCGCCGCTTTGGCTTACAAATCTTACGGCTCAATGTTTATTTACGGCTGCGCGTCGCCTTTGGCTTCGCCGTACGTGCTGCAAAATATTTCGGACTCCGATTTGGTAAAAATTGGCCAAACAAAAAACGGGGTTGATTTATATATCCCCAAAGATATTAACAGCCCCGTCAATAAAGCGGAATATTATACTAAAGTTACAACAGCAGGGGAGTGGTTTAAGGACACAAATAAGTTTGACCCGCCGAGTTTTGCCGATTACGCGGCAAAAAATCCGGTTTTGGTGTTTAAGGATGCCTGGGGCAGGTGGACGGGCGTGGGCGAAACCGAAATTCAGCTGGTCGGCGGGTGCGGCAAGCCGGTAATTTATTTGTATCCGCAAAAGCCAACTGAAGTTACCGTAAAATTTTTACAGCCCATGAATTTTACGGTTGATATTCCGGCATACGCCGGACAATGGGATGTTTTGGCCAATCCGGACGGCGAATTAAAAGATTTGCGGCCGGAAGTTACCGATTGCAACAGCATTAATTATAATTTGGAAGGTTCGCGGTACGCGCAAAAGGCCTGTGCGTCCGGAATTTACCCTTATTTATATTGGGCGGGGCAGACTGCCGGAACATACCCAAGTCCGAGCGGAGGATGGGTGGTAGCCAAAAATAATCTGCAAAGTTTTTTGGAAGACAAGTTAACGGCCATCGGCTTAAACCAAAAAGAAAAAGCGGATATGGCGGCATATTGGGTGCCGGAATTGCTGGCTAAAAACGCGCCTTATTACCGCTTGTCATTTTTCCAGGCCGCGGAAATGGACAAATTTATCCCGATGCAGGTTAATCCAAAACCCGATACAACAATCCGCGTATTTTTGGACTGGTCGCCTTTGCAGAATTTACCGGAAGTTTTGCCCGAGCCGCAGGTTTTACAGCATTTAAATCGGCAAGGATTTACCCTGGTTGAATGGGGCGGATTAAAACAATAGCCCTTGTTTTAAGGCAGAAATTATTTGGGTTGTTGTTCTATTTTTACCAATAAAGGGAATTTATTTAATCCGTTTTGGTTAAGCCGCCTCGGTGTGGAGTTTTTGGCGGGTTATCCACAAAGAGATTTTTTTCTTGCGTAACCTGCTTACTTAAAAGATAAAATATTCCTTGACACCGGTTAAAAATTCCATCTATACTGAAAACAGATATACAAAAAAATATGTAATGCATTTTAAAGTCATCATCTGACTTTTTAGAGGCCATTAGTTCGGCAGTCCCCACCGTAGAGCCCAAATTTTCAAGTTTCCTTTTAAGGACCCGGCCTTTTGGCAGACGGGTTTTTTATTTTACTTTGCTTTTCTCTCGGAAGAAGAAAAATTTTTAGAAAGGAAAATTTATTAAAACATTAATTTTATGGTTTTCTTAAGTGTTAATAAAAAAATTTTTCGCCACCCGAGATTAAAAATAATTAATTAACAATTAACCCAATCTGGTAAAAACTAAGATTTAAAAAGGAGACAGTTTTATGAAAAAATTATTAGCAAAAATTGCCTTGCTGGGAGTTTTAATAGCTCCCCTGGCGGCGGCGTTGCCGACGCAGGCCGCGAGCATAACCGCCGGCAACGATACGGCCGCAAGAACTATGGTTGATACTTTCAGCAATTTTACCATTGTTGATACCAATCATCCGGTTTCGGCAACCGGCACGCTTTCCGGCTTCGGATATTTTGCATCCAACCAAAATCCTTTCCGCTTTGTGCTGGTTGATTCGGGAAATACCGTGCAGTGGGTAAGCGATCAAATTACTCCGGCGGGCACCGGAGTTCAAACCTATACCCCGATATCTCCGGCCCCGGTTCAAACCGGCTGGAATTTGGGAGTTTATTTTTCCGCCACAGGCACAATTCCGTTTGAACAGACCGGAGCGGCCGCCCAATATACTTCAAACGGTTCAGGCTTGCCGACAGTCGGCGGCGTCCTGTCTATCGCCGGAAACGATGCCCGTACCTATTCATTCATGGCTACCGGCGACACAGGGACAACCGCAGGAGGGGGGACAGGACAGCAAATTTGTACGCCGATAAATTTAGTCAGCGGCACTTCCACTATGGCCGCTGGGTTTACAACCACTAACCCGCAGACCGATCCGCTAAATCCAAATCTCTACAGCGGAGCCGGAACGTGGACTAATTCCGCTTTAGCAACCACTACCGGGCTTATTCCCGGCCCGTGGGTAGACCCCTCCACCAATTCCAACTTTGCCAGCTCCGGCGCAATGTGGATTTCCACGGTTTCCGCGCATCCGGGCGACACGGCTAACGGCGGCCAAGGCTTGGCTACGCAGGACCAATGGCGGCTGTTTAAAACCGACTTTGCCGTTCCGTCCGGCGCCACAGTCAGCCCCATCACCCTGTACTTTACGGCCGACAATGCCGTAACGGTTTATTTGAATGGTTCATCAATCGCGAATACACCGACGGTAGACACTTTTGGGCCGGTACCAAGCACGTTGGATACCGTGTTCTCCAATGTCTATAGCGTGACCTTTACTCCGGTTGCGGGACAAACCAACACTTTGGCTTTTGTTGTCAGAAATTCAGCGTTTAATACCGGCATTAACCCAACAGGTTTGCTTTACAACGCGCAAAGCCAGTATTGTGTTTCTTCATCGGAGACGCCGGGCATGGTTAACGTAACCATCGTTAAATATGTAAACGGACAACCGGCAACCGCCAGCTCAACAAACAGCACCTCTTTCCCAATGAACGCGACCTGGAGCGCGACCAACATCGGCTCGGGCAGCGGCAGTTATCCGCTTGGGCCGGTCGGGTTTAACAACCCCAACCCTTACCGGGCGACAACGGCCAACATGGCTAGCGGCGCTTCTTACGGTACAAGTGAAGCTACCGGCCAAACAAACATTGTCGGCACAATTTGCGCGTCCGGCACCCCGTATAGGCTTATGGGTTATACCGTTGGCAATACGCTGGCGGCCGCGGCCGCGGCCACCCCAACCACCACCGTACCTAATTTAACCAATATCACATCCAACAAATTTATAATTGTTTGGAATGTGTCTTGCGGCAAACAAGGCGGCGGAGACCATAACGGAAAAGGGGATGACAACAGCGGTAAAGGAAACAATAACGGAGATAACGGAAGCCATAACGGCAACGGCGGCGGCAATAATCAGCCGGGTAATGATAACGGGCAAAACGGCGGCAACGGCCAAAATCTGTCCGGATCAAACTCCGATATCGGCGGCAACATCGGCCACGGCGATAATGCCCCGGTCACTCCGGTTACTCCGCACGGCTCGCAAGGACAAGACAGCGGCAATAGCAACGGCCATCACTAGTCAGGCGGGAAAAATGACAATTAAATAATTAACAATTAAAAAGTCCGCCCGGCTCCAAATATTGCGAACCGGGCGGTTTTTAAGTAGTCGGAAAAATGTTGAGGCACGCCGCGGCGTGCCTTTGGTGCAGTACGGGTGATTTACAAAATACAGGCTTAGGTATATGCTGTTTATGTTAAAAACATTAACAATAAGGAAAAACAAATGGCTATATTTAATAACGCAAAAAAACAAAGAAATTTTCTTAAGTATTTTTTAGTCGCCTTGGTTTTTGGAATTTTGCTTTATTTTAATTATTCCGGCGGTTTTTTTGTTACCAGCGGGGAATTTTTGAACGCCGCGGCCAAAGTGCCGAGCATTAGCAATTACGGCGGCGATTCGCCTTTGACTACCGTTAAAGTTTTCGGCAATTACGGCTGGGCCATAATTTTGGGCTTCGCGGTTGTTTCCTGGTTAGTGTCGTTAATTTTACTTTTGGTTTTAAAGATTTTTAGATTATCCAAATTTAAAATTGCCAATTTGATAGTTTTGCTTTTAACCTACGGCGCGGTTTTGGGATTGGCAATTGAACTGCTGTTTTACGAAAAGCGCTACGCCGTGGCTTCGCTGGGAATAATTTATTTTGCGGGAGGGCCGCTTTACAGCGCGAGCATCTGTACTTTGGTTTTTGTTGCGCTGATTTTTATTGTGCCGATGTTAATCGGGTTGTTTAAAAAGAAAAAGACTCCGCCAACCGATTCCGCGCCGACAAGCAAGATCGAACCAAAGGAAATTCCATCCCAGCCGGCCAAACCCGAAGCGCCAAGCGAACCAAAACCAAACCTAATGGCTAAATTCGCCGTACTTTTGGCTTTGCCGCTTTTGGCCGCGGGGTGTAATTTAATCGGCGGCGGGGAAGATCTTGCCTGCCTTATGAACAACGACCCTCATTGCTATCAAAATGTCGCCGTGACCGAAGGCGACGCGGATGTTTGCGCGCAGGTCAAACAGCCCGAACAATTTAAAGACTTAGGCTCCAACCCGCCGCAGGATAAATGCTATTTAATGGAAGCTCAAAATACCGGCGACCTAAGCGCCTGCGATAAAATTAAGGGCGGCCCAATGTCTTACACCCGCGAAGAGTGTATTTTGGAAGCTTCGGAAGCAAACCAAGACGCGTCCGGCTGCCAAAAACTTTCGGGCGAAGATAAGTCTAACTGCATAAACGAACTTCAGCCGCTAATGACTCCGGACAAGGTTTTGGAAATAGACAGCCAAATCCAAATTTTGCAGGATGAGCTAAAAAAAGGCAACGACTCAAATTTGGAAAAGCAGCTCGCCGGCCTGGAGCAAAAGAAAAAAGACATCATGGCCATAATGAGCGCGGACAACCTGGCCCAATACAAAATCCAAAGCGATCCCGTTAACAAGCAAATCATCGGCGATTTTGCCGTGGGCGACATTGACAGCGCGACAAAAAACGAAATGATAGCCATTAATGAAAAGCTAAAAACCGACGGGGTGGCTATGACCGACGAGCAGTATAAAGCCATGCGGGATTATTATAAATACAAAAACGATCCGGAAAATAATATTGAAACCATGGATGACAGCAAAATTGTCAAAGACCGCATGGGAGAGAAAGTCGACAACCTGGTGGATAAGCTTAAGTTTTGGAAAGTTAAGGATACGGCCCAGGAAACCGGCGAGGATCAGCAGCTGCGGTTTTATGAGCGGATGATGGAGCGGCAGGAAGCTATAGAGAAGGGCTTGTCGGTAAAGGAAATGAATTTTGACAACACGGTTAAGGCGCTCGCGGACAAGGTTCAGGAAAAAATAACCGACGAAGCCCAGGATAAAATTATTGAGGGGTTGTTCGGCGAAACCGCGAATACAGCCGTGGGCGCGTCCACGGCGGTATTGGGCGAGGCTATTGATGAAGTCAAGCAAGAGGCGCAATCGGAGGAATTCCGCGGGCTGGTTAAAGCTTACGACAGCGGCATGGCCGAAGAGCTTTCAAAATTCGGCGGCAACGTGGACAAAGCCCACGCGGAAGTGGTAAAAAAACTTTCCGCCGACCCTTATGCTTACGCCATGGGCGACAGTTTTGCCAAATACGGCAATTTAATTGAGAACAAGGAATGCGACGGCAGCAATCCGCACTGCCTGAAGAAAGATATTTTTTGGAAGGCCATGAAGAAATCTTACAAGTACCAGAACCCGGCGTCGGCAAGCTAAATTCCACCCGAGGTACTTGCGCCGGCAACGGTTTTTTTGGTATTATAGGAATATAAGCCAATTCATTTTATTAACAATATGATTAAGAAACTGAAACGTGTTAAATAAGCCGGAACAAAGAGACTCTTTGTAAATTTGCAAAGAGTCTCTTTGTTTGAATTTAGGATCGAAAATGTTTATCCACAGGGTATGTAACTATTCACCTTTTTCCAAAGATTCTTGTAGCGCGCCCAATTTATTGGGCTGCAGCCGATAAATCGGCACGCTACACTTGGGTTTCGGAAAAAGGTGAATAGTTACCAGGGTATTGCTTGCTAAAAGGTGAACGATTGTATATAATAAATAAAACAATAAAATAGGTTTAAAATAGAAATGAAAATCGGCAATAAAACCGCGTTATTTGAAGGCAGACAAATTCGCCGCTTTTGGGATGAAGCTGGAGAGCTTTGGTATTTTTCGGTGATAGACATAGTTGAGGCTCTTACAGACAGCCCAAACCCCAATGATTATTGGTATAGGATGAAGGTTCGGGTTAAGGGCGAGGACGGCATTGAGTTATCGACAATTTGTCGACAACTGAAACTGATGGCGCCTGACGGTAAGAGGTATGGGACAGACTGCGCCAATACGGAAGGAATTTTTCGCATAATCCAATCAATTCCGTCCCCAAAAGCCGAACCTTTTAAACAGTGGTTGGCCCGTGTGGGATACGAAAGAGTGGAAGAGACAGAAGATCCTGAAAAAGCGATTCAAAAGTTAAGAAACCGGATACCTTTGATGCTAATAGAAAAGTGGCGCAACAGGGCGGAGGCATAGCCGGCAACGCGCGTAAACAGATAGAAGCCAAAACCGGCAAGCGGGTCATAAGCAGCGGAAGTTTTGCGCAAATAAACCGTAAGAAATTGCAAAAAGGAAAAACACAAACAAAGCCATAGCCGCGAGGCCGTGGTTTTTTGGTTATATGCCGGAACAAAGAGACTCTTTGCAAATTTGCAAAGAGTCTCTTTGTTTGAAATAAAAAAACCGCTCGGCGATGCAGCACCGAGCGGGAACTTCTTAGTAAGTCTTGCGATATTAACGATGCATGCGGCGCGCGGGCGGTTAGGCCTAGGCTCTTCTTGGAAGAGAAACCACATTGGCTCCGTGGCCGCAAGTGACGCGGAAGACTTGGAGCGAAACGCCCTTTGAATCCGGAGGCAGCGGCTCGTCAGCCTCCAGCTTTAAGGCAAATTCTCTCGGCTCGATAATCATGGCAAGGGCTCCATAAACCCTCTTTCTGTCTTCGGCCAGACAGATTATCTCCAATCCGGCTTGACATCCCAACTGACACTGCGGCCGGTTGCTTATCCGCACCGTAAATTCATCGTCAAGCATCGGCCCCAGCTTGTGGATGATTCGCCGGTGAAATTCTTCCGCGGAGAATCCATTTTCCGCGGTCGGCGGCAGCAGGGGTTCACTGAGGGGTAGAGAATGAGTATTCCACTCCATGTATTCCCGGTATTTCCGGTATCTGCTTTTTTTCCGGGTGGCCGGTTTGGCCGGATCAGCCGGCAGTACAGCCCGTTTGCGCCTGGAAAATAGTATTATGGCAAAGATTGCCGGTATTATTAAACACAATCCTTCAAGGCGTCCGGTTTTAACGCCCGCTTCTTTTGCCGCCGCGAGCTTTTTGGCTTCCTCCTCGCGAGCTTTGTCTGCGGCGGCTATCTTGTCGTCTTCGTCCATGCACTTCATCCGGACGAAATTTGAAAATATTGAACTGGGTCTGTTTGCTGGATCAGGTACCCAATCTTTACACCCGGGAATTGTTCCCCCCGCCAAAGCCGGAGCGGCCGGCATTATAGGCGCGGAGTTTGCCGGGTTGTCCGTTCGGGGTTTGGGTTGGTTGGCGATTGTTTTTTCCAGTTCCGCAATTTTAATCTCAAACTGCGTCACTTCGTTCGCGAGATTTGCGTTTACCGTTTTTTGCGCCGCAATTTTATTCTGCAAGTTTTTGATTCTCGCAGATTCTTCGGCGGTAGAGTTGGCAGTTGCGGAAACCCTCGGTTTTGGAGCGGGCGCAGCGGGAGCCGCTGTCGCAGTGATCGCGGGAACGGCGGCATTGCGTGCCGCAGTTGCGGTCGAAGTTGTAGCTGGGCTTACAGCCGCATTCGGTGTAGAAGCGGACTCGGAGCCCACTTCCAAGCACCAGCCGGTAGCCGACATTTTGGTCGGATCCTTGACGAATCCGTCCGAGTTGCGGAAGCTGTGCCACATTTTCCAGGGCGCAAAGGCCCCCCCGTTGGCTTGGTTATAGTTTACGATGGCCTGCACCGGCCCTTGGGCCGGAATGGTCATCGGTATGCATTGGGTCTGCGCAGTTGCTAAGCCGGCACAGAACAGCAGTATTGTTAAAACAAAGAGCATCGTTGTTCGCATAGAATCCTCCTTAGGGATTCGTCTCGGTTTAAAAACCGAAGACCTTATATTATTGCGCTTTATGGCCCAAATGTCAATGGCGTAT
>Ga0182027_10012494_pt1 | contig 11925 bp, 8 predicted proteins | sample 712E1DmetaG_FD_121300 | JGI IMG/M metagenome (GOLD analysis project Ga0182027, IMG submission 121300) | Permafrost microbial communities from Stordalen Mire, Sweden - 712E1D metaG (Illumina Assembly) | ecosystem: Environmental > Terrestrial > Soil > Wetlands > Permafrost | place: Sweden...
ACGCCGCTCGACGAAGCCGCCTGGCGCGGCCACGCGGAGATGGTCAAGCTGCTGATCGCCCGCGGCGCGCGCGTCAACGTCCGCAGTAAGGATACCGGCGCCACGCCCCTGCACCAGGCCGCGGCCAAGGGCCACGCCGGCGTTGTCGCCGTTCTTCTCGACGCCGGCGCCGACGTCTCGGCACGCGATCAGGCCGGTGCGACGGCGCTCGACGAAGCCGTGCGTTTCAACAATACCGCCGTGATCGAGGTGCTGATGGCGCGCGGCGCCAGGCTCGGCGCGCCGGGCGCGGACGTTGCCGGCCCGCTCGAGAACGCCGTGCTGCACGGCCAGAACGACGTCGTCGCTCTGCTGCTCGACAACGGCGCCGATCCAAACCTGCGCACCGCCGGCGGCAGTACGTTGCTGCACGATGCCGCGCTCAAAGGCCATACCGCCGTCGTACGGACGCTGCTCGCTCACGGTGCCAAAATCGACGCCCGCAACGCATCGGGCGGCACCGCGTTGCACGACGCCGCGCTGGCCGGCCAGGTCGCGGTCGTGGAACTGCTGCTCGATCGCGGCGCGCCCATCGACGCGCCCGATACGGAAGCCGGGGCGACGCCGCTGCACTATGCCGCGAGTTACGATCGCGGACCCACCGTCGAGCTGTTGCTGAAACGCGGCGCCGATGCCGCGCTGCGCAACAAGGCCGGCAAGACCGCGCTGGACCTGGCGCGCGACAACAACGCCGCCGAGGCGCTCACCCTGCTCGGTGCGAAGGCGGACAAATAGCGCATCCCACGAACCCCGGCGGCTTCCGGGACTGGCCGCGTGGCCTATTACTGCTTCGGCTCTTCGTAAGTAATCTTCGACTCGGCGCCGAACCGCTTGTAGTCTTTGTAGCGGATGGTCATGCGCACCCGTAGCGCGCCCACGCGGAATGGCAGCGTGTCGTCGGCGAAGGTCAGCGTGGGGAACCAGTAGCCGTCCAGTTCGGTGCGCGTCGTAGCGAAGTGCGGAAACAGATTCTCGCTCAGTTGGCCGCCCACCCGGGCGTAGACCGGCGGCACGGCCTGCCCCTCGAGGCGCACGATGTTCAGGCCCTTCTTCTCCGCCCACAGCGTGCCTTCGAACAGACGCATGCCCTGCAGGATCTGCTTGGGCCGGACCTGCAGCACCCAGCAATCGCGGCCGTCCAACGTTTCTTCGCCGCGATAGCGGACCTCGTAGCGCGGCAGCAGTTCGGGCGTCAGCAGAATCGGCTGGATGTTGCGGATGTCGTCGAAATCCTCCGCCGTCAGTTGCAGTTGGCGTAGCGTCGATTGGGGCTGGCCGACGCTCCGCTCGGTGCGCTCGCCCACGGGCGAAAAGATGATGTCGCGCGTTTCCTGGTAGCGTCCGGCAGGTTGCCCGCGGCCGGGCAGCTCTTCGATGAGCACTTCCTGCCGATAGGCGTAGTGGCCGCGCGCCTCGGCGTTGGCCGATTCACGCTCGGCGACGCGGCGCGCCAGCTCCGGCGGCGGCTCCTGCGCGCGTAGCGCCAGCATTGGAAACAGCGGACAGGCTAACGTGGATAACGTGGAAAAGATGAGCCCGCCACGCGCGGCCCGCCCGCCCAGCGTCGCGAAAGTGCCCAAGCCGTATCTGATCGCCGTCACCATCGTCTGCCTGGCCGGTCTGGCGTTTGGCTGCGCCTACGCCGCCACTCAGCATATCCCGGCCGGTGTCGCTGCGGCAGTCGGCGCGGCCGGTCTGCTGCAGCTTTGCGCCTATGCCAGCCTGGCGTTCCCCGCGCTGCTGCGCCTGTGGACGCCCGCGCGTCTGCTGCTGTTCGCGCCGTGGCCGTGGTTGATTTACTCCATCCCCTGCGGCGTCTTCCGGCCCCACGCGCTGGTCGCGCTGCTGGCTCTGGCAGCCGTGGCCGCCTTCTGGTTCCACTTCCTGCCGCGCGGCCGCCTCACCGATCTGGGCTTCGTCGCGCTCATGGCCGCGCCGGTGCTGCTCAACTGGTTTACGGCCATTTACCCATCGCCGGAACCCAAGCTACCGGCGGCGCTGCTGGGGCATCTGTTCTGGATCCAGGCGGGCATCGCGACCATACTCAACGTACGCGGCGTCGATCCGGACTTCGGCTTTTGGCCGACAAAACGCCACTGGCGCGCGGGCCTGCTGTGGTATCTGGCCGCTCTGCCGCCGCTTGCCGCTGCCGTCGCCTGGACGGGCTTCGCGCGCTTCGTCTGGCCCGCGACATGGTTGCAATGTGTTGCCGCCGGCGTCACGTTCTTCGGCATTTTATGGGTGGTCGCCTTGAGCGAGGAGTTCTTCTTCCGCGCTCTGTTGCAGCAGTGGTTCGAGGATTGGAGCGGCAGCGCGGCGCTCGCCCTGGCCTGCGCCTCATTGCTGTTTGGCGCGGCTCATCTGGGTTACCGGCACTTCCCCAACTGGCGCTTCGCGATCGTCGCCGCCGTGGCAGGCGCGGCCTACGGCATGGCCTACCGCAAAGGCGGAGGCCTGCGCGCCGCCATGGTCGCGCACGCCCTGCTGGTCACTACCTGGCGGACGTTTCTGCGCTGAGCACGCCGGCTTCTTCGAGCTTCGGCCGGATCGTGTCCAGCGCGTGCTCGAAGTCGCGCAGCAGGTCGCGCCAGTCTTCGACGCCCACCGAAATCCGGATCAGCCCGTCGGTGATCGCCGCCAGTTCCATCTCCTCCGGCGGACTGGCCGAGTGGGTCGTCGTCTTAGGATGGCAGACCAGTGTCTCCATGCCGCCCAGCGAGACCGCGTTCCTGGCCACCCGCAGGTGGCGCAGGAACTCGAACGCCGCCGTCTTGCCGCCCCGCAGATCGATCGACATCATCGCGCCCGGGTAGTCGCACTGCGACAGCCGGATGCGGATCTGTTCCGGCTCGTCGAATAGCGTCGGGTAGTACACCTTGCGGATTTCGGCCCGGTGCACCAGACTCTCGGCGATCCGCTGCGCGTTCTTGCTCTGGCGGTTCATGCGCAGGCTCACCGTGGGTAGCCGCCCGTCCAGGATCCAGCACTCGTCCGGCTGCAGGATGTTGCCGAACATTCCGCGGTGGCCGAATATCCCCTTGCGCAGTTCCGCGTCGCGCCCCAGCAACATTCCGGCCAGCAGGTCGCTGAACCCGCCCAGGTACTTAGTCGCCGAGTAAATCACCAGGTCCGCGCCCAGCGTCAGCGGATGCTGGAACACGGGACCGAGGAACGTGTTGTCCACCATCACCACCGGCTTCGGGTCCAGCCGCGCGGAGGTCAGCGTGGCGCGCCGGATGTCGGTCATCCGCATGGTCGGGTTGGCGGGCGTCTCAATCAGCACCGCCCGCAGGTTCGGCGTGCCCAGGATCGCTTCGTCCAGCTCCTCGCTGTGGCCTGCCGGGACGGCGCGCGTGTGGATGCCCAGCGGCTCCATCAGTTGGTGCATCATGTTCATCGTGCCGCCGTACAGCGGCATGGTGTAAACGATCGAGTCACCCGGTTTGAGCACGCTCAGCAGCGCCGTCATGATGGCCGCCATGCCCGAGTTGAACACCAGCGCCCATTCGGCGTTCTCCTCGATTGGCACCATCTGGTCTTCCAGGATTTCGGCGTTGGGGTGGTTGAAGCGCGAGTAAATCAGATAGGAGTTCTCTCCGGGCTGTAACTGCTCCCGTCCGGAGGTGATGTCGAAGGCGCGCTCAGCCGCCTCCGGCGTTGGGAAGACGTAGGTCGAGGTGCGGAACACGGCCGGCCGCGCCGACCAGACCGAGAGCCGGGGATCGAAGCCGCGCGTCAAAACTGCCGTGGACGGGTGTTCGCCACGGGGGTGTTTTAAGTCAGCCATAGCGCCTCCTCCGAGAACCATCTGAGCCTGCATCCACGAGCTTACTCCCACCCGCCGGTGGTGTCAGGCGCCCGGCGGCGCGAGGACCTCATCGGTGTTCTCGTAGCCGGGCCTGGCAGTGGCGGCGCAACAACTCCACCGCTGCGGGATCAAGGCGCCTGATGACGAGATTTCGTGGCCGCAAAATTGAACTCTCCGCTCGAAGCTGAGACCCAGGGCCCGCGCCCGTAATTGTCTCCTCCCGCGGCCGGGGCATACAATAATGACGGTTTCGCCACAGCGTGGCGCAATGACGATTCGTAGCGAACTGGAGGCGCAAAGAAATGAAACTCGGATTTCTAGGACTTGGCATCATGGGCTACCCGATGGCGCGGAACCTGTTGCGGGCTGGCCATTCGGTGGCCGTGTGGTCCAACACCGCGGCCAAGGCGCGGCGCCTGGCCGAAGAAGAACGGGCCGAACTCTGTGCCACGCCCCGGCAGGTGGCCGAGGCCGCCGGGATCGTCTTCCTGTGCGTGGGCGACACGGCCATGAGCGAGCGTGTCACGCTGGGCCCGGACGGCATCCTGGACGGCGTGCGCGCGGGCTCGATCGTCGCCGATTGCTCCACGGTGGCGCCGTCCTATGCCCGCCGTGCCGCCGCGGCGTTGGCCGGGAAGGACGCTCACTTCCTGGACACGCCCGTGACGGGCTCAAAACCGGGCGCCGAAGGCGGAACGCTCACTTTTATGATCGGCGGCGACCTGTTAATCTATGAAAAACTGAAGCCCTACCTGGAACCGATGGGGAAATTGGTCTATTACTGCGGTGGTATAGGCCTGGGGCTGCACGCCAAGCTGACCCAAAATCTGATCCTTTCCAATCTGTTACAGGCGTTTAACGAAGGCCTGGTGCTAGCCACCCGGGCGGGCGTGGATCCGGAATTGATGATCGAGATTCTCAATAACTCGGCGGCGCGGTCGGGAATGATCTCCTTTAAGGCGCCCTATGTTCTTCGGCGCGACTTTTCCACCAATTTTTCAACGAGATGGATGCATAAGGATATCGGCCTGTCGCTCGAAACAGGGGCCGAACTGGGCGTGCCGCTGCCGCTGACCAGCCTGACTCGCCAGATCTTTCAGGCGGCCCTCTCCGAAGGTTTTGGGGATGAGGATATGTGCAGTACTATCAAGGTCTTAGAGAAAATTGCAGGGGTCGAGGTCAAAGCCGTATCCAAAAAATCATAAAAAAACCCTTGCAATTCAGAATTCAGTATATTACATTGGAATCAAGCCAGGGAGGCAACTCCCACCAAAGCGAGACTAACCTCAAAAGACCCCTGAAGCATTCACCTCCCTGGCGCCCCCTTTCAAGCATCTAACCCCCCAAAAAGAAGAAACACGCGAGGCAGCGAGAGTTACGCGCACGGCTGTGGATCTGACGAGGCATAAGCGAGCTGCTGATGGCGCACCGCTGGATGGTATGATGGCGGCTGTCGGATGAAACTCATAACGGTTCTTGGTTCAACGGGCAGCATCGGGCGGAACACGCTGGACGTCGTGCGGCGTAAACGCCACGAGGTTGGCGTTTACGCTCTCGTCGCCGGGCGCAATCTCAAAGAGCTGGCCAGGCAGATTGCCGAATTCCGTCCAGCCGTGGCGGTGGTGGCCGAAGAGGCCTCGATCGGGCCTTTAATCGAGCTGCTGGAGCAGGCCGGCATGAGCTCCTCGACGCGTCCGGATCTGGCCTGGGGCGAGCCCTCGTATGTGGCCGTCGCGATTGCGCCCGAGGTGGACTTTGTAATGTCCGCGATTGTGGGCGTGGCGGGGCTGGAAGCCACCTACCAGGCGCTGCGGGCGCGCAAGCGGGTGGGGTTGGCCAATAAGGAAACGCTGGTGGCCGGCGGGTGCCTGGTGATGGAGACGGTGCGCGAGTGCGGGGCCGAGCTCATCCCCGTCGACAGCGAACACAACGGGGCCCACCAATGCCTGCGGGCAGGCCGGCGGTCCGAGGCCAAGAAGCTGATTCTGACCGCTTCCGGCGGCCCGTTCCGCACTACCCCTATAGAAAAGCTGGCGCGGGTGACGCCGGCCGAGGCTTTGCAGCATCCGACCTGGAAGATGGGTCCGCGTATCACTATCGATTCGGCGACGCTGATGAACAAGGGGTTCGAGGTGATCGAGGCCTGCTGGCTGTTTGGTTTTGCGCCGCGCGAGGTCGAGGTAGTGGTGCATCCGCAGTCCACGGTGCACGCCATGGTGGAGTACAACGACGGCAGCGTGATCGCGCAGGTCTGCGCGACCGACATGCGCATGCCCATCCAATACGCGCTCACCTGGCCCGACCGCGAGCCCGCGCCGGTGCCGCGGCTGGACTGGACCGAGGCGCGCCATTGGGATTTCGAGGCGCCGGATTTCAGCCGCTTTCCATTGTTGAGCCTGGCCTACCACGCGCAGGAGGCGGGCGGAACCGCTGGATGTACGCTCAATGCCGCCGATGAGGTAGCTGTGGAAGCGTTCCTGAAGGAGCGGATCTCCTTTCCGGCGATCGCCGCGGTGGTCGAGGATACGCTCTCCGCCATGCCATACTGCGCTGCCGCGAGTATCCATGATCTGTTCGAAATCGACCGCCGCAGCCGCTCCGCCGCGAGCGAAGCCGTGCGCCGGCGCGCCGGCCGGCGGATGACGGTAGCCTGATCCCGAAGCGAGGCGGATTCAACCGGTCATGGGCGTCTTAGAAAACATTCTTCATAACTTCTGGTGGCTTCTGGTTCTGATCGGGATCATGATCGTGATCCACGAACTGGGCCACTACGTCGTGGCCCGTTGCTTTGACGTACACATCGAAGCCTTCAGCATCGGCTTCGGCCCGAAGCTGTTCCGATGGCAGAGGGGCGAGACCGAATTCCGAATCTGCTGTCTGCCGGTCGGCGGCTACGTGCGCATGGCCGGAGAACAGCCCACCGACTCGCCCGACCCGCGCGGGTTCAACGTCAAGCCGCGCTGGCAGCGGCTGTTGATCGTATTGGCGGGGCCGGCCATGAACGTTGTGCTGGCCTTCGCCCTGCTGGCCGGGCTGTTCATGCTGCATTATCCGCGGCTTGCCGGCGCCACCCAGGCAGCCACGGTGGGCTACGTCAAGCCGGGCTCTCCGGCGGCCCGGGCGGGCCTCAAGGAGGGCGACGTCCTGATCCAGCTCGAGGACAAGCAGGACCCGACCTGGGAAGACGTGGCCATGCGCGAGGTGGTCAGCGCCAATCGCCTGCTGCCGCTGCTGGTCGAACGCGACGGCAAGCTGCTGCACATGGCGGTGATGCCGGAAGCGGAGCCGGCGAGCGGCCTGGGATCGGCCGGCTGGATGCCTCAGACCGACGTCGAGGTCGGCGGATTCATCCTCGGCATGGGCGCCGAGCGCAAAGGTCTGCGCAGGGGCGATCAATTTGTGAGCATCAACGGAGAGCCGATTCGCGTCGCTCAGATGGTGCACGAAATTCTCACCCGCGGTAATGGGCAGCCGGTGCGCCTGGTGCTGCGCCGCGACAATCGGTTGCAGGAGTTGGATTTCACGCCGGTGCGCGGCGATCTCGCCGGCCAGCCGAGCTGGATGCTGGGCGTGGAACTGGCTCCGCGCGTGGTCTACGTCAGACTGCCGTTCGTTGACGCCGTGCGCGAGTCGGTTCGGCAAAATGCCCGCGGCGCGACGCTGATCTACCAGTTTCTCAGCGCGATCGTGGAGCGCCGCTCCTCGGCCAAATCGCTGTCCGGGCCGATCGGCATCGCGCAGCTCAGCGGCCAGGCGGCCCGCGAAGGCGCCTTCCCGTTCATCGAACTGATGGCCTCGGTGAGCCTGAACCTGGCAATCTTCAACCTGCTGCCGATCCCGATTCTGGACGGCGGCATGATCCTGCTGCTGCTGATCGAAATCTTCATCCGCCGCGACCTCAGCCTCCAGATCAAGGAGACGGTGTTCAAGCTGGGCTTCGTCTTCCTGGTGATGGCCGTGGCGTTCGTCATTTACAACGACATCACCAAGATCCTGCCGGGCTCCTGAGCCCCCCAGTCCGTTACTGAGCCGCGACCGTAAGGGAGCGGAAACGCCGGTGTACAGTGGGGCTTCCCGCGGTTCTTGCGCATGGAATCGTCGCGCAATGAACGCGGGCGTCTGCCTCCTATCTTACCGGCGAATACGCCGCGGCCTTGAACAGGGAGATCTGAATCACGCTCGAAATCTGTCCGCTGCGGGCGATCGATTCCGTCCGCACCTTCACCCATTCCGGGTCGGCGCCGAACTCCGCCCAGGCTTTTTCGCGCGCCGCCAGATCGTCGAACGGAATGAGGTAGGTGAGGTTGGGCTGGTCCGGGCCGATGTAGGTCGAGCTGTACAGCACCGGGTGGATGCCGCAGCGGTGGAAGATCTTGATCTCGGGTCCGGCAAAGCGCTCGTGCAGCGCCTGCAACTGGCGTTCGGTGGGCGAATGGTAGGTCCGCAGTTCATAGACCCGCGGCGGTTTGGCCGCATCGATGGCGGTCGGAGGAAAGGCCGGACAATACGGCGCCGCCTCCAGCACGATCTCGTTGCGCGTCTCGTACGGTGCCTCGTCCCCCGCCTCCCACTTTGCCAGCGCCGCGCGCGCCGCCGCGTCCTGGCGCCAGACGCGCTTGGACTCGCCCAGTTCATCGAGCGAGGCGAAGCCGCTCACCGTCAGCACCTGCGGCATGTGCGCCGCAACCAGCGCTTCGAGAATCACCGCCGGCGCCGGCGTTTGCAAGCGCGCGGCCATGCCCAGTCGCGCCTCCTGCAGATACGCGGCCAGGCGCGGGCCCTGGTTGCCGCCCTTCAGCAGATAGCTTTCCAGCAGAAAATAGCGCTCGCTCCGCGGACGCGCATCCTGCGCATTCAGCGCCATGGCGGCTACCCCCGTTCCAGCTAAGAATGTTCTTCGATTCATTTCCGGTTTGCCTTTCGCGCCACTGCTCTGACAGTCTATTTCTTTTGGACCTCTGTGACCAGATGACGCGCCTGACTCTCCGCTCCCTACTCATGTTAACCGTCCTCGTGGCCACGCTGCCCGCGGCCGAGTTCCGCCCGCCCGCCGGAACGCGCCCGGCCGCGCGCCGGCCTGGCGCCGAGAGCGTGCTGCCGGGCGGCCGCATGGTCGAACCGCTGGGGCGTTCCTTCCAGACCGGCCCAGGCGCTTTCGGCATCGCCGTCAGCTCCGACGGCAAGCTGGCCGTCACGGCCAACGGCGGCCCGGACCGCTTCTCGCTCACGGTGCTGGATATGACCTCCGACACCTGGCAGGTGGTGCAGTTGCGCGCCAGGCAGCGCAAGGAAGGCAAGAGCGAATCCGGCCGCGAGGACGACGACTGGCGCAGCGTCTTCATGGGGCTGGCGTTCGAGTCCGACCGCCGCCTGTTCGCCTCGGAGGGCAATAGCGGACGGGTCCGCGAGGTGGCGCTGCCAGCGGGCCGGTTGCAGAGCCTGTTGCAGCTCGACCAGGGCCCGTGGCGCGACAGCTTCTCCGGCGACCTGGCCTACGACCCCGCGCGGCGCCTGCTGTACGTTGTCGACCAGGCTAACTTCCGCGTGGCCATCTTCAATACGCGCAATCAGAAGCTCGTCGCCAGTGTCCCCACCGGCCGCCTCCCGTTCCGTCTCGCGCTCTCGCCCGACCGCCTGCGGCTCTACGTCACCAACACCGGCATGTTCCAATACAGCGCCATCCCGGGCGCCGACCGCAAGCGTCCGCAAGCCACCGCGATCGCGTTCCCGGCCTTCGGATTTCCGTCGAAGGAGGCCTGGGAGGGCGTCACCGCGCAGACGGCTTCGGGTCCGGTGGCAGTCCCTGGATTAGGCGATCCCAACGCTCCGGAATCGAATTCGCTGAGCGTGATCGACGTCTCCGACCCCGCCCACCCGCGGATCGAGGAACTGGTCCGCACCGGCGTACCGTTCGGGCCCGAGAGTCTTGGTGGCAGCGGCCCGACCGGCGTCGTCGCCAGCCCCGCCGCGATCTACGTGGCCAACGGCAACCAGGACACCATCTCGGTGGTCGATGCCGTGACCCTCAAAGTGATCGAGCAGATTCCGCTGCGCATCCCGGGCCTCGAGCAACTGCGCGGCATCCTGCCCGTGGGCCTCGCACTGGACCTCAACAACGGCCGGCTGCTGGTGGCCGAGGCCGGCATCAACGCCGTCGGCGTGGTCAACCTGACCACCAATAAGGTGGACGCGCACCTGCCCGCGGGATGGTTTCCCACTTCCATCGCGCTTGACCGCGGCCGCGTCTTCGTGGCCAATGCCAAGGGGCTCGGCACCGGACCCAACGCCACCCGCACCGCTCCCATCGAGCACAGTTTTCAGGGCGAGTTCCGCACCGGGATGCTGACCGTCTATGACATGCCCCTGCCGCACCTCATGCCCATGCTGACCGAGCGGGTTTACGCCCTGGGCGGCTTTCTGCCGCGCAAGTCGGAGCCGCCCGCGCTGCCGGCCGCGATCCGCCACGTGGTCGTGATAGTCAAGGAGAATCGGACCTTCGACGAGGTCTTCGGCGCCACCGCGCAGGCCGCCAACGGCGCGGTCAACGGCGCCCCCGATCTGGCCCGCCTGGGGCCGCGCGGCTGGCTCTGGCACGAGCCCGGCTCGCTCAAGGCGCGCGCCACCAAGAGCGCCTACAACATCACGCCCAACCACCAGGCGCTGGCCGCGCGCTATGCCATGAGTGACAATTTTTACGCCGATTCCGAGGTCAGCGTGGATGGCCATCACTGGCTCGTCGGCTCCTATCCCAATGCCTGGACCGAGAGTTCGATGATGGCCGCATACGGCGGCCAGAAGGACTTCCGTTTTCCGACCACCGCGCCCGGCCGCCTCTTCAACGCGACTTCGAATTCCAGCCTGCACCCCGAGGAGCAGCTCGAAGCCGGCGCGCTGTGGCACCATCTCGACCGCCACGGCATTACCTTCCGCAACTTCGGCGAGGGCTTCGAACTGGCCGGCGTCGAGGAAGAACCCGGCGAAATGCCGACCGGCGCGCGCTACCTGGTCAACGTGCCCATGCCCGAGCCGCTCTTTCGCAACACCTCGCGCGACTACCCGCAGTTCAACATGAACATCCCGGACCAGTACCGTGCCACGCAGTTGATCGCGGAACTGGAGCGCCTCTACAACCAGCCCGCCGCGGACCTGCCGCGGTTCATCTACGTCCACCTGCCCAATGACCACATGGACAAGCCGCGCCCCATCGACGGCTATCCCTTTGCCAGCTCCTACGTCGCCGATAACGACTACGCGCTGGGCCGCATCCTCGAGTATCTGACGCATTCGAAGTGGTGGAAGGAGACCGCCGTCTTCGTGACCGAGGACGACGCGCAAGGCGGCGTCGATCACGTCGATTCCCACCGCACCGTGCTCATGGTGCTCTCGCCATATGCGCGCAAGAACTACGTCGCCCACACCAATTCGAGCTTTCCGGGCATGCTCCGCACCGTCTTGCGCCTGCTCGGCCTGCCGAGCTTGAATCTCTACGACGCCACCGCCGCCGACCTCGCCGATTGCTTCACCTCCGAACCCGACTTCGCGCCTTACACGGCCCTGCGGCCCGATCTGGATGTCTTCGTTCCCGAGAAGGCCAAGGACCCCGCCGACCCGCAGCCCTCGGTGCGCATGGACTCACCCGCGTTTCTGCGCGAGCAGCATCAGAAGCAATAGGGAGGTAGCAATAGGAACTCCCGCTTCAGGCGCAGCTCCGCCCTCGTCGTGCTACGCGCCGCGACTGTCCGACGGAGCCGTGATTGTCTGACGGAGCCGCGACTGCAAGGAGCGGTTCTCACTGAGCCGCTGTCGTTACTGAGCCGCGACTGTGAAGGAGCGGTTCTCACCGAGCCGCCGTCGTTACTGGGCCGCGACTGTGAAGGAGCGGTTCTCACCGAGCCGCTGTCGTTACTGAGCCGCGACTGTGAAGGAGCGGTTCTCACTGAGCCGCTGTCGTTACTGAGCCGCGACTGTGAAGGAGCGGTTCTCACTGAGCCGCTGTCGTTACTGAGCCGCGACTGTGAAGGAGCGGTTCTCACCGAGCCGCTGTCGTTACTGAGCCGCGACTGTGAAGGAGCGGTTCT
>Ga0182027_10012496_pt1 | contig 11924 bp, 7 predicted proteins | sample 712E1DmetaG_FD_121300 | JGI IMG/M metagenome (GOLD analysis project Ga0182027, IMG submission 121300) | Permafrost microbial communities from Stordalen Mire, Sweden - 712E1D metaG (Illumina Assembly) | ecosystem: Environmental > Terrestrial > Soil > Wetlands > Permafrost | place: Sweden...
GATCCCAAACCATTTTACAGGAGGTAACGGAGGAAGCGGAGAAAATGAGCGAAGGAAAAGTGACTTCCCTGAGTTTTCCCGGCTGTATCCTGTAGAAGGCCGGGGTGGGCAATTGTTGCGAACAGGCACGGATCCACCCATACAGACATCTTTCCAATCTTCATGCCTGCCGCCCCCGCAATTCCGCTCGAAGACGAACTCGGCGACGTGCTCGACAAGGCCCTGCGTTGTGCGGACATCAACGAAGAGCAGCTGGCAGAGCGCGCTGGAGTGTCTGCCGAGAAGATTCGGAACGCGGAAGACTACCGCTATGATGGCCTGACGGACGAGGAGCTGCATCGCCTGGCCGCGGCGCTCCGGCTCAATGAGGTCGGCTTGGCCGCGCTGGCGCGGAACAGGTATCCGCGTCCACGCGTCACCGGCCTGCCGTTCTGTGTGCATCCGTTGCACCTGCCATTCGGGGTCGGCGTGGTCAACGCCTATGCGGTGGTGGACTGTGCGAGCGGGGTGGGCGTCCTGTTTGATGGGGGAACCGGGTTCGAGGCGTTGCAGCAGGTCTGGCCCCGGGCGGTGACGCGCATCGAGGCCGTGTTCCTGACGCATCCCGAGGCCGAGCACATCGGCGGCGTATCCGGAGCGCTGCGACAACATGGGCTGGCGGCGTTCTACGGGCCGCGGTGCGGTCCGACCGGGCCCGCCTGCTGGCCGCTGGGCGAGGGGGAGACGGTGGTGGCGGCGGGTTATCAGATCACCGCGTTCAGCACGCCCGGGCATTGCGCGGAGCACAACTGCTACCTGGTGAGGCCCAAGGGCGTGCCGCGCGCACGGGCACTGCTGATCTCGGGCGACCTGATCTTCGCCGGTTCGCTGGGCGGCGGCTATTTCTCCTGCTCGCAGCTGCTCCGGCATGCGCGCCGCATTCTCGAGGCGTTGCCGGGCTCCACGGTCATCGCGCCCGGCCACGGTCCGATGACGACGGTGGAAAACGAGCGGAAGTACAATCCGTTCCTCGGATAGGCGCGAGTCGTTGTCTGTGAAGAGAGCGGGTCAGCCGGACGGATCTCTCGATTGACGGTTGTTCTGGGGGCTACCGAAAGTGGCGCAGGCTTCCCAGCCCGCTTCACCGTCAATCATGGGATGCACACCGCGCCGGCTGGTGTCTGGCTGTTCCTGCCGCGCGGAAGACGAAAGGACCGTTGCGGCGAACCCTGCCTCGATTCGTCTCTCGCCTCTCCTCGATATGGGTGGGCTCGATAATAATCGCCTCAACCGCTTGGCCTGTGAGCGGATTGCCGGAGCTGTGCTCTGCAGATCACGATAGACATCGTGTTCACGCGAACCTTTTCCTATTATGCCCGAACGAGCCAGAAACGAGAAGCGAAGAACATGATGTCCAACACCAGGCCAGCCAGGCCTTCCTCAATCCCAGGATTCCCATGAGAGACGACTACCTCCAAAGTGCGCTCAAGGTCATCGACGACCGCAATATCCTCATCAACGTCATCTCTCGCCGCGTCAAGCAACTGAGGCGCGGCAGCCGGCCCCTGGTGGAATCGCTGGAGAAGCTTTCTCCCGAGGACACGGCGTTGCGCGAAGTCGCCGAAGGCAAGATCTCCTACGAGCTTGCGACGCCAGAGGAGTTGGCCCGCCTGTGAGGCGGGGTTTGGCGACCCCCGGACGGCGTTGTCAGAGCTGGCGACAACGCAGACGCTTTTTCCAAGCAATATTCGGGTTAGGATCGCCTGCGCCGGTTACCTCCTAGCCCGGATGTTTCACTCTCTACTCGATAGCCTGCGTGCAGACTGTAGACGATCCACGGGCCGAGCGCGCTGGCCGGCACATCCGGGCTAGCGCGGCACAGCCGCAACCAGAGGTGGATGGCTTTCTGGTGTGGCACGGTTTCTCAATCGTTGTCAGGTGACACTGGCCAAAATAGTGGTCCGATCGGACCAAAAAGTTGGCCAACGGTTTGGCACGTCAGAACAGAAAGCCCCAACGGAAAGAAATCGCGGCGGAAACCGCGTTGCATGAAAGACCGGTCTTCGTTCTGCTGTGGTGGTCCGCTCGTTCTTGCCCGAAACCCAATTCGTCGACGAAAGCCCCAATGAAGAACTACTGCGTCGCCAGTCTGCTGCTCGCGCTCTTGTGCACGTTTGCCCATGCCGCCGATCTCACCGGCACGTGGCGGATGGATCTCACCCGGCGCGGTGGCGTCGTCCTGAGAACCTATTTTGTCCTCCACCAGCACGGCTCCGAGCTCGATGGCAAGATCGTCATCAACGGCTCTGTTGACCTGCCCCTGCGCAAACCGCATCTGGACGGAGCCGACGGAGTTTTCGGCACCGACTGGAACACGGACTACCGCCTGCACCCTGACGGCGACCATCTGCGTGTGACGCTTACGTATGGCGGCCATGACAAGGAGGAAGCCACGGCCATCCGGGTGTCGGAGTCGGAGGCGCTTCCGCCAGCGGTCATCCCGCTGCCTGCGTTGGAGCCTGTCTCGGCGAACGGTCTGGCCCAGACCCCTCCCATGGGCTGGAACAGCTGGAACCATTTTGGAGACAAGGTCGATGACAAGACCGTCCGTGAAAGTGCCGATGCGATGGTGAGCAGCGGTTTGGCGGCCGCTGGCTACGTCTTCGTCAACATCGACGATTGCTGGGAGGGCAGCCGCGATGCCCAGGGCACTGTTGTTCCGAATGCCAAATTTCCCGATATGAAGGCGCTCGCGGATTACGTCCACCAGCGCGGACTGAAGCTCGGCATCTATTCCTCGCCCGGTCCGCGGACCTGTGGCGGCTATGAGGGCAGCTATGGCCACGAGGAGCAAGATGCGAAGACCTACGCGGCATGGGGCATCGATTACCTCAAGTACGACTGGTGCAGCGCCGGTCGCGTCTATCCCGACTCAAGCCTCCAGGCGGCCTACCAGAAGATGGGGCGCGCCCTCGTCCGGAGTGGTCGTCCGATTGTCTTCAGTCTGTGCGAGTATGGCATGGGTGATGTCTGGAAATGGGGCCCGCAGGTCGGCGCCAATCTCTGGCGCACCACCGGTGACATCTCGGACAACTGGAAGTCGATGTCCAAAATCGGCTTCGACCAGAGCCGGCTCGCGTCCTATGCCGCCCCCGGTCATTGGAATGACCCGGATATGCTCGAGATCGGCAACGGCGGCATGTCCGCGACGGAATACCGGACGCATTTTAGCCTTTGGTGTCTGCTGTCGGCGCCGCTTATGGCGGGCAACGACCTGCGCTCCATGTCGGACGAGACGCGCGACATCCTGGCGAACCGTGAGGTCATCGCCCTCGACCAGGACATTCTGGGCAGGCAGGGCGAACGCATTTCGGGCAGCAACGGCATCGAGATCTGGTCAAAGCCGTTGCACGATGGCACCCGCGCCATCGGCGTGTTCAATCGGAACGAGACTGAGAGGACGGTGCGCCTCACCTGGAAGGACTTTGGTCTCACAGCCAAGCCGGCCGCGGTCCGCGATCTTTGGAAGCACTGCGACCTGACGCCGGCGGCTGACGGCTGTTCCGCGTCTATCCCTGCCCATGGCGCGTTGCTTCTGCGTGTGAAGCAGCGATCAGAAGGATACGATTTGCCGACTCAACGATAACAGCGTCTCAGCGTGGGCCGTGAGCGTCCGACGTCTCCGGCAGACGGGCCGGATCTTCGCAAACGGCGGCCTCGGCTTCGTCCAGCAACCGTGACAACGCCGGGCGTGGCCGGTCATCACGAATGATCCGGTCCCATGATGGATCGCCGGCCAACTCAGGGAAAAGAGCTGGCAGTCCTTTGGCCAACCGGCCGCGCTCCCTTGCCGGAAGGGCGCGAATCGCAGCCTCGATCTGCTCGACCGTGGACATGGCGGGAATGTTTCTCGTCAACCTGACCGGGTCAAGGGGACGCATTCACCTGCCTCGTCTGGTCCGAGTGAGCCGGGCGGCCAATCCTCTGACTACTTGACCCGGATTACGGGATGGACGGAGATACCAAGCCGTCTGGTGCCTTGTTGATGACGCGGCCCGTTTCTCTCGGACGGCGGCAAGCTGGGCGACGCGGGTTGGCGACAGCTTGAATTCCTGCGGGTGGGCCGGAGGCGGCGCAAAGAGGGGCATGGCCTTGTCGACGGGCACGGTGCTGAAAGCCCACTCAATTTGTAGTCATCCTGAAAGTGTGCAGTAAGCTCAAAGCCCTTCAGGTGAAAGATGCCGGGAGCCTTCTCCTGCCAAAACTGGGCGATGCGCCTGAACACATTATCGCGGATCAGGACTCGCATGCTTTTGCGGGTCTCCGCTCCGACATATTGGAAGACCCCATCCGTGGTCTTCATAAGGATGTCCTCCGGGATGAGCCTATGCTCGGTGGTTGGATCGATACGATGGAAGTGACACAGCAGGTGCGCGTGAACCTGTTGGATGAGCACGCGTCTGTAATAGCCGACAGTCGTGACGTAGGGATTAGCCCCCGTCGGCTTCACCTCGCCTTGCAGCGACATAAACTGATCATCGATCAGTTCTGGTTCAGCGCGTAGTTGGCTCCAAATCGCCGCTGGCGGCCTTGGACTCCCCCCGTGCTTATCCGAGACGTGCTCGATCAGGAATGTCTTGACCAGTGGAGCCCGGGCTTTCCCCTCGTCGATTCCTTCTTTCCCCTCAATAGACATTCCATTAAAGAGCCGGTAGATTTCCAACCGGTCCTTGGGGCTTTTGGGGAGATTCGGAAGCGGTGTGGACATTTCGATTCGAGCTCTGAATGTAGGCTATCCCACCTAGCGCCGTCGATGCGTTTCTTCCCTCCACCGCCTGCGGATGTCGGGGTCGGTTTGCCGATCCTCTATCACCGCGGATTTCGCGGATCGACCGCCAGCGCAGCCGAGGGGAGCGCGATCTTCCCGGCCGTCAGGAACCCGATGAGAGTTGTGTACAGGCGCACCGAGAAAAGGTCGCCCTGCGGATTCTGGATCAGATTCCGAATCTCGGCCAAAGTCATCAGGCGGGTGTCGATGTCCTCGTGTTCCTCCAGATGGGCCTTGGAGATCGTTCCAGTCGCTTCTCCGTACACCAGGCATGCGCTCTCGTCGGTAAGTCCGGCTGACGATGAGACGGGCGGCGAAACAAGGACCACCTTGGTCAACGTCAGGCCGGTTTCCTCGAAAAGCTCCCGAGCGGCAGCGCCGGTCGGAGTTTCGCCCTCGTCGACAAGCCCGGCGGGAAACGCCAGCTCGTAACGTCCCAGCGGCCCGCGGAACTCCCGGGTGACGACCAGGCGAGCTTCGTCCGCACCGGCCACGACCACAATCAAGACGACCGCATCGGGCTGGAAGGATCCGCTCATGGGGTCCTTCTTTCGGGACGCGAAGATCCACGGCTGCAGACCGTCCTTGGTGTGCATCTCCGTGGTAAAGAGGTTCAGAAATCGGTGATCGGTGAGGCGCTTGGCCGGGCCACTAAATGGGATATGGCTCATGGGAGAAGGGGGCATTTCGCAGATTGCGCGGATGCCGGGCAGGCAGTCCTGACGACAACCTGGTTTGATGGCAACAGGGAGCACATAAGTTGCAGGAACTGCAGTCGCCAGATTTATGCCCGGATCGTGTTACAGGAGGCAGCACCCGTTTGTCGGCTTCGTGCTGCCTGGAGGAGCAAATTCCGAGCCTGGCGCACACGAGCATATCGGCAATTGGGAAATCCGGAATCTCCATCACCGGAGATCACACAGATCCATTTTGCTTTTGGCCCCAAAAGCATCAAGTGCGCGGCCAAAGAAACATCGCTTGCGGAAGCGGCCCGCCTGTGGGCCTCCGAGCACGGGTACACGATCCTGCCGGTCGGCGGCAGCAGCCCCGTCACCTGGGGAGGACTTTAACCCGAATATTTCCCGAAGGCGTGAAATGTCCGCCCCGAAAGGGCCGACCTTGTCGGGGCTAACCGCGACGAAGTCGCTCCGTCAAAGGCTGACGGATGTTTCACGGGGCCGGCTCTCCTGATCGTGTTATTATCTGTTCGTTTCGTCGCTCCGCGCGGCGATTTTTTTGGAGGGCGGTGCGCCGTCACCGCCAACGTCCAATTGTTTGGCGCTGACGGCGCAGCGCCCTCCACTTTTGGTCGCGGCTATGCCGCGCTGCGAAACATTCGGGTCGGCTTCCTTAGATTTTCTCAACGCAGGTCCACTTCGGCTGGCACGATGTTCCAGCCCTCGACGGTCAGGCGCGGCGCCTCGCCCGCGAGATCAGCGGTGGCCACGATGAGGCTGAGCGAACGTTGCTCACCCGGCGGCAGGTTGACGTAGTTGTCCTCATAAAAAATCGGCAGCACGCGCGTTCCGGAGGCCGCCCGCGACACCTTCAGACGCGCCATGAGTGCCACGACTGGGGCGGGGTTTGTCAGGACCACGTCGATCCGGGTCGTGGTGGCATCGGCCACCTGGATGGCATCGGCGGCCAGCGCGACCTTCGGCAAGGTCTCCAGATCGCGGCAGGAGCCGCCGGGACCGTTGCTCCAATAGAAATTGTCGTCGATGATCCGGCCGTCGCGATTCAACAGTAGCCTGATGAAGACCGTTCCGGCGCCGGCGGGACGCGGCGGCAGCGCAAGGACCTCCACCGCCGACGTGGCGGCTGCTGCGATGCCGGATCTCTCCTCATGGCGGAGCAAATGCCCCCTGAGATCATAAACCCGGAGCGAGGCCGCCAGGTCTTCGATCGGCGCAGGCGTGTCGTTCGCGACCTTCACGACGCCAGCGTCGCAATCCCAAAAAACATGCACGGGCCGGCAGGCGACCTTCGTCCCGAAATAGGCCGCAGTGGGCTCGAAATAGTAATCGTAGAGTTGGCAGATCAGCGACGGCCACGCGGGCTGCGTCATCCAGACCAGCAGGCCGCCGCCCTGGTGGGATTGAAGCGACTCGCACATGGCCTTTGCCGACTCGTAGTTCACCATCTGTGCCTTGCGGCAATAATCCTCGATGCCGGTGGCCGGTCCGTAGCGATCCTCGATGCGGCGCGTATATAGCGGCATTCGGGGGGTCTGGTAATCATGCACTGCCCACAAATCGTTGATCGGCCAGAGGCGGTCGGCCGGCAGCATGGCACGCATGCTCTCCACCGGAGGAACGCACACGATGCCCTGTTCGCTGTGAAACGTCCGTCCGCGGTTGGCGAAATACCATTCCGGGTCGCAAACCTCGTACGGGCCATGGCCGGTCACGGTCCCGGCCGCCGACTGCGGGAGATAGAGGCGCGTGCCGTCGAGCTCCGCAGTGGCGGCGCTCATCCCGGCGTCGAGTTCGGGCGGAGGCAGACCCTCGTTGCGGCCGCAGTAAAGCGCGAGGGATGCATGGCTGCGGACGCGCCGGATCTTGTCGCGTACGCACCGCAGAAACAGGGCCGGGTCGGACGGCGGCGGTCCATCCACTGGATTTGCCAGCCAGAAATCATCCCAGACCAGGAGGCCGTAGCGGTCGCACGCGTCGTAGAACGCCTGGCGTCCGACCATGCCGACCCAGTTGCGGATCATGACGAAGTGCATGTCCCGATGCAGGCTCACCCGCAGGTCGTAGCCGGCGGCGTCGCAGTCGAGCATGCCTTCCTCCATGCCCCAGTTGCCGCCGCGGCAGAGGATGCGGCTGCCGTTGACCTTGAGAAAAAGAACTCCGTCGACGATCGCGTGGTCCACCTGCCGGATTCCGAAAGTGACCTGGCGGGTGTCGCTCACCACGCCGGCCTGCTCGGCGGCCAGCTGGAGATGGTAGAGCGGCTGCGCGCCGTAGCCGTTGGGCCACCAAAGCTGTGGATGTCGCAGCGCGAGTTCAGGAACGCTTCGCGGGTTGAGTGCAACCTCCCTGGTTTCCGAGGGAGCCAGGGTTAGCGGATAGCGAAAATGGATGTCGCCAATCCGTCCCATCAATTCGATGCGCAGCGGCTGGTTTGTGTGGTTGGCGACTCCGGTGCGCACGGTGAGATCGGCGCGGGTTGTGTCCGGCAGCGGCAGTGTGGTCGTCACCCAAGGATCGACGAGCGACACGTCGCCCGTTGTTTCGAGGCGAACCTCGTCATAGATGCCGACATTGCGCCCGCGAATCGTCGGCAGCCAGTTCCAGCCGATGCTCGAAACGAACGTGGGGCTGTCGAGGCCAAGGATGCCGCCGTTCTCGTAGCGATGGTCAAGGAGCTTGTGCCGGGGCGCGCCCGGGTGAGCAACGCGCCGTACGAGCACCGCGAGACTGTTCATGTCCCCGGGGCGGGCCACCGCGCTGACGTCAAAACGGCCCCGCAGGAACGCGCGCTCAATCCGGCCGAGAAAGACGCCGTTGCAGTAGACATCGGCCTGCCAGTTGATGCCGTCGAAGGCGAGCCACAGCCTCCGCCCGCGATCCGCTTCCGGAACCGTGAACGAGGTTCGATACCAGAAATCATTGTCTGTGAAAAACGATTCCGACACCTGGGTCTGCTGGTCTCCAACGCGTGGATCAGGAATCGACCCGTGGCGCAGGTAGCTCGTCAGGACGGTTCCCGGCACGACGGCCGGCAGCCACGCCGCATCATCGAATCCCGGAGTGGAGATCGCTTTAGGCTCCGCCTCCACGAACATCGCGTTTTGCACCCGCCAGGAGCCGCCCGACATGACCAGGGCTCCATCCTCGCGCACGGCAAACGGAGCGGGCGGGCGCGACTGCGGACCAGGCGGTCCCATTACCTCGAATTCGCGCAGCACGCAGCCACGAGCGGTGGCGTACCTGGTTGCGACGAGCCGCACCTGCCGGGCCACCACTCCCTCGAGCGCGATTTCCCCGGTGGCGCCCATGCCATTTTCAGTTTGATACACCGTCTGCCACCGCGAGGCCGGCACCGGGTCATCGGAGACCTCCAAACGATATTTCGTCGGGTAGCCTTCGCCCCAGTGCAGGCGCACCTGTTGCACCGCAGCCTGCCGTCCAAGATCGACGGCGATCCACTGACCCGCCTCCGGGCGACTCTCCCAATAGGTGAGTTCGCTTCCATCGGTTGCGAGATGGGCGGTCTGGCTGTCATCGACCGCGCCGGATTGGTACGCTGCGCGCTGGTACGCAAGGTTCACGAGCCCCGGAGTGTTTTGTTCAGCGCACAGGCGAGCGGACATCGGCAGAAGTGTTAAGAGGAATAATGCAGAGATTCCGCGGGCAAAGGTGGAGAGCGAGGCGTGTTTCCCGATTGATGGGGGCCTAATGTGGCATGGGCATCTTGCCCGTGGTTTGGAGAAACGCCCAGACATAGGGAAGATGCTCATGCCACATCGAAGCACCGTCAATCCGGAGAGGGGACGCCGAAGACAGGCAGGCTTCCCAGGCTCGCCAAAGCCGACTGCACGCGGATACTTCCTGCGCCATGGCCCATCGGTCCCACCGCGATTCAGCCCTCCCCAAGCTTGTCGCCGTGCTTCCGACTCGGGTCCGCCGCAACTACCGCGGCGGAGTGTTGCTTGATCGCCTGGAGGGGAATGAGGCGCCAGCCGACTCGGACCGACCCGAAAGCTGGATCGCGTCGACGATCGCGGCCGTCAACCCCGGTCTTCCGGCCCAGGTTGCGGAAGGGCTTACGCGCGTGAAGCTGGCGGGGGGCGCAGAAGCAACGACGCTGGCTGCGCTCATCGCCCGCGCTCCCGATTTTTACCTCGGTGACCGCCATGGACGCGTGTTTCGATCCGATCCCCGTGAAACCTGGCGAAACGTGGATGGTTCCGGGCGGACTGCCGCACGCGATCGGCGGAGGAATCCTGATGGTGGAGGTGATGGAACCCAGCGATTTGGTGGTCCGTTGCGAATTCGAGCGCGAGGGAATGACCGTGCCGCCCGGCGGCCGGTTCATGGGCCGCAGCCTGGACTTCTGTCTCGAGGTATTCGACTACGCCGACTATACAGTCGCGGATATTGGCCGTCAATTCCGCCTCACGCCGACGCGTCTGGCGAGCGAGCCTGGCTGGGTGGTGGACCGACTGGTGGGCAGCGAGCGCACGAGCTGTTTCGAGATTTGCCGGATTCAGGCGGACCGGCGCGGCCGGTGGAGCAACGACGGACGATGCGCGCTGGCGATCATGACGCGAGGTTCGGGCGCCGTTTCCGTCGGCGGCGAACAGCTGCCGCTGAAATTCGGCGAAAGCTGCTTTGTCGCGGCCGCCAGCGAGGGGGTGAGCTTAGCCCCCGGTGCGCCTGGATCCGAACTACTCCTCTGCCAGCCGGCGGCAATGGGGCTGTAGTCTACATGCGTCACACGGAGAATGCCTCTGTGCTGCAGACTGGATATTGGAGACGCGACGCCCTCGTCGCGTGCGTCTCCCGAAAACGCGACGGGGGCGTCGCGTCTCCAAGAATTAGGGCGAAAACGCCAGCGGCGTTTTCTTTAAGCAGGTTGGAGGACGCGCCGTCCGACAACCTGCTTACGGCTGCCGTTCGTTGCCCCAGAGGGTCGGACTGTTGCCGTGGGCCTGCGCCAGGCATCGCGCCAGAGATGGATGTCGGACGGTGTGATGGCCGGCATGGGCTGGCGCTCGGCCTTGGTAAACGACCGGGGCAGGGGGCTGGCGGCGTCCTGGTACCAGTAGGCGACCGAGGCGAGATCGAGGGTCATGTTGTTGTTGTCGCCGTGCTCGATGGTGTAGCGGCAGGAGGTTTCGAAGTAGACCGGGTCGGCGATGTGGAAGCGGTACAGGTGGGTGCGCCCCAGCCAGCCCGTCTCGTTGTTCACCCGGGCGTATCCGAAGTACGGATGCTGGAACAGTTCCTTTGGCGACCACGAGGTGTTGAAGTAGTCCTCCGTACCGGTGCCGTTCAGCGTGGGCCGGGTGTCGCCGTCGATGAAGATCATCTCGTCGCCCTCGCCGTACCACATCGTGCTCGGGCAGTTGACGTAGTAGTTGACGCCGACGAGGTGGCCCCGGCCCTTGATGTCGGCGAAGACGTAGTTGCGTTTGCCGTCGAGGTTCTTGCCGGACGGGCCCAGCAGGCCCCATTCGTTCTCGCCGTCGGGGAGGGCCTCGGTGATCTGGTGATTATACCAGGCGTGGAACCGGCCGAGTTCCTTGGGCAGCTGCGGCATCTCCTCGTAGTCGATGTTGAAATACACGGCGTCGATGGCGCGCCCGCTCTGGTTTTCGATCTCGATCCGCGCCCCGTCGGCGAAGGGCATGGCAAAGTAGCTCACGTAGGATTTCCCCCAGCCCGGGGTGACGGCAAGAGGGGCGCTCACGAAATTATAGGCCTCGCCCCAGCCATTGCCGAAGAACGCCCCGACCGGAGCCTCTACCGAGGGATACGACTTTCCATCCCAGTACATCCGGAGGATCACGTCGTTGCGGTTCAGGATGTCGGCTCCCGGCGCCAGGGTTATCCAGATGTGCGTGATGATGCCGGCGCCCTTCACGTCCAGGATGTTCAGCCGGGCGCCGTCGGCGAGGTTGCTGACATTGTCCGCGTTGCCGCCGGTGCGATCATAGCTGCCGGCGCGACGGGATTTGATTCCGGTGTGGATCCGGGCGAGTCCGACGAATTCGCTGGCCGGTTCCTGGGCCAGGACAAGCGACGAAGCCAGGAGGGCGGCGGCAAAAGCGAGGAGGTGATGTGTTTTCATGGCGATGGAGACTGCGCTGGGGTGGAAGTTGCCACGGGTATTGTGGGCGCTGCAGCGGGCTGCTGCAACAACATCGCCATCATGCGTGTGTTCGTGCGTTTGCGGGAGACGCTCGCTCTGCACAAGGAACTCGCGCACAAACTGACCGAACTGGAGCGCAAGGCTGAAGGACACGACATCAGCATCCGCACGCTGTTCGACGCCATCCGCGAACTCGCAACCGTGCCCGCCAAACCGCGTCGGGAGATCGGCTTTCACGTCAAAGAAGCCGATTCGCCCTGCCGCGTGAAACGGACGTGAGTCTCCGAATTCA
>Ga0182027_10012497_pt1 | contig 11924 bp, 17 predicted proteins | sample 712E1DmetaG_FD_121300 | JGI IMG/M metagenome (GOLD analysis project Ga0182027, IMG submission 121300) | Permafrost microbial communities from Stordalen Mire, Sweden - 712E1D metaG (Illumina Assembly) | ecosystem: Environmental > Terrestrial > Soil > Wetlands > Permafrost | place: Sweden...
ACAAAAACAGATAAAGGGTTTGGATTTATTTCTCGTGAAGGAGAAGTAAAGGATCTTTTCTTTCACTCCACAGATTTGAGTGGCGTTACTTTTGACGAGCTTAAAGAAGGAGCAGCGGTCACATTTGATATTGAAGAAAGCGAAAAAGGACCGAGAGCAAAAAATGTAAAGCTTGCTTAATAAAGCTTATAAAGAAATCTTCAGCTATCTTAAATGTAAACGAAGCGGATTCGAACGTTGTTCATTTGGGGGCAATTATTTGTCGTTATGTTCTACTTTTAGAATAAGATTTGGCTTAATCCCTGACAATGCAGGCAACAAATGGTTTAATACTTGCTCAGGTGTCATCCGGAATTTATTTCCCTTAGCTGAAATTTTGACCCATCCGTCTTTATCTTTATAATATTTCTCAGTAAATTTTTTTGTTCCAATTAATATCGTGTAGCTGCCGTTTTTAAGATTCATAGTTCAATATTAACATAATAGTTTCTAATGTCGTCCATCAGGCGGAGCTGATATATTTTGATATAGTCCTTTCCAGGGTTATGATATAATTCAGTCCTATGGGTCCTGAAGCAAAAGTAACTTCTGAACAAGAAGTAAAAAAACAGGTCTGGCTTACTGAATTATCTCAATTCATTGTGAAAGCAAATCTTGCAACTTGGGCGGGAGAAGGAAAAGAAGTACCAGCACAACGCCCTGGATATAAAGAGCTACAATATCCTTCGCCCGATGTGCCTCAAGGAGATTGGATGTTAAGAGATAGCTATACTGGATATTTTAGAGCCCCCGGTATGACAACTGTTTACTACAAAGGGGAACCGGCTTGGACAATGTCATATGGTGGACACGGACAATCTGAAGGATATGAAGGCATAGCAAAACCAACTTTTGCTTTTCTAAAAGAGGCACTTAAAAAAGTTACCCCCGAACTCCCTTTTCGTGGGCCGAAAGAATTCGTTATTAATAACAAAAAATATGAATTTAAAATGCTAGAAGGAGCAATTGAGGATGGTTTATGGAGAGAAAAAATTACCGAAGACGGAAAGGTTACTTTTGCACAAACTGGCATCGTTGGGACTGTAATATCTAAAGACCAAAATAAACAGCCTCTTTATCCCTGGAATCGTTAATTAGCTATAAAATAGGTTCTAACAGCGCTCGTCAGGCGGAGCCAAATATGGCTATAACCCTAAACTGGCCTTGGCCGTGACGGGGAGCTGATATATTTTGATATATTCCCCTTCAAGATTGTGATATAATTCCATGCATGAATAAAGAAGCTATAGGATTAGTTCCTGTTTACATTAAACCAAATTCACCTGAAACAGACAGACTGGTTTCCGCATATAAAAATACCGTTGACATTTTAAAGAATACAGTTTCGCACATAGTAGTGGTAAACGATGGATCTTGGGCAGAGAACGTTAAAGAGGCTACGATCACTTTCGATAACAATCGAGGAAAAGCAGAAGCAGTTCGTCAAGGGTTACAACTGATTGAACGGCGCTTAGAGGGAAAGTCTTCATATGTAATTCAGACCGATGCAGATTTAGATCAAAACCCTTCTGATGCCAGTCTAATTCTCAATTATTTTATTGATAATAATATCTCTCCTGAAGAGCCAGTATTAATTATTGGAGATAGGTATTCTCAGGGTCAAGCTGAAAATTCTCCACATAGACAGGGCATGTTAGTTCTTCAGCAAGCTTTTACTATCGCTCTAGGGTATGACATTAGAGATCCTGTTTCGGGATTTAGGGGATATACTTCGGAATATGTAAAAAAATTTTTAGAATTAAGTCGATCAGAACAATATGGCATTGAGGTAGAACAAATTTTAATAGCAAATTTAATTGGGGCAAAGGTTTTTTCGGTTCCCTTGAGCTATTCAAGATTACGAGACCCCTATACACTTTCAAGTAAATCCCTTAATTCAATATATGCAATCCTTGAGTATAGGGATCAGTTGAGAAAAAAAGGAATGAATAGGTTGGTTGATTTTTTTGAAAAAATAAAAGATCTAGTGGAGACAAAGACAGAAAATTTTTCTTTAGATCTTAAAGAGATTGGAACAGAAAAAACATTAGACTTTAATTTGAAAGAAGGTAACAAATATTCTGTCTATGTCGCATAATAATCACAAACAGCTTCTGATTGCAACTTCTTAATTTCTCCCCATCTCTGCCTCAATTCTCCGATCTAACTTAAATTCTGGAAAGCCTGGATAATTAAAGTGAAATCTATGGCTATATTAATCCAAGGCTCGGGGAGCTAAATATTTTAGCTTCAGAATTGAGTTATGCTATAATTATTTCAATGATTACTTTGGTTATAGTTATTGGCTTTCTTACTACTGTTTTGTCCATTTTGGTTAAGGTTATAGGATTCCCTGATCAAATCAGAAAAAATTATAAAAGAAAATCTACGGAAGGAGTATCTACTACTTTTTATATTTTATCTTTTACAGTCTATATCTTATGGACCATATATGGTCTTTTACAAAAAGACTGGGTTGTTACTTTGGGACAGGGTCTAGGGATAATTACGACAGGTGCGATTGTTTATCAAATATATGTCTATAGAAAACGAAAATGAAAAATGCTTTAATTCTTCATGGTACAGATTCCAATTCATCTGATAATTGGTTTCCTTGGCTTAAAACAGAATTGGAAAAGTTAGGATATAAAGTCTGGGTTCCCGATCTACCCCATGCAGAAAAACCAAATATCGAAAGGTATAATAAATTTATTTTTTCAAACAGGGATTGGGAATTTAATAACGAATCCATAATAATTGGTCACTCATCAGGAGCAGTAGAGGTTCTTGGGCTCTTAGAAGCACTACCGGAGAAAATAATTGTTAATAAGTGCTTTTTAGTCGGTTCGTTTATGAACGACTTGGGATGGGATTCTCTAAAGGAATTATTTCTAAAACCCTTTGATTTTGAAAAAAATAAAAAACATGCAAAAGAATTTATTCTTATTCATTCCGATAATGATCCTTATTGCCCACTTGACCATGCAAAATATTTAGCTAAAAAATTAGGCGGCAAATTGATAATCAAAAATGGCCAAGGTCATTTTAGCGGTAAAGAGGTAAAAGTCCCAGTCATATTAGATGAACTGAAATAGGTTCTAACAACATTCGTCAGGCGGGGCATTCTCAAGCTCCCTGGAATTGGAACGTTTTTGGCTTCAGCAGTCTAGTTATTTTTGTATGGCGTCGGCGAAAACTATCAGTCTTTGAGAATAGTTCTTATTAGTTTCATCCCAGACTCCGTTACAAGTTATGAGGTTAAGGTGAATGCCGCCGTCGGTATTATAAAGCTCGGGAACGCTGTCGTTGAATAAATAATTAGTCAGCTTTACTATGACAAAATATGTCGGCACATCCTTATCGTTTTGGACAATAATCTCCTGGCCTACCTTCAGAGAATCCAGCCGGTTGAAGACTCCCGGTGTGCCGCCGGGTCCGTCAAAATGAGCATCAATGACGGCGCTGCCGGTTTGTCCGGGTTTGGGTCCGAATTTATACCAGCCGACCTCCAGGAGATTCGGTGGCACATCTAAAGTTCCCTTGGCCGTTACGCCGACGGGGACGATGGCTGCGTCTACATTAATGGCCGGAATCTGCAATCTGGCCGGAGTGTCAAGTGAAGGATAACTGGTCAGAACGTTTTGGTAAAGCTTGGCAACTGAAGTCAAGGGTACGCCGGCGGAAAGCTTGTAAGGCTGAATAAAGACGGAAAAGATATAGTAGCTGCTGGCGGCAATCAGTACTGTTATGAGGAAGATGACAATAAAGCTATAGTAAGCTCTTAGATTGTCAGCTGTGGCGGTCTTAAAGTTTTTAAACAGGGTTCGTAAGGGTTGGGTATTAAAGTATTTTTTATTTTTTGTCTTTGTTTTAGTTTCTTTTCTTACCTCCGGCTTTAAAATAATTTGGGTTTCTTGTATTGGTTCAGGTTCCGGATCCGGCCAAATCTGAATCGGGATTGAGGTTGACGCAAGATGCGTTGGTCCTTGTGGGGTAAAAGTTTCAGTAGTCATGTTGAAATTATAGTAGTTCTTAAATTCTGAAGTTTAATTACTCTTTCCCCATGACAGTATTTTTCTTCTCTTGAAAAGTAGAACTGACAGGGACAATAAGCTGACTACTCCTATAAATAGAGCCAGATTTTGAACAAAATTTTGCGGCTCAAATCCCGTTCCCGGTAAAGCCGGAAGATTGGTGTTATTAGTGCCTGTAATCGTCGCTACCGGTCCGAATTGACCGACTTGGCAGTTATCGGTAGCTGCAACCTGAACGTAGACTTTCTGATTTGAAGGTAGGGAGCCGATGTTGGTAGAGAATCCGGTGACTTTGGTGTTGTACTGTAAATTACTACTGGTAAATCCGTATTGGACGATGAAGGTATTCAGTCCGGCAAACGGACCCCAGCTGACAAAAATTGTATTGGCATCAAGTCTTTTTTCCTCGATAATAGTTGGTATGGTTGTCACGCCGGAAGAAACACAGGGTGGCGCTCCGCCGCCTGGAGGATTAGGGCCCGATGGGGGATTATTAGTCGGTGGTGTCGGTGTATCTGTAGGTCCCGGGGCTGGGGGCGTAGTCGGAACAGGCGTGGCCGTAGCCGTTGGTTGAGGAGTTTGTGTAGGTGAAGGTGGAGTTGTCGGGCAACCGGTGTTGCAGGGAGGGGGAGTAGTTATTGGGCAACCTGTATGACAGGCTGAAGCTCTGGAAATATAGACAGCTAAAAATAAAATGGAGAATACAGCTAAAATACCGGCAATTCTGAGGGGCAGATAAAACTTATCGAACTTTTTAATCATAATATAGAACTATAAGGTCTGCGCATCATACATCAACTTGTCCGAATAAGCAAGCGTTTCAATTTAATGTTCAAGAATTAATAAACAAATAAACACTAACTTTAGACTATGAATGAGGGCAGACAGAAAATACTGTTCACTCTTTTAAATTTATTCTGACTTTTATTTTTGTCTGACATGGACAAGCACTACAGGACTTATTTAGTGCTTCCCTTTTTAATCTTAACGTCTTCCTGAGTCAGGCTTTTCCCGATATTCAGAATATTCTTCTTTAGATTCTTGACATCAGGATTGTCATTTAAGGTCTGAATGTATTTAATGGTTTTGTCTTTGGCGCTGTTAAGCATTTTTCCGGTCTTTTTACGGCTTTTCTCATCTTTTAAGGCCAAGGTCGCGGCGACCGCCACTCCGGCGATAGCTGCCACTTCCGCTGCTCCCACAATCACGTTACCTAATATATTGCTATTTTTCTGTGTATTTCCTTTAACTGTATTCATATATTTCACCTCCTAAACTTTTATTTTGTTTGTTTGACATTGACATTAACTGTCTTGGGAAGATTTACCTGAATTCCTTGATTATTGAGTGTCCTTAAATACGGCAGTCCGTAAATTACAAACAGGATGATTATGACAGCCAGAAAGATTATCCCGCCTAAATAACCCAAGCCGTCGGTGGTATTTTCCGGTGGCGGCGGCGGATTGACGATTGTTGTAGCCATAATTTATTTTTTAAACGAAAATTGAGATTACTAAGGCAATTATAATGACTAAGACAATGATGTTGGCTAGTCCGGTCATGGCCAGAAAGCCTAGGACTGACAGGAGCCATAGGATCAGTAAGACTGAGGCGACTGCCTGAAACGCAGGAGGTAAAACGCCGATGGCCCAACAAATCACTAACAGAATCAGGATATTCCACAGTGTGATCGGATGATTATTGATTAAGAAGAGCTGAGGGTTAGGAATAATGCTTCCCGACAGGGAAGTGTAGCCGAAAGCCCAAAGTATGACTAAAATGATAATTATTGCTCCTAACATAGTTTTTTAAGAATTTACGTCGTTTGGCGTAATCGGATAAATCAAATCTAAAAGGTAGACCAGTCCCCAGGCGATACAAAGGTAGACGATCCCGGCTAAAAGTGTCGGCCACTCAACGGCGGAATTACCGCTTACATAGGTGTTAAAGATGCCTCTGAAAGGGATAACCAGGGGATCAGTCAATCCATAAATTAGGCTGGTAAAGCCGGAATACGGATATGCTCCCAGGGCTTTTAAGACAAACCTGAAAGCCAGTAAGACTTCCATCAGGCCCAAAATATACCAGACTACCTGGTCAAACCTGAAAATAGTCTTCTTGGTTTCGTAGACCTTCTGATTGCTGTCTCCTTTAGCCTCAGCCTCCCTGGGTTTTTGGGTATAAGTTGTAGTTTCTTCGGCGGTTACTTGACTCATATGAAGTGAGTTTAGGCTCTTAGGGGAGAGTATTCAGTAATTTAGATTACATTAAGTTTGAATTATTTAGCTGCGTTTCTTCTTTTATACTGCTCAATCTGCTCAAATGACAGGACACCGTAGTCGCTTTTGCTGCCGTCCGTCTTATATTTTACTGCCCCTCCTAAGGCGGATAATTCGTCCGGAAAAACGAGAATACAGATTTGTCTTAATGCTTCATTTTGGCTAATTAGTCCTCCGACTCTGATGTCAGTTTTGCTTTTACTTGAACCGACGGTTGGAGGAAGCGTAACCATTTCGCAGGAGAGGCTGTTGCTGATTCTCTGACCTAATTTCTCCGTAATTGCATTAAGTTCTCCTTCATTTATCGTGGCGGTTTTAGGAGAGACAAAGAAAGTTGAGTTTTCGTATAAAGCATTTACTTCATTCCTTAATTCTTCTCGGCACATAAATTCCGAAACTCCGTAGACATATTTAATTTCCGGATCGGCATTCAGTAATTTATCCACGCTGACAAAGCTGGCTTTAGCTTTTTCTCTTGGCTCTGCTGATGTTCCTGCCTCTTCCTTTTTCATGGGGTCATTATACCAAACAAGGTCGGGGAGTCAAATCCGGATTGTAAAATTGCCGGTTTAATTTTCTCTCTCATTTTGTCCATTTACAAATCAGTTTTAAATGCCTATGCTGTTTAACTATGAATAATGTTGAAGCATTTCGACCTAGGCGTAAGAAGGAAGGTTTAGATTTTAATTCCGTCTTCCGCAGAATTTTGAGACTCGATCGGTTTATACCGGCTACGGAAACCGAATTTCAAAAAAGACAGGCAGAGATTGTCAGGGCTTTTGATGAGGGTAAAGAATTGATAATCAAATATGATATTCAGTCACCCGTCCGCCGCCTGGATGATAATTACTCTGAATACATCAATCTGTATAAAAAGGCAGGCGGGAAGATTGAGCTGGATGACTCCAGAATGGCAGTCTATGTTCCGGCGACAATTTTTCCTGAGATTATTAAAGGTGAAGGCGTCACTCATGTTTATGAAGAAATGGGTAAGTACAATGATTTGGCCAGACCGCCCAGTAATCCCGTCTGGTTTGTCACCGAAAACAAGCTGCGGGTTTCAACTCAGATGGGGAAAGGCAATCCTTTTTATGATGAGATAGTTTTTCCGTCCTATGTGGCTCAGTTGACAAGACAAGTCGACTCTCTTGAAGGGATGGAGACTTTTCCCGGACAGATTGCCTCCTTGGATAGAATGCTGGGTTTTAGCGTGCTGGACATGACAGGCGAAATCCTTTCCCGGGTTAAGAGAATAGCTTTACTTGAGCCTGTTGAGGCCGGAAAATATAAAAAGGGAGTACCGCTTTTCAATCTGGGAAAAACTTAGGTAGGCCGCGGTGGGACAACTCAGATTAATTAACTACTTTACTGATTTTTCTCCAAGATCTTTTGCGATTTGACGGTAAAAAGACTTAAGCTCTGAGAGAGTCAGAGGTTTTATCATCCTGGGTAAAAAAGTAAAGTCTTCAACTTTTAGGAGGTCTGAAGACAACAGGAACGGATCAATCTCAAGTTTAAATTTCAATTTTGCGGCAGAAATTAAATCCCAAAGGCTGAATTTTTGCAAAAGATAATAAAGGTCTACGAAATCTTTTACGTCATTTCTCTGAGACACCGTCACTATTTTGTTAGTAGCAATATCAAACAAGCTATCGATGGGTAAATTCTCAATCGGGTCGCCTTTCTCCAGTTGCTTATATGGATAGAAAGAAAAATCCAGCTTCAACTTGTAGCCATCAGTGAATATCAGATCAAAAATATAGACTACCTCTTCAAATCTTGACTCAAAAGTAAAATTGTACTTTTTGGCCATTTCTCCGACCAAATCAAATATTGCCTGGTTGTTGAATTCTTTTTCGGAAAAAAAGTCCAAATCATCGGAATAACGGTGTTGCAAATAATACGAACTAAGAGCAGTTCCGCCCGTGAAGTAGAAATTACTGCGAATATACTCGTTTTTGGCTATTTCGCTATAAACTGATTGTTGCTCTTTGGTAAGGAGCGATAATGTCCCCATATTAATAACTCTAAAAGTCTTTTCGGTAATTTAAAAAGGTTTAATTTATTCCAGTTTTTCTTAGCCTCACCTAAATCTATTTTTTCGCCTTTATCGGGACCATAGTTAATCATTCTTTCGAGGATTTTAATTTTTCCTTCATCAGTCTTTTTAAGAGTATCTTTATCGTAATCCCATAGGGAATTCATGCTTTAATTATACACTTACGCAAATTACTTCTCAACCCTTAAGCGTCATTATTGTCTTGAAATACCTTCCTCGCATTTCATGTAGGGGGGTCCGGTAGATTTCCGGTTTTACGAATTAATGCTTAACTTAGTTTGATATATTTTCCCGCTAGGGTCATGATGGCCTCATCAAATTTATCTATTGATTCAAATTTGCTTCTGTCAGGAAACTCTTCCGGGATCTTAGCTTCAGTTAATAATTGTTCCGATAGATAAATTAATTTGTCATGATTGGTAGCTAACGGACGACCGTCTCTTGGGTCAAACCTATAATTTTTAAGATGTGTTTTGCCGGTTTTCTCCGCTAACGCCTCAAATAAATTCTTTTCATATTCTGCCAGTCTGGTGATGCCGTTAGTGGCTATTTTTTCAAAATCAGGATCCAGTAGGGGAGTTGAATCTTTGGAGTTTATGTCATGCTCAGCCAGTTTTTTGTAAATTTGAAACGGGTCAAGTAGTGTCTGGTCGGGGAATATCGGTAAGTAGGCGGATTTAGCGGCACTAATCTACTCTTTGCGGTACAATTCTCCGTTTTTATAAATACTCGGTTTAATCGTTTTCTCTCCGTCGGTAAATTCGACATCAAAATCAATACCGTCATCGTTGAATAGGGGATCAAGCTTTATAATGGCATCAATTAATTCGGGGGAAGATATAACCTTCAAGCCCTGCTTAGAAATGGTCTGCGCCATTCCATTCGGGATTCCCTGCATACACGAATTTAAAATAATTACGGCGTTTTTCTTAAAAGCTTCCGCTGTTATTTTTTTAACAGACTCTTTTTTAAAATCTTCTTCCAGCAGGGCGCCACGTATTCTTTTTCCTTGGTTAAAGGCCATGCCCAGGCCGTCCGGGCTGCCCTCGCCGCCGATAGTTGCGAAATCAATTTTTCCATAATTCTTGGCTGACTGGTTGAAAATAGAGATTAATTTTCCTGCATGTTTTATTTCAAAAATTTTCAGGTTTCCATTTTTTTCTAAAAGGCGGTCATAAAGCTTTCCGTATAATTCTTTTTCATCTTCAAAATTCGCATAATAGTCCATGCTGATGTTAATAATTTCTCCGTAAAGAGGTAGCTTCTCAAATGTTCCTGTTTTGTTTTCTTTGATTGTCTCATCGTATTGGTGAATTAATATTCTCTCAGGATACTTGGAGAAGTGTAGTATTCCGAATGATTTAGTCAGTTCATTGGTAATTCCCGGTCTTTTATCCTCGAGACTGGAAATTGCGCAAATATCTTTTAAAATTAAACTTGGTCTGGTGCTCGAACCAATCTCTATTATGGCCGTAGAATCGTAAGGATCAGTCAGGGACTTGTTTATTTCAAGATTATAATTTTCCAAGAAGAAATCTTTTATATATTCATCGTTGTGAAGTTCTGCCCAATATTTAAGTAAGACAAAGTACGGCAATGCGCTTCTGTTTTCAGTTTCTGAAATAAGACTATATAAAGATTTTTGACTCTTCTTCATCTGTTCGGGGTTGCCTAACTCGACGACTGTTTTTATATAATCGCTTGAGTTGAAAAAATCATCAACATCTTCTTTGTTAGCAAAACAAAAAAATAGATTCTTGAGGTTTACGGTCTTCTCAAAATTTCTGATCATAAAATCAACCGAATCACTTCTGACTTTTTCGTCGTGAGTTACATAAGCTAAATTTCTAACTGCCCTTAAAATGCTGTTGACGTCTTTCATATCCGGAAAGTTGTCTTTCTCATCTATTACTCCTTCAAATTTTTTAAGATTTTTATGTAAAAGTTTTTCTCCGAATTTTAAAAAACCTCTGGCCTCTTTGTTCGGGGGGTTGCCGGAATCCTTTTTCTCTTCGTTAAAGTAGCTGAAATAATTTGAAAATGTGTCCAGTCCCATTCTTAGATTCTCTTTTTCCGGAAACCCTTTAATTTTTGATTCGATGGTTTTCTGCAGGAGGGGTTTAGCTAGATTCAGGAAGAAGGTAGTCTCACTTAGCCAGTTTGATCTCATTTTGGTCAGTTGGCTTTCTAAGTTAATTACTTCCGGTTTATCCTTAGTTTCTTTATCCTCATTTCCGACAAGATTTGTTACCGGACAAAGAGATTTATTCAAAATACCTTTAAGCGCTTGTTTTTCCTTGAGGGTTAGTGAGCCAATTTTTTCGGTTGGTTTACCTCCGGCTACCTCCTTGATGCTCATAGTCGACTATTATATTTAATGTTATAGGATTAATCAACTTTATCGTTTATTGCGGACCGTCTGGAATACCTTGTTGGATATGATGTACTACAGGGTGCTTTATGCTATAATACCTCTCTTATGGAACGAGTAAAGATAACGCCGGAGTCATACGCCCGGAAAATTGAATTCATTGAGACGGCCATGGGTGAGGGTGCCCATCTGAGAATTCCCAGATCCAAAGCCACCGGTATGCCTCTGTCTGAAAAAGCCTGGAACAAAATCGTCGATATTGGTCTTTTGTACCATGTCGGTCCGGACACAACGGGACCGTCAATAGGGGAGATCTACAAAGTATCAAAAGAAGCTATCAGGCTAACCAGGAACAGATTTCTAGTTGATCTACATCATAATAGTTCTAAAGTTACTCAAAAGAAGTTTCCTCTGAATTCACTTGTCTTAGGTAAGCCCATTATGGACTCGACGAGAGAGAAGATGTCCGAAGTCAGTGGCGGAATAGGTTTAAAATTGAAAAGATTGGTAGAGGAGGAATATACCGATTCCGACGTGATTCTTTCAAAATTAGGGATAACCAGGGCCCATCTCAAAATTATTATGAATACCCAACTGTTCCGGGGTTCGGGTCTTAATTTAGAGGTAAAAGGAGCCCACATATTCTTTAAGGAAGTTGAGGAAAAAGTTAATCAACTGACGGATGACGGGGAGCTTCAAAAATATTTAGATAGTCTTTCCGGCGGATCAATTCGCGGTTTTCTTCACAGAAGGAACAAAACTCAAGATGTCTTTGGTCTGATTGGCGCAACCCTGAAAGAGTTAGGTTTCAGAGACAACAGCTATGCCAAGCCGGTGGCTTTGAAATTGAAGGCCGACGGTATACCGCTGAAGTTGGTGCCGGGCGGAATAAATAAAAAGGCCGGACGTGAATATCAGGAAACATACCTTGTCTATTTCCTGAAGCATAAAGAGAGAGTAATTAAGGCAATAGAAGCCTTGGGGCCTCTGAATAAAAATCCTGAAATTTTGAATCTAAAAAAAGCTTAATATTATGGAACGAGTAAAGATAACGCCGGAGTCATACGCCCGGAAAATTGAATTCATTGAGACGGCCATGGGTGAGGGTGCCCATCTGAGGCTTCCCAGAGCTAAGGCTGCCG
>Ga0182027_10012498_pt1 | contig 11924 bp, 10 predicted proteins | sample 712E1DmetaG_FD_121300 | JGI IMG/M metagenome (GOLD analysis project Ga0182027, IMG submission 121300) | Permafrost microbial communities from Stordalen Mire, Sweden - 712E1D metaG (Illumina Assembly) | ecosystem: Environmental > Terrestrial > Soil > Wetlands > Permafrost | place: Sweden...
AACAACCTTCCAGCCTGCGTCCTCGCAGGCGGTCCGGGAAAGAGTTCACGGGTGTGACACGGTGCATAAACCCGCTGCGGGGACGCAGCGGGAAGGGTTGAAGGATTAGATTCAAACCCAGAAAAGAGAAGAAGCCAAATTTATGCGTTTTCAATATGCTCCTGCCCAGGATAAAAAACCCGGTTTCCAAGGCAGAAACCGGGTTGAGGTGATCAGAACTAGAGGGCCTAAAGCGCTTCGGCGATGAAGACCTCAAAGGGTGCAAGCTGGATGCTCGCAGGTTTGTTTTCCTCCAGGCGGTTTGGATGGCTGGAGAAGATAACTTTGGTCAGGTTTACGCCAGGGATAGGTTGGATAGACTGAGGTTTATCCGACATATTCAATATCACCAGGCATTTCTGCTGCGGGGCGATGCGTAAGAATGCCAGGAAATCGGTGGACTCTTCTAATAAGGGCTGGTATTCGCCCCAAATCAGGGCCGGATTGGCTTTACGCATATGCAGCATTTTCTTGTAGAACGATAGCAAGGAATCCGGGTCACTGATTTGCTCGGCGACATTGGTGCTATGCGCATAGTCGGGGTTGACCGGCAGCCAGGGGGTCACCCCGGCCGGGCAAAATCCGGCATTGGCGGCGTTGGCCCAGGCCATGGGCGTGCGGCATTTGTCACGCCCGTTTTCGGCGGCGTAACGCAATGCTGCCGTAGCATCCGAGCCCATCCATTCGGTCTCCAGGTTGTAGACCATCGGGCTGAGCGGATCACGGAACAGGCTCAGGTCGTCGATCAAGAAGTCGTCCATGCCGATCTCTTCACCATTGTACAGGAAAGGGGTGCCTTTCAAAGTGAGCAGCAAGGCCAGGTTGAGCCGGGCCATGGCCGGGTTGTGGGAGCCATCCCCGAAGCGGTTATACACGCGCGGTGAATCGTGGTTACCCAGGGTATTGCAGGGCCAGGCTGAAGCGGGCAAGGCCGGCAGGCGTTCTTTCTGGTTGACGCGCACCCAGGCCGGGGTGATGAGGGGGGTGCGCATGAGCGGGAAGTTGAAGTTCAGGTGCAGTTCGTCGTTGTTTTTTCCGTAGAAGGCGATTTCGTCGGTTTCTCCGATCAGCACCCGCTCGGAATATTCGTCGACCACCTGGCGGAACTCGCGCATCAGGTCGTGCACTTCAGGCAGGTCGTGCTGACCGACGAACATGGCTTCGCCGATACGAGAGGTTTCCTGCCATTCTTCCAGTGATTTGGCGGTTCGGGCCATCCGATAATATTCTTTCTGGCTGATTTCGGGAACGTGGTTGGGCAGGCAGGGGTCTTCGAAAATGGTCCCGATGGCATCCAGGCGGAAACCATCCACGCCCATATCCAGCCAGAAGCGCGCTTCGTCGAACATGGCCTGTTTGACCAGCGGGTTACGCCAGTTCAGGTCGGGTTGGCCTTTGAAGAAGAAATGATAGTAGTACTCGTCCGTGGTCGCATCGTATTCCCAGGCCGGTCCACCGAAGCTGGCATACCAGTTGTTGGGCGGTAGGCCGCCCGGCTGGCCTTTCCGCCAGATGTACCAATCCCGCCGGGGATTATCTTTGCTGGAGCGCGATTCGATGAACCAGGGATGCTGGTCGGAGGTGTGGTTCAACACCAGGTCGAGCACCAGGCGGATGTCGCGCTTGTGAGCTTCGTTCAGGAAACGCTCGAAATCTTTCAGCGTTCCATATTCCGGGGCGACCCCGCGATAATCCGCCACGTCATAGCCGCAGTCACACAGCGGCGAAGGGAAATGGGGCGACAGCCAGATGGCGTCGATGCCCAGGTCCTGCAAGTAATCCAGGCGGGAGATGATGCCGGGGAGATCGCCGATGCCATCCCCGTTAGCGTCCGCATAACTGCGCGGATAAATTTGATAAAAAACTGCCTTTTGCCACCATTTTAGTGAGTCCATATGGTTCCCGTTATTCCCTCTTCCTGGATTTCATCAACCAGCACCTGGCTGACCTGGTTCCACAGGTTGCGGTCGCTGCTGGCGGTGATGCGTAAGTAATTGTCGCTGTGGCCTTCCATTTGCCAACCAGACCCCGGCTGCTGGATGGCCGATTCCCATAATACCGCCAGAGTCTGGCCAATAAAAGTGTGTTGATAATTGGCGGCTGAGCTGCTCAATACCTGGCGCAGTTCTGCGCTGCGCGTTTTGCGCAGAGGGCCAGGCACCTGCCCGGGCAGCCGCGCCGCCGGAGTGCCCGGGCGGGCCGAATAGTGGAAGACGTGCCCGGCGGCAAAGTGCATCTCCTGCACAAAGGCCAGGCTTTCGGCAAATTCCGCCTCGCTTTCACCGGGAAAACCGGCGATAATGTCGGTGGTGATGGCAATCTCCGGTGAAATTTTGCGCGCCTGCCCCACCAGGGCGGCGTAGGTTTGCGGGGTGACGTTGCGCCCCATGCGTTTGAGGGTCGCTTCACACCCGGATTGCAGGGGCAGGTGCAGGTGCCGGCACAGGCGCGCTTCTTCCCACAAAGCGAAGAAAGACGCCTCCAGGTTCCAGGGTTCCAAAGAAGAAAGCCGCAGGCGGGGAGTTTCCGTTTCGTTTAAGATCCTGCCGACTAGCCAGGCCAGGTTGGAAGGGGGATCCAGGTCCAGGCCCCAGGCGCCGAGTTGCACCCCGGTCAGCACGATTTCCTGGGTGCCCCCGGCCAGGGCTGAGTGGATATCTTGCAGCACAGCCTGGGCCGGCGTACTGGTCGATTTGCCGCGCAGCAGGCGGGTCAGGCAGCAGGTGCAGTAGTTATCGCAGCCCTCCTGGACTTTGATAAACCCGCGCGTGCGCTGGTGGGCCCCGGGCAGCAGCTGGCGGGCGAGCGGTTCAAGGTCGTAGTCCTGCTCGGGCAGATGCAAGGTTTCAGAAACCAGGCTGTTCTTGCGCGAGTTGGCGATCACTTTTGTGACCGCCGGCATACTTAAAGCGGCTTCCGGTTCGAGAGTGGCCCAGCAGCCGGTCACCACGATTTCGGCGTCCCCGGCTTTGGAGGCCTGGCGGATTTTCTGGCGAGAATCGGAAGCAGCCGCGCTGGTGACCGCACAGGTATTCACCACCACCAGGTCGGCGGCCGCCGGGGATGCGACGATTTCATGGCCGGCGGCGCGAAACTGGCGGGCCATTTTCTCGATTTCACTCTGGTTCAAGCGACACCCTACGGTGTCCAGGTATATCTTCATAATAAACAGGTCTATTTGGCAAGGCTCACTTTTTTAGTGTGTGAAAAACTACGTTTTTCACACACTAAAAAAGTGATTCCTCTATGGGTTGTAAACAATAAAATTGTCAAAAAACACGTCGACACCGGAGGTGGCATAAGAACCACCGGTCAAACCCACCCCACCCGCTGAAAAATCGGGATCGTTGGCTGCCAGGGATTTCTTACTATTGACCCACAGCGACAGGGACTGGTTGTTGCAATCGGCGCGCAGGTGGTTCTGGCTTTGTCCCTGGCGAATGGCTTGATTATATTCCAGAGTAGCGCCGGTCAGCATAGAGAAATTGCCGTCTTTTACTTTCACAATGCCGTTATACCCATCGCTGGTGACCAGGAAAGCGTAATAATTTTTGGTATTCTGGAAACGGCATAAAATGCCAAAATGGTTGTTATCCGGACCGCCCAGCTTAACCGTATCCACTTCGATGCGGGCGTTGTTAAAATTAACCCCCGGTTGGGCCGGCCAGGCCAGCAGGTCGCTTTGCGCCTGGTTGACCAGCATGCGCAGTCCGCCGGCCTGGTAGGCGATGAGTGATCCATTTCCGCTGATCCAGGAAGGCCAGCCGGATTTTGGGTTGGAGAAATCATCCATATAAAAAATACCGCCGGATGGCACCAGGTTGCGGTTATCCAGGATGGGAATGGCGCTGCAGGCCGCCAGGGTGAAACTCAACAGGCAGAAAAATGCGATCGTTATCATCCCCATTTTGTTCATGTGGAAATTCCCCTTAACCACTCCCAAAGTATTGTTGAAGCAGGCGCTGCGCCATTTCTTGAACATCCGGCTGGTCCTTCGACAGGGCGATGGCTTTTTGAATGTGCTGGTAGGCCAGCTGGTACTGATTTTCTTGCAGATAGACCTCTCCAAGGTGAAGATGGGCAGAGGCGTAATCAGGGTTGGCCTGTAAGGCGCGCAGGTAGAAACGTTCGGCTTCTTGCATATCGCCCAGGGCGTACATGCTCCAGCCCATCGTGGTCAGGGCTGCCGGATCACCCGGGGCCAGCAAAACCGCCTGGCGGGCGGCCGGGAGGCCCAGTTCGCTCAGATCCATTTGATTGGTGATACAGAATTGGGCCAGCATTTCCCAGTAGGGAGCGCTGCCCGGTTCCAGTTCCACGGCGTGCTGGAAATATGCCAGGGCCTGGTTGATTTGGCCCATGTCGGCCAGGGTGGTGCCCAACTCGATTTGCCAGACCCCTTGATTGGGTTCGGCGTTAGCCACGGCCTGTAAGGCGAGCAGCGCCTTTTCCGGGTGACCCTGCCTGCGCCAATATAACGCCACCAGGGCCTGGACGGTAATCGAATCAGGGGCAAGCCGCTGCGCCTGCTGCAATTTTGGATAGCCGTCTTTATCCAGGTGCTGGTAAGCTTCACCCAGGAAGGCCCAGGCTTCGGCGTAGGTGGGGTTTAGTTGGATAGACTTATTGAAAGAGCGCTCCGCCAGGTCCCAATACCCCAGGCTGCCCAGGCTGCGCCCGACGAGCAGCTGCCGGTAGGACGGGTCATCCTTCAGATCTGCCAGGCTTAACGCCTGGCGGAGTGAGTCGACCGGGGCCTGCCAGGCGGCATTGCTGCTCACGGCCTCTTCAAAGAATTTAACCGCTTCCTGGGGTTGGTCTGCCACCAACAGCACCCCCAACCGGAAAGCAGTCTCAGAATTGGTGGGTTGGGCTGCCAGCCAGGCCCGCAGAGTTTGCTCGGCGCCCGAAAAATCACCGCTCTGCCATTGCAAGTCTGACAGCTTCTCGAAGGTGGTTGGCGAGGCTTGCCCGGATTGGATCAAGGCCTGCCAGACCCGCACGGCCGAGGCATGGTCGTTCACTGCCGCGTAGGTCTCACCCAGGCTCTCCTGCTGGTCGGGGGAAAGGCTGCTCCAGCGGGAAGCCTGCACGAAAGCCGGGATGGCATTGGCCGGGTCTCCGGCCTGGAGTTCCATCCCGGCAATTTGAAGCCACAAATCGGCGCGCCACGGCTCGTATTGGACGGCTTGCGCCAGATAACCGGCCGTCGGTTTGGGCAGGTGGGCGTCCGCCGCCTGGCGGGCGTTATCCATGGCGGCCGTTAACGCCCACGGTTCAGGCGCCAGGCTGATCAACAAGGCCAGGATCAAAGGTAGGACGAGTCCGAAAACCAGCGGGGCCTGGTCATCCTTTTGCATGGATTTATTATAGTGCAATCAGCCTGGCTAATCCCCTTTAATCCCGGCCAGGTAGCTGAAATATTTGGCATACTCGAGGATGGTCGTATTCCAACCCTGCCGGCTGAGGAACCAGGTGGAGGCGTGATACCAACTGTTGGAGACCGGGTGCACCATCACTTTGATCCCCGATCCTTTGAAGATGTCACCGAAAACCGTGCGGGTCCGGCGAGAATGGAAGGGGTCAGTCACGATGATGCAGGAGGTGTAATTTTTAGACTGCAGCAAACTGAGCACCGCTTTGGCTTCGTCGACAGTGCTGCTGGATTTCACCGTGGTAAACAGGAGGGCATCGCTGGGGATGCCTTCGCTCAACGCATCCAGGCGCTTGGCCTGGTTAGAAGGGGTTTCGATTTCACCGTTGTCGGAAGGTTGGTCCGTTTGGGTGAGAATGACCACTTCGGAAAGCTGCTCCTTGAACAGTTTGGCAGTTTCGACCATGCGGCCGCCCGAATCCCCGCTCAAGACCACGATGGCGTTGGCTTCCTGCAGTTTGTCTGAAACGACCAAGAAGTGCCCCATGCCGACCAGCACACCATACAGCAAGACCAGGCCGACCAGGCCGGCCACAATCAGACCTGTACACCCCCCAAAGGATTTCATGCAGGAACCGCGTTTCCCGGCGCCTGCCTCAGGAAGGTTTTCAGGCTGCATATCAGCCTGTCAGGGCTTTCTTCATGCGTTCCAGGGCCTCGACCAGCATCGGCCGCGGGCAGCCAAAGTTCATGCGCACAAATCCCTGGCCGCTGGCTCCGAAATCGTCGCCTTTATTCATGGCCACGCGCGCTTTTTCCAGGAAGAAATCGTGGGGATTGCCCTGGATGGCGGATTGGCGGCAGTCCAGCCAGGCCAGGTAGGTGGCTTCAGGCCGGCCCATGGAAATCCCGGGAAATTCCTGCTTGACGTATTCATACAGGAAATCCCGGTTGGCTTCCAGGTAGCATAGCAGTTCATCCAACCAGGGCTGGCCATCTTTGAAGGCTGCCAGGGCGGCGACCTGCCCGAGAATATTAACGCCGCCAATCAGGCCCCGGCCGCCTTCCAGGAAAGTGTGGCGCAGGTCTTTGTTCTGAACAACGGCAAACGAGCAGCTCAGGCCGGCGATGTTGTAGGTCTTGCTGGGGGCCATCAAGGTGATCGTATTCTGGGCGATCTCGGGGTTCAAGGCGGCAATCGGGATGTGCTGGTGACCGGAGTAAACCAGGTCGCAATGGATTTCGTCGGAGCAGATGATGACCCCGTGGCGCAGGCAAATTTCAGCCATCTTTTCCAGTTCGTCCGCCCGGAAGACGCGTCCAACCGGATTGTGGGGGTTGCACAGGATGAAGATGCGCGTTTGCCCGGTAATGGCCTGCTCGAATTGGTCAAAATCGATGGCGTAGGCGCCATTTTCCTGGCGGGTCAGCTCGGCTTGTTGAGAAATGGCTGCGGCGTGGTGTTGGGCGCCAAAAAAGGGTGGATAGACTGGGGTTTGGATCAAGACGCCGTCGCCAGGTTTGGCAATCGCCTGGCTGGCCAGGTTGAAACCGTTGACCACACCCGGCATGATCAGCACGTCTTCCGCAGTCACCGTCCAATGATATTTATTGGCTAGGTGGTCGATGATCACCTGTCTTAATTCATCCGGCTCGCAGGGATAACCGAAGACGCCGTGTTCGACGCGTTGGCGCAGCGCTCGGATCACCGGTTCGGGGGAGAGGAAATCCATATCGGCCACCCACATGGGCAGCACGTCATCCTCATATTGGCGCCATTTGGCGCATTCAGTATTACGGCGGTCAGGTAGAAAATCGAAATCGCAGGGCATAATGTGGGTCCAGTTCTAAGGTCAATTATGGTGGGATGTTAGGATCTGCTATAAAGCGTAAACCTGTTAAAAAGAATTGCCCTGCATGCATATGGCATGCACGCCAGGGCGGTAAAGCATTTTTTACTCTTCAGGCGCCTCTTGTAAGTGGAAGTCTACTTAAAAAAAGCCCCCGCCATGTCGTGTGCTGCGCAGTTTTGAACCTGCTTTCGCAGGTCGGGTGCCGCCCCCGCAACTTCGCTTTGGCCGAAGCCTATTGCGTCGCTGCAGTGGATAAGGAACCCTTTTTAAAACGTGTTGGCTCAAAACGTGAAGTGCAGAATCACGGGCACAGCAGGGTTGTATTTCTTATACCACAATTCAAAACAACTGTACAGATAAAATTCTTTGGGGCAAACTAAAAGGTTCTCTGGGATTTGGCGGGGTAGGTCCTCGGATTTGGTGGTGTTAGCGGGCCTGCGCCCGCTAACACCACCAAATCCGAGAGGTCACCACGGCAAATCCCAAAGAGCCAACTAAAATGTAAAGGGATAAGACCATTATAATTGTAAGCATATGAGTGTAATCAGAACCTTTATCGCCATCGCATTACCCGCTCCGCTGCAACAAAAGTTGGATGAGGCGGCCGGCCTGTTGAAAAATAATCAGACCCGGGCTATTCGCTGGGTAGCGGGCAAAAATATTCACCTGACGCTCAAGTTTTTGGGTGAGGTGGATAGCAATAAAATTGCCGCGATCAGCCAGGTGATCCAGGCTGAAAGCCAGCCAATCAAACCGTTCGAGCTGAGTGTGGGCGGGGCAGGGGCTTTTCCGAGCCTGCGCAAGCCGCGGGTGGTCTGGATCGGGGTTCAGGCTCCCCAGGTTTTGGCCGGCCTGGCCAGCGCGATCGACCGGGGCACGCAAAGCCTGGGCTTCCCGGGTGAAGACCGGCCTTTCAGCCCGCATTTAACCCTGGGCCGTGTTTCGCAAAATGCATCTCCCCAGGAAGTGCAGAGCATTGCCCAGGTCTTGTTAAATGCCACCATTGGAAAACTGGGCTCGTTTACGGTGAATCAGGTGACCCTTTTTCGCAGCGATTTACAGCCCAAAGGGCCGGTTTACACGCCGCTTTTTACCTGTGCGTTGGGGAACCTACCCTAAAATTAAGAAACCACTTTTTTATATACAAACGACCGCAGGTTTTTTGTATATAAAAAAGTGAAACCTTTAAAATTTTCGGATAGATAGAGGATGGCGGGCAATCCTGGCGAATGTGTGTTAAAATCCAATGACCGGCCAAACAGGACGGATACTTTTTGGTTCTAAAAATGATGGAGGTTGCACCTGAATACGCTAGAAATTACTCGATTGATCATAGAAGCGCTTGAAGAGAAAAAAGCAGAAAATATCGTTCTTCTCGATATTCACGAAATTGCATCTTTTACCGATTATTTTATTATTTGCTCGGGAACGAGCGACAGGATGATCGACAGCCTGGCGGACGCGGTGCTTGAAAATGCCAAGCACAGCGCCGAATTGCTTGGGAAAAAAGAAGGGCAGGCCAGTTCAGGCTGGGTGCTGGTAGATTTCGGCGACATCATCGTGCAATTATTTTCACCAGACCAACGCGATTATTACCGGTTGGAGCAGTTGTGGGAAAAAGGGAAAATTTTGCTCCATGTTCAGTGAGGTTAACCTGTACAAAAATTATAAAGAATGTGGACATTCGCCATATATGTATATGATATCTGTCACTTTCGTCATGGTTGATTTCCGAGTATATTAATCAGCATATCCCCATTCTTTAGAGGTGCAAAATGTTTCGTGTCAGCCGCCGTTTAGATTACGGTCTACAATTGATGACTTCTCTGGCTTCCGATCCGGAAAACCATTCCCAGCCCACCGCCGCCCTCGCTACCAAGTTGGATATGCCACTGCCATTCCTACACCAGATTGCTCACGTCCTGATGCAGGCTGGTTTGATCAAAGCCACGCCTGGTCAAAAGGGTGGCCTCAGGTTGAGCCAACAGCCGCAGGAAATTTCCGTGTTACAAATCGTGGTGGCGCTGGAGGGGCCGATTACCCTCAGCCCTTGCCAGGAATGTGATGAGAATTGCCCGCGCCATCAGAACTGCGCGACCTTGATCATCTGGAACGATCTGCAAGACAATATTTCCGCCCACCTGTCGAATATCCGCCTGGACATGCTGGTCAATAAAACGCAAGAAATCCCGGCTTTCCCGCTGGTTTCTCAATACCCCGTAAATTTATCTTCTAAATAATTCTAGAAGTTGCACTTTATTGGGTGTGGACAACTTCCCGCACCCAATAAAGTGACCTTCTTAAATATCTATCCTCAAAATCGGATAGTTTAAATTTTTATATTCCAAAACCGTAGGTTTTGGAATATAAAAAAGTGGTCTTCTAATTTTAGGCTAGGTTCTTATCCTAAAACCGCCAGCACTTCCGTGCTGTGTTCGGCCGGTTTGACCTGTTCGAACACCTTCTTGATCTTCCCATCCGGGGAGATAAGAAAACTCGTGCGAAATACGCCGTAGTACTCGCGCCCGTAATTCTTTTTCAATCCCCAAACCCCGTACAGGTCGCAAATTTTGTGGCCCTCATCGGCCAGCAAAGTAAAAGGTAAATTGTATTTTGCCTTGAATTTGGTATGCGATTCGGTTGAATCCGGGCTGACTCCCAGGATCACTACGCCGGCTTTCTCGTAGGCGGAGTAATCATCGCGGAAATTGCACGCTTCGGTGGTGCAGCCGCTGGTATCGTCTTGCGGATAAAAATAGAGCAAAACCGTCTTGCCGTGATAATCGGATAATTTATGGATTTTTCCGTTCTCATCTGGCAGGCTAAAATCTGGCGCGGGTATATTCTCTTCGATTGGCACGTTTTCCTCCTGAAATAAATTTCCTGTTCCGCGAAAAATGTGAAATTTATTGTGTTGCCGGTGTGTCACACCGGTAACACAATAAATTTCACTTCTTTCCGTGTTATCTATATTGTATTGTTTTTACCGTCGTTTTCAAGACATATTCCAAATATCGTTATGCAGGGGTGGGGATCACCTCGCCCATGTGGCTGATGTCGTAACCGGGCATGGCGGAAACGGCTTTACGGAAGGCCGGGTCGGTCATCAAATCAAACAGCGGGGTCAGCAAATCACCCTCTAAAAAGCGGGTTGGAATGACCAGGTCGTAGCGTTCCTGATAGAGTGGGACGAAATCCAGGTCTAAAGCGCCGGCGGCGGCCGGGATACCCAGCCCGGTATCCGCCCGGCCTGACGCAATCGCCGCAGCAACGGCCAGGTGGGTATATTCCTCCTGGGCGTACCCGCGCACGCTGGCACTGGGAATACCCAGTTTATCCAGGTGGAAATCCAACAGGACGCGCGTCCCGGCCCCGCGCTGCCGGTTGACGTAAATGACATCGGAGCGGGCCAGGTCCGCCAGTGATTGGATGCCTTTCGGGTTGCCTTTGCGCACCATCAAGCCCTGCTCGCGATTGGCCCAGGTGACCAGCCTGACGGGAGTATCTGGCAGGTATTGGCGCAGGTAGGAGACGTTGTATTCCCCGGTGTCAGGGTCCAGCAGGTGTGACCCGGCCAGGTGGGCCTCATTGCGCCGCAGGGCGGCTAATCCGCCCAGGCTGCCCACGTTAGCCGACACCAGCCTTCTTCCCCGGGCAGAGAGGAACTGGGCCAGAATATCGAGCGTCATATCGTGCGAACCGATGGCAAAAATGGTGTGCTGCGCCTCGCTTAAGGAAGAGTACAGGCGGACTTTAATCAGCGCGCCGGCTTCCAACCCCTGGATTCCGGCCGGCAGGATCGCGATCCCATCGGCGTGGACGAGCGAGGTGATCATCCCGGCGGCGCGCGGCAGGGGGGCAGCCAGGAGATCGTCGCCAACTTTGCCAATCACCACGCGCATATAATCTTCATCCCCGGGGGGTGAAGTGACTTTGCGGGTGAGCCTGGCGGTGACTTCTTGCGCCACCAGCGGGGAGTGCCCTAACCATTCAGCCAGCAGCGGTTCGACAAATATTTCCCCGGTCAGGGCGGCCGAAACGGGATAACCGGGCACACCAATGATGGGGATTTTATCGCCGTTCTTGCGCACGATCATGCCCAGGATGACCGGGTGACCCGGCCGGACGGCTACCCCATGCACCAGCAAGTCACCTAATTGTTCGACGACCGTGGCAGAAAAATCTTCCGATCCGGCGGAGGAGCCGGCGTTCAGTAAAATCAGGTCGCATTCTTCGGCTGCCTGGCGCACGCGCTCCAGGATCAGGTCCAGGTTGTCCGGGACAATCGGATAACGCCGGGGCAACGCGCCCCAACCTTTGACCTGGGCGGCCAGGACGATGGAGTTGTATTCGATGATTTCCCCCGGCCGGGCCTCCGGTCCGAGGGAGACCAGCTCTGTCCCGGTAGGGATTATTCCCACAAGCGGCCGGCGGCTGACCGGCACCTGGGCAAAGCCGCAAGCTGCCATGGCGCCCAGGTCGACCGGGCGCAGCACCTGCCCGGCGGGAAGGACGAGCTGCCCGGTGACGATATCTTCGCCCATCGGACGGATATGGCTCCAGGGCGCCAGAGCGGCGCGCAGCCTGATTTTGGCCGGATGGCGGATATCCTGGCTGAGCTGCCCGCTCTCATCCAGGGCTTCGGTCAGCTCGATGGG
>Ga0182027_10012499_pt1 | contig 11923 bp, 8 predicted proteins | sample 712E1DmetaG_FD_121300 | JGI IMG/M metagenome (GOLD analysis project Ga0182027, IMG submission 121300) | Permafrost microbial communities from Stordalen Mire, Sweden - 712E1D metaG (Illumina Assembly) | ecosystem: Environmental > Terrestrial > Soil > Wetlands > Permafrost | place: Sweden...
CACCCCAACGTGGTGGTGCAGATCAAGAACGGTCCGGTCGATTTTCAGCCGCGGGAACCGTTCCATCCGCTCTTCGGAGCCATGCTACGCACGCCGCTGGCCCTCGAACTTGAGATCACCCAGGAATACCTCGGCGCCAGCGTCCATCTCGCCTTCCTCGCGCCGATGTGGAAAGAATGCCTGGACGCCGACACCTTCGCCTCGGGCCATGGCTCAACCGTGGCCCGCGTCGTTGACGGCAGCGTGGATAATCACCCGCTGACGGCCATCGCCGGCGTGGCCAACACCGGCACCGACCGCAACTGGTGCGGCCATCCGCTCGCCGCAGCCAACTGGTATGCATTCGGGCGCCTCGCGTGGGACCACACGCTCAGCGCCGACCGGATCGCGGGCGAGTGGACGCGGATGACTTTTTCCAATGATCCGCGGGTCGAGGGACCAATCCAGACGATGTTGCTCGCCTCGCGAGAAGCGGTGGTCGACTACATGACCCCGCTCGGCCTGCACCACCTCATGGCCACGGACCATCACTACGGGCCGGGTCCCTGGGTCGACAATCTGCGACCTGATTGGACCCCGGTTTACTATCACCGCGCAGACGAGAGGGGAATTGGCTTCGACCGTTCAGCCACCGGCTCCAATGCGGTCGGGCAATATGCGCCTCCGGTGGCGAAAATCTTCGGCGATCTCGCGACCTGTCCGGAGAACCTCCTGCTTTGGTTCCACCATGTGCCGTGGGACTACCGATTGTCCTCAGGGCGAACCCTATGGGATGAACTGTGTTTACATTACCAGTCTGGCGTGGAACGCACGCGTGGCTTGCAGGGCACCTGGGCTTCGCTCGCGGGTCTGATCGACCAAGAGCGATTCGATCACGTGAGGGTGCTGCTTAGTCGCCAGGAGCGCGACGCCCGCGGATGGCGCGACGCCTGTCTGCAGTACTTCCAGACCTTTTCCCATCGCCCGTTGCCGGCGGGCGTCGAACCGCCGGAGCACCCGCTGCAGTACTACAAGGATATTCAGCTGCATTACGTTCCGGGCACGCCAAGCGGGCTATGAATGGTCTGCTTGCCACCACTCCTAATGAGACCAACCTCACTCCTCCTCCTCACCGGAGCCTGCCTATTCGCGGGCGCCGGCAAACTGCAATCCGCTGCTCCCATGCCTCCGGTCCTGTTTGAATGGTTCGAATACACCGGCCGCGACGAACGTTTTGTCACACCGCTGCCACCCGGATCGTATCGCAATCCCATCTTCGCGGGCTTTTATCCCGATCCGAGCATCTGCCGGGTCGACCAGGACTACTACCTCGTCAACTCGTCGTTCGCCTATTTTCCAGGCATCCCGATTTTTCACAGCCGCGATCTCGTGCATTGGACCCAACTCGGCCACGTGCTCGACCGTCCGTCCCAGCTAAAGCTCGATGGCTTGGGGGTCTCACGGGGGGTCTTTGCCCCGGCGATCAGCAGCCATGACGGGTTGTTCTACGTGATCAACACGCTGGTCGACGGCGGCGGAAACTTTTTCGTCACCGCAAAGGATCCGGCCGGGCCCTGGTCCGATCCGGTGTGGTTGCCGGAAATCGACGGCATAGATCCCTCCTTCTTCTTCGACGGCGACGGCCGGGCTTATATCGTCAACAACGGCCCGCCACCCGACGCCAAACCGCTTTACGAAGGCCACCGCGCGATCTGGATTCAGCAATTCGATCTCGCGAGTCGGAAACTCACGGGCCCGCGCACGGTCGTCGTCAATGGCGGGGTGGATATCGCGAAGCATCCCCTGTGGATCGAGGGACCGCATCTCTTCAGGAAGGACGGCTGGTATTACCTTATCTGCGCAGAGGGCGGGACCGAGGAGGGTCACTCCGAAGTCGTGTTCCGCAGCCAGTCGGTTACGGGGCCGTTTAGTCCGTGGACCCGGAACCCGATTCTCACGCAAAGGACCCTCGACCCCCGGCGCCGCGACCCGGTCACGTGCACCGGACATGCCGACTTTGTGACGACGCCAGACGGGGCATGGTGGGCGGTGTTTCTTGGCTGTCGTCCTTATGAAGGAAACTTTTTTAATACCGGGAGGGAGACGTTCCTGCTGCCGGTGACCTGGTCCGATGGCTGGCCGGTGATTCTGGAATCAGGCCAACCCGTGCCGGCGATCGTCGCTGCTCCCCGGCTTCCGGACTCACCACCGCCGTCCGTCCAACTGACTGGCAACTTTACCTGGCGTGACGAGTTTGATGGGCCTGCCTTGCAGCCCGGCTGGAACTTCCTGCGGACACCGCACAAGCCCTGGTTCAGCCTCACGGAACACCCCGGCGCACTTGCGCTGCAGCCAGGCGAAGCATCGCTCAGCGATCCGGGGAATCCTGCCTTCCTGGGCCATCGCCAGCAGCACGCCCGATTCACCGCCTCCACGGCCATCCGCCTGCCCGTGGTTGCTGGACTAACTGCCGGCCTCGCCGCCTTTCAGAATGAGTTCCACCACTTCTTCCTCGGAGTGCGGCGCCGCGGCCCGGGATTGCAGGTCCTGCTGGAGCGGTCCGCCGGTGGGGATCACGGAGGCGTGCCGCAAATGGTCGCATGCATGGATCTCCCGGCGCCCGATCTGATCTACCTGAAGATCGAGGGTGACGGTCGCGCCTATTCGTTTTCGTATGCGATCCGTCCATCTGGATGGAAGGTGCTTAAGGAGAACGAGGACGGAAGCATCGTGAGCACCGTCGTGGCCGGAGGTTTTGTCGGGACGTATGTCGGACCTTACGCCCGCATCGACCGGTGAAGCCCAGGACACGACCCGCCGGGCAGGAATCCGCCGCCCGCGTACCGGCGCACCAACTGCCGGCTTCATGCAAGTCTATAGTTAGTGCAATCCATCGCTATGAAAAGAACACCGGCCTCGCAAAATGGGCCGATTCGGCCTGCGCATCACCCAACGCGGCTGCGTTTCTGAGATGAACCTGTTTCCGCCCCACGTTCCCCTTTGCGCGGATCGAGCTGGAAGCGAAGCCTGACAGGCTGGAAGATCGCGGACCCTCTCTATTCCCCTTTCACCAATGCCCGCGTCCTATCCGGCTCAACTTCCCTCACTTGACGAGGATTATTATGCGCAGCACGCGCCGTTCGGAGCGTTTGCCAGCTTCACCATCGGCCTGGTGGGCGGGAAGGGTGGGTTTGGCCAGTCCTTGAGCGGTCCGGCCAACCAGAATGTCTATGCAGGGTTTCGTTCCTCCGCACAGCCGGCCTGGCAATTGCTGCCGTTCTTCACTCCACCCCAGTCGAACGAGACCGCCTTCACCGAGGAGGCCGGCACCCGGCAGGCGCCGGCCAATGTGCGCTCCCTGCGGCCGGCCGACTACACGCGGAAACTCGGTTGGGCCAGCGATACCTGGCAGGCGGATGGCGGACGGTTCTCTTTTTCCCTGCTCACACCCTTCGCACCGGCACCCGATCCCGCGCGTCTGGGAAAGGCCGCCGCGCGCCGCTGCCTGGCCCCGCTCGTGTGCGGCTGGATCGAATACGATAACCGGATGGGAGCGGCACCCGTCGAACTCATGTTCGGACTGGGCGATCCAAATCGTCCGCTGCGTCCGCTCAACGAGCACTCCCCCCGCCTCACCGGCTTTGCCAGTGGCGGCGATTTCGGGTATGCCACCCGGCCGGCCCGCGGGGTGAAACTCGCCCAGGGTTTTGATGTGTTTGCACCGAAGTACCACGACCACCGGGGCCTGCTGGTCATCGGCGGGGAAGCGGCCCTGATCTTTACCGTCCCTGCGCGGCAGCGACGGCGATTTCCGCTCGTGCTGGGGTTTTTCCAAGCCGGCGTCGTCACCTCGGGCCTGCCGGCGGCCTACGCCTATACGCGGGTCTTTCGTGATCTTGGAGACGTGCTGGCTCATGGCCTGGCGCACCATGCCTATTATGCCCGAACGGCCTCCGCCCGCGATCGCGAGCTGGCGGGCAGCCGCCTGGGCGCCGACCAGCGTTTTCTCCTCGCGCAGGCGACGCACAGCTATTTTGGCAGCACCCAACTCCTCTGGCGCGCCGGCCGGCCGCTCTGGGTGGTCAACGAGGGTGAATACCGGATGATGAACACGTTCGACCTGACCGTGGATCATCTCTTCTTCGAACTCGCCTGGCACCCTTGGGCGGTGCGCCGCACTCTTGACCTCTTCGTCAGCCGTTACTCATACCGCGACCGTGTGCGCACGCCGGACGGGCGCACGGTGGCCGGTGGCCTGTCCTTCACCCACGACATGGGCGTGATGAACCACTTCACCGCGCCGGGACATTCCAGCTACGAATGCGACAATCTCACCAGCTGTTTCAGCCATATGACCATGGAGCAGCTGCTGAACTGGGTGCTGTGTGCCGTCACCTATGCCCTGCAGACCGGTGATCTCGCTTGGCTCCGGCGCCAGCGCCGCCGGCTGCTCACCTGCGCTGAGAGTCTCCATCGGCGCGATCATCCCGAGCCGAGTCGCCGCGACGGTGTCCTCAAGCACGACTCCGCCCGCTGCGGTCCGCACGGAGCCGAAATCACCACCTATGACAGCCTGGATGTGAGCCTCGGCCAGGCCCGCAACAATCTCTACCTCGCGGTCAAGACGCTCGCGGCCTGGGTGCTCCTCGAACAGGCGTTCCGGCGGATCAGCCTCGAACCACCCGCCCGGGATGCCCGGGCCACCGCCGATAAGCTCGCGGCGACGCTCACGCAGAAATTCGAGACCGACACCGGGTTCTTCCCGGCGGTGTTTGAGAACAACAATCGCGCACGAATCCTGCCCGCGGTCGAAGGCTTCATTTATCCGCTCTATCTCGGTCTGAAGGAGGCGGTGGACCCGGCCGGCCGTTTTGCCCGGCTGCTCACCCAGCTGCGCCAGCATATCACGCAGGCGCTGCAAACGGGCGTCTGCCTTGATCCGGTGTCGGGTGGATGGAAGCTCAGCAGCACCAGCACCAACACCTGGTTCAGTAAAATTGCCCTGGCTCAGTACGTGATCCGGCAGCTCTTTCCTGAGGCGATCGGCGAGACCGCGCGGGCCGCGGACCGGGTCCATGCCGGCTGGCAGCGCCGGCCCGGCTGCGGCCAACATGCGATGTGCGACCAGATTCACAGTGAAACCGGCGCAGCCTGCGGCAGCCGTTACTATCCCCGCGGCGTCACGACGTTCTTGTGGTTGCGGGAGTGAAGCCCGCGGCTGTCATCGCTTGCCGCCCTCGGTTTTCTCAAAAACCCCAACCCCACCAGTATCCATGAGTCACGTCTCCCAACGACTGTCGTTCCGCGAGAAGGCTGGCTATTCGCTCGGCGACGCCGCGACGAATTTCTTCTTCCAGGCGATGATCATGTACCAGGGCGCGTTTTATACGGACGTGATGGGACTGTCGTCATCGGCCGCAGCCGTGCTCTTCCTCGTCGTGCGGGGCTGGGACGCTTTTTTCGATCCGATTGTAGGCACCCTGGCGGACCGGACGAACACGCGCTGGGGGAAGTTCCGGCCGTGGGTGCTCTGGTCGGCCCTGCCGTTCGGCGTCATCCTCTGGCTCACCTACACGGTCCCCGGCTTCAGCAGCTCCGGCAAACTGGTCTACGCGTATGTGACCTACATCGCGCTGATGATGATCTATTCAATCAACAATACCCCGTATTCGGCGCTCAATGGGGTGATGACCGGCGACGTCACCGAGCGCACCAGCCTCGCCACCTACCGCTTCGTCGCTGCAATGGGTGCCACCCTCGTCGTGCAGGGACTGACACTTCCGCTCGTCAGCAGATTCGGCGCGGGCAACGTCGCCAAGGGTTGGTCCACGACCTTCGCCATCTTTGGTGGCCTCGCGGTGATCTTCTATGTGATTGCGTTTCTCAGCTCACGCGAACGCATCCATCCTGACCCGCAGCAGAAGTCCTCGATCAAACAGGACATCGCCGACGTCTTCAAATGCCGTCCGTGGGTGATGATGTTCCTGATCACGCTGTGCATTTTCACGACCCTGGCGCTCCGCGGCACGGGGATATATTACTACTTCACCTACTTCATCGACAAGGCGGCGCTCATGGAATTCGTCAAGGGCCTCGGACTCGGCACGATTGCCGTGGCCGACACCGGGGTCTGGCACACGATTCTGCGCTGGTTCGGGTTCAGTCTCGCCTCCAATGGATCCAATATCTCCGGAGTTGGCCTCAGTCTCTTCAACATCGCCGGCAACCTCGTGACCATTGCAGGCGTGTTGTGCTCGAAACCGCTTTCCGCCCGTTTCGGCAAAAAGGCCGTCTTTGGCACGGGGCTGCTGCTGACGACCATCGTCACCGCAGCGATCTTCGTTTTACCCCCGACCTCGGTGAAGGCGCTCTTCGTCCTCAGCCTCCTCTGGCCGGCGGCCTACGGCCCGACCATCCCGCTCCTCTGGGCGATGATCGCCGACGTGGCCGACTTCTCCGAATGGAAGAATAGCCGCCGCGCCACCGGTTTCGTTTATGCCGGCATCGTCTTTGCTCTCAAGGCCGGCCTCGGCGTCGGCGGCGCCCTTGCCAACCAGATTACCGGCGCCTTCGGTTACGTGGCCAACGTCGCCCAGTCGCCGGAGTCACTTCAGGGAATCCGGCTCTGCGCCACGGTCTTTTCGGCGCTGCCGTTTGCCCTCGGTGTTGTCTGCCTGTTCTTCTACCCGATCGGCAAGGAGCTCAACCTGCGCATCGGCGACGAACTGGCGGAACGGCGGAAGAAATTCAGCGCTGCGTAGCACCTGTTCATTTTACAGGAGGTATGGGTAAAAAAACGGCCCGTGTGGTCAGACACGGGCCGCAGAAGGATCGAACTGACCCAATGGCTAGAAGGTGTAGGCGTAGCTGAGCGTCACGACGCCACGGCCAACCGCAGTGGTATTCTCCATTTTCGGAACGCTGCCTGCCTTGAGGAAGTTATCGCTGCCCTTCACATACGCGACGCCCACGATGAGCTTTGACTTTGCGTTGATCGTGAACGGGGCGGCAACACCGACCGAGTAGTAGTTGCCCCAGTTCTTCACCGCCGGATCGGCGCCCTTGACGGCGTCATCGATTTTAAACGTTCCACCGACGAGGGTCCAGTCGAGTTCCGTGCCGGCATCCTTCAATGGAATTGCGTAGGCAATGGTGAATTCATAGGTGGGGCCTTTGAGCACGAGATCGTAATAGAATTTCGGCGTCAGTTTTATGCCCTTGATGGTGTAGTTAGCGGCGATGTTCGGCTCGAAGGTCGATTTATAGAACCCGTTGCTCGTGTCAGCGTTCGGATAGTTGTACCACGTGAAACCGGGTTGGACGCTAAAGGCGTCATTCACCGACAGCGTGTAGGAACCGTAGGGATCAATTTCCGGATCGGACTGGCCCGGCACTTTGTCCTTCATCGGGAAATTTGTCCAGACGCCCAGCGCAAGGTTGCCGGAATCAACTTCCACATTCGGTTCGAAGGATGGCCCGCCAAGGCGCGAGCCGCGGAACATGTACTGGTTCACAAACGCCGGTGTCAGAACCACGGAGGTGGACGGATCATCGGCGCGGGCTGAAGCCGCCAGCAAGGCCAGGGCGGTACAGAGCAATAAGGATGTTCTTATGTTCATGGTAGGATGTTAGATGTGCCGCAGACCAGCCGGCCTGCCGTTTTTTCATTTAGCAGGAGCCGCGCCAAGTGCTAGAAAAATAATTCATGGCAGAGGCCAATAGCTTCAATATCACACCGGAGTCGAAACCGTTCTCTGCGGATCCATGCAATTATCGGCAATTCTCCTTGTGCTCTCGCGAACCGATCGGTGTGCCGGTGTAGGAAGCCCGCTTGCCCATTGCCATCCTCCTTCGCTGGGCCTGCGGAGGACGAGTCGCGCGCACCTGTCGGCCGTAGCTTCATGCGAAGGCCGAAGCGCGCCTCCTACAGATGAATAATCCCGACCTTAGCGGACCTTGGCGTAAATGAAGCAATCTCTCGGCTCGGACCCAATCGTCGGGCAGACGTGCCAGCGCCGTAACCGCCCTTCGCAGACGAGTCCGGCCTTCTCCATCACACGGGCCGAGGCGGGATTCTCGGTGTCGCAGTAGGCCCACACCCGGAAGAGCGGCGGCTGCGCCAGCGTCCACGCGGCGACGTACCGCACCGCCTCGGTCATCAAGCCCTGCCCCCAGTGCCGGCGACCCAGCACATAGCCCAGCATCACACCGTGTACGTCGAAATTCGCTCCGATGGAGCCGATGAGCTCTTCGGTGTCGCGCAGGCAAAGCAGCCACGCGTAGTGGCGTCCCACACCCGTCTCCCACGTCTGCACCACGCCGCGCAGGAACTCCCGCAACGGCTCGATCTCCGTATAATAGCGCCACGAGAGATACCGCGTGACCCCAGAATCGCTGGCGTACGCGGTGAACACAGCCTCGGCGTCCTCCACTCGCGGTTGGCGGGCGATCAGACGCGCCGTGCAAAACGACTCAGGCGGGTGGGGCATGGCGGGAGATGGTCCAGGGCGGAAGGGGTCTACCAATCCAATGCAGCGACAGCGGCAGATTTTTCTGTATCGATCGGTTCCCGGGCGCGAACGCACACCTTCATGGCACCAGTGAATCGAACCCATTCTGTTGCACACTGCAAGTGGTGCGAAGGTTGGTACTGGGTCAGCTGGTCTTTCTGCCAATCCTGGACTTCGTCGTCGGCCCACTCAATCTGCTCCATTCCAACATTAAGCGGTCTTTGCCCAATTGACGGCAGGAGTGTAGGACAACTAGGTTTCTCGAATGCAGCCAAAGCAACCAAGCCGCACCGCATTGGGTGCAGCTGCACACCGCGCCGTCCACCAGGTGCTAGAGCGTGGTCGTATCTTCGCTGATCCGCTGGCCGTGCGCATCCTCGGAGTGGACGCCGAAGCGGCTATCTGCGATGCGGAAAGCGATCCGTCCAGACGATGGCTGCGCCTGTTCATTGCCGTGAGAACGCGCTTTGCCGAGGACGCCTTGACGGCTGCCGTCGCACGCGGTGTCCGCCAGTTGGTTGTGCTTGGGGCGGGTCTCGACACTTACGCCTACCGCACGACTTTTGGAGAAAGCCTGCGCATTTTCGAGGTGGATCACCCAGCGACCCAGGCCTGGAAACGCCAACGGCTCACCGAAGAGGCGATCCCGGTGCCCCACACGCTCACCTTTGCTCCGGTCGATTTCGAGCGGGAGACTTTGGCGGCCGGCTTGGCCGACGCCGGCTTCAATCCGGCGCAACAAACCTTTTTCACTTGGCTGGGGGTCGTGCCTTATCTGACGGAGCCGGCCATCTGTTCGACGCTCGGCTTCATCGCCAACCTCCAGGGGGGCGCCCATGTTGTGTTCGATTACAGCAATCCCCCGGATTCGGATTCCGACCAGAATGGGTTTAGCGCCATCCGAGAGGCGCTTGCCGCGCGCGTCGCCTACCTTGGAGAGACCTTCATAAGCCATTTTGAAACAGACGCGCTCCACGCCAGACTGACAGCCCTCGGCTTTTGCGAAGTCGAAGACCTCGGCCCAGTATTGATCCGGGAGCGTTTCTTTGCAAACCGGGGAGGCTTCCTCCCCGACAGAGGCGGTCATATCTTACGCGCGGCGACGGTTTGAGGTTCCTTTTCGGGCGCGCTGTGGTTTCAGCCCATCCGCCGGTGCATGGAAGTAAGCGAACGCACTGCCCGAAGGATTGCCGCTTTGCTTTGGCCGGCCGGATGGCTAGGCTGGCGGAGCGCCATGCCGGAGATCGTCCTCGCTACGCTTAACGCCGGTTATATTCATGCCTCATTCGGCCTACGCTGCCTGCGGGCCAACCTGGGCGACCTGCGGCCGCGGTCGGCGCTGGAGGAGTTCACCACCAACCAGCGCTTGCCCGAGATCGCGGAAACCGTCCTCGCGCTGCAGCCGCGGATCATTGGGCTGGGCGTATACGTCTGGAATGTCACGTCATCGACCGGACTGGTCGCGCTCCTCAAGCGGATCCGCCCGGAGCTGGTGGTGGTCCTCGGCGGACCCGAAGTCAGCTACGAATGCGACCGGCAGGAGATCGTCCGCCTGGCGGATCATGTCATCACCGGCGAGGGCGACCTCGTGCTGCCGGAGATCTGCCGCCAGATTCTCGCGGGCGGCCCGGTTCCGCCGAAAATCATCCCGGCCCCGCCGCCCGACCTCGCCCGCGTGACGCTGCCATACGACGAATACACAACCAAAGACATCGCCCACCGGCTGGTGTACGTTGAAGCGTCGCGCGGCTGCCCGTTTGAGTGTGAATTCTGCCTGTCGTCGCTCGACGTCCCGGTGCGCACGTACCCATTGGAGCCGTTTCTGGCCGCAATGGACGCGCTCCATGAACGCGGGGTGCGCCATTTCAAGTTCGTTGACCGGACATTCAATCTCAACGTCGCGACCAGCCGGCGGATCCTCGAGTTCTTTCTCGCGCGGCTGACACCGGGCCTGTTCCTGCATTTCGAGATGATCCCCGACCGCCTGCCGGCGGACTTGCGCGAACTGATCATTCGCTTCCCGCCGGGCGCGCTGCAATTCGAGGTCGGGGTCCAAACGTTCGACCCAGCGGTGGCGGCGGCCATCCACCGGCGGCAGGATGTCGCGCAGTTAGAGAATAACTTTCGCTTTCTGCGCGAACAGACCGGCGTGCACGTCCATGCCGACCTGATCGCGGGCCTGCCGGGCGAGTCGCTGGAGGGCTTCGCGGCGGGATTCGACCGGCTCGTCGCGCTGCGGCCGCAGGAAATCCAAGTAGGCCTGCTCAAACGCCTGCGGGGCACCCCCATCGTCCGGCACGACGAGGAATGGGGCATGGTCTACTCACCAATCCCGCCCTATGAGATTGTGCAGAACCGGCTGATCGACTTCGCCACGATGCAGCGGCTGGACCGCTTTGCCCGCTACTGGGACCTGGTGGGCAACAGCGGTCGGTTTGTGGAAACCGCCGCGCTGTTCTGGACCGGCGGCGCCTCGCCGTTTGCAGAGTTTCTGCGGTTCAGCGACTGGCTTTACACCCGAGAGAACCGGCGGTCGGGCATCGCGCTGCCGCACTTGCTGGAACAGGTTTTCATTTTTCTCACCCAGGAGCGCGGACTACCGCCGATCGCGGTAGCCGAATGCCTATGCCGCGATGCCCGTCGAAGCGGTCAGACGGAGCTGCCCGCCGCGGTCAAACAGCAACTACCGGCGGCCATGACGAGGTTCTCAAAGTCAGCGCCCGCAGCCGCCAATTCCACCACCCGCCGCCAAAACCGCCACCGCGGAGTAGGATGAGGCTCGCCGTCGCCGAAATGCGCATTGCCCAGCAACTACTGCAGCCACCCGGGAGCAGCGTGATTATGGACCAGGAATACGCCGACTGCCGGCTGTTCAAGGCTTGGATTCTGGAAGAGGTTTCAGAGCGAAGGGAGGCCGTTCGAGGGGGGTATACCCTAAAGTGTCGCCCCTCTCCCTCGGCTTCCGTCACCCAACTCGCTGATTCACAGCGAATCCCGCTGACCTAGCACGAAATCTTCTAGCCAAAATTGGGCAGCTTTTTTCAATGGGAGCCGGCACGACGCGGCTCGCATTTGGGGCACAATCTCATCAGCGTCCGACCCATGTTGCTCGATATCCTGGGACGGAGCCCCAGTGACACGACTTCTGCGCTCCTGTGGCGCCAAGGGGCGGGGAACGCCGCAAACCGACAGGGATGGCGGGCATGCCGGAACGGGGGTGATGGCCGCTGCGTCGGGCTGTTCCACGGTTTTTCCAAGGAGATTCCATGATTGCAACGAGCAACGCCTGTGTCTGCGGCGAAGAGGCCAGCGAGGCCGAACTCCTCGCCCGCCTCGACGAAACGATCGCCGAGTACCGCAAGGTGCCCGGCGCCCTCATCCCTGTGTTGCAGATTGCCCAAGGCATTTTCGGCTACCTGCCGGAGGTGGCCCTC
>Ga0182027_10012500_pt1 | contig 11923 bp, 11 predicted proteins | sample 712E1DmetaG_FD_121300 | JGI IMG/M metagenome (GOLD analysis project Ga0182027, IMG submission 121300) | Permafrost microbial communities from Stordalen Mire, Sweden - 712E1D metaG (Illumina Assembly) | ecosystem: Environmental > Terrestrial > Soil > Wetlands > Permafrost | place: Sweden...
ACTGTTTGATCTTCTTAGTGTGCACTGTGGCTTGGTGGAGCAGAAAACCGGGCTCGGATTTGTCAGTTTCACGCCTGAAGGATCCGGGCCAGCGGCCCGGGGGCGAGACTGTGGTGAGATCCGAATCCTTCACCACAGCGAATGCAGCGATTGACGCTACTTGACGGACTTGGAGAGCTGGACGGCCTGGTTCTTGGTGCAGACCTTGGTCGAGGCCGAAACGCTGACGAAAAATCCGCGGCCCGCCATGTACAGGCCCGTGCTGCCCGCGACTTGCGCCTGGGCCTTGGGCGACTTCGCCTTGTCAGTGACCCAGACCTTGCCCACCTTCTTGAAGCTCATGAAGGGATCGGTCGGCTTTTCCAGCACTTCCTTGGCGATCGGGGAATAGACCTGCACGTAGGTGCTATCTTCGCTCTCGCCCGCGACCTTGAAAACGTACTTGCACGTGTCTTTCGACCCAGCTTCGCCTAGAAAAGTGGCGTCGGACTGGCCGCAAGCCTGGTAGACGTCTGCTTTGCTCAGGTGGAGCGTGACATCCGGGCTGCAGCACTTGCCGCCACCGTAAGTTTTGCAGTTGCCCGCAGGCGCAGGCGGAGGCGCTGCTGGGGGTGCGGGCGGGGCAGCCTCGGGCCGCGACGGGCTTGCCAGCATGAGAACCGCCAGGGCCGCGCAAGCGGCCGAACGAAGAACCAAGGTGCGTGTGATCGTCATGGCCGTCAATCCTACCACCGTCCGCGGAGGCTGGGTTGCGGTTTGATTCTCGGTCAACCAGTCTGCTGCCACGCCGGCCACGCGACGCCCAGAAAAACGGGCTCGGGCACCAGCGTGACACCGAAGCGCAGGGCCACGGTGTCGCGCACGCGAACCGCCAGGCGAATAAGATCGGCGGTGGAGCCTCCGCCGTGATGGACCAGGGCCAGGGCGTGCCGGCTCGACACGCCGACCGGGCCCATGCGCAGGCCGCGCCTTATGCCCGCACGTTCCACCAACCAGCCAGCCGCCAGCTTCACCCGCCCGTCATGCAGTGGATACTGCGGCACCTCTTCGGGTACCTGCACGAGACGCTCGGCCAGCGCCTGGGCCACCACCGCGGCCGCCTGGTCAGCGCCGACGATGGGATTGGTGAAAAACGACCCGGCGCTGCGCCGGTTGGGATCGTTGGTGTCGTGCACCATGGATTTCTTGCGCCGCAGATCGAGCACCGCCTCACGCACCTCTGACAGCGACGGTCGTCCCCGACCCGCCAGCGCCTCCGCCAGTTCCCGGTAGGCAACCACAGGCTGCGCTCCGGGCCGCAGCGCAAAGCTTGCCGACAGCACTATCGCCTGCCCCGGGTCGCGCCTGAAGATACTGTTGCGGTAGGAAAGGCCGCACTCGGCGGCCGGCAACTCGCGCACCTCCAGGGTGCGCCGGTCGAGCACGCGCAGCGAGCGAATCGTATCCGCCACTTCCTGGCCGTAGGCACCGACATTCTGGATCGGTGTCGCGCCCACCGTGCCTGGGATCCCTGACAGACACTCAATGCCCGCGAGATCGCGCGCCACCGCGGCGGCCACCACGTCATCCCATGGCTGCCCAGCCTGCACTTCCACCAGAACATGGTCGCCCTGACTGCGGAAATCGATTCCCTGCGCCACCAGTTGCAGGACCAGGCCAGCAAAGCCTCCGTCGCCCACCACCAGATTCGATCCGCCGCCCAGCACGAACACCGGCAGGTCTTGATCGGCTGCCCAGCGCAGCGCCCAGATCACATCCTCGCTCGTCGCCACCTGGCAGAAGAAACGCGCCGGCCCGCCCAACTCGAAAGTGGTCAGCGGCGCCAGGGGAACGTCTCGACGGATGACAGAGGGCAAGCGATCTACAGACTACCATTCACTCCGCAACGAAACGATAGCCGCTGCCACGAATGGTCAGCAGGTGTTTCGGCTGCTCGGGATCTTTCTCCAGTTTGGCGCGCAACTGGGCGATGAAGTTGTCCACCGTACGCGCTTGACCGGGATGCTCCAGGCCCCAGACCTGGCGCACCAGTTCCTCGCGCGAGAAAACCCGGCCGCCGCTTCGGCCGAGGAAGGCGAGCAACTCGAATTCCCGATGGGTGAGCTTGATCGGCCGGCCGGCGCGCACCACGGTTCGGGTGTCGAGGTTGATCACCACGTCACCAAATTGAATCTCGGCCTTTTTCGCCTCGCTGCCCGGCCGCTCAGCCGGCGCGCCTTGCTGGGGAAAATGCAGCCGCACGCGCCGGAGCAGGGCCGCGACCCGAGCCAGCAGCTCGGCCAGAGCAAATGGTTTGGTCACATAGTCGTCCGCACCGAGTTGCAGGGCGGCTACCTTGTCGAATTCGTCCTGGCGCGCTGACAGCACGATCACCGGCACGTGGTTTCCGGCTTCGCGTAGTCGTTGCAGAACCCATATGCCACTCTGTTTGGGCAGCGAGATGTCGAGCAGGACCAGATCCGGCCGACCCTGCTCGATGCGCGTGCGGGCGGTCTCGCCGTCGCCAACCGCTTCCGTGCGGTAGCCCTGCAGGCGCAGGTTCAGCCCCAGGCCTTCGGCGATGGCCGCATCGTCTTCGACGATGGTCACAAGTTGGCCCAGCGCTTCGTCGCCCGCGCCGCTCATGCCGCCTCCGGGCTCTGCCTGGGCAGCAAGATGCGAAACCGCGCCCCGCGATTTTCTTCAGAGCGCACGTCGATCTTGCCCCGATGGGCGGTCACGATGGCCCGCACAACCGCTAGCCCTAGCCCAGTGCCCACGCTACCGCCATTGGCCGCGGCTGACCCACGCCAGAACTTGTCGAAGATGGCTTTTTGCTCGGAGCCCGGGATGCCCACGCCGTTGTCAGCGACCACGATGGACACCTCCGTCCCGTCGCCGGTGGCAGAAAGCTCTATGCGCCTGCCTTGGGGTGGCGTGTATTTCCAAGCATTGCCGAGCAGGTTCGCCAGGGCCTGGGCCAGCGCGGCCTGATCCCCGTTGACCATCAACCCTGGCTCCAGGTTCACCCTTAGGTCGACCTCGGTTCCGAAACGGATGGCTTCGAAGGCGACCAGCGCCTCGTTGACGATGTCGGCCACCGCGACGGGCCGACGGTCAAAAACCGCGCGACGGGATTCGATGCGCGACAGGGTCAGAAGCTTGCCCACCAAGGCATCGAGACGCGCCAACTCCTGGTGAATCACGTTCAGGCAGCGCTGTTTCTCGGCCGGATCGTGAACCCGATCCTCGCGCAGGGTATCGATGAAGAGACGAATCGAGGTCAAGGGCGTGCGCAACTCGTGCGAGACGGAAGAAAGAAACTCGTTCTGCACAGCCGCCAGACTTGCCCCCCGACTGACCAGGATCGTCCCAAGGACGTAGCCAGCCAAGGCTGTCCCGCAGAAGCAAAGGACCAGAATCCCACCCACCACGGCCGCCGATTTCGATCCGCCGGTGGCCAGCAGCACGATCCCGATCACCGTGATGAACACCGTCGGGATCAACGCGGTCAGCGCGAAGACCATGCGGGCGCGCTGCAGGAAGATGATAGTCGGTGACCGAATCTTCACGCCCACCATTTTGTCAGACCTCCGAGTCTTGTCACCAAACAACAATGGCTCGGTCACATTTGTGTCAGCGACTGGTGCTGGACAGCCCCCTGGAGACTCCATCGCGCCAAGATGTGACCGTGTCATGACAGCGGCCTGACGGCGGAACGAGTACTAAGGAGCGATGAGAATACTCTGTCTCTACCCTGCCTTTCCCCGCACCTACTGGGGACACGAGGACGCTTTGCGGCTGATGGGCAAGCGGTCTCTGCTGCCGCCGCTGGGGCTGCTCACGGTGGCCGCGCTTTTGCCCAAGGATTGGGAAGTCCGGCTCTGCGACCTGAACGTCCAGGCGCTGGCGCCCGATGAACTGCAGTGGGCCGACGCCGTGTTCTTGTCCGGGATGCTGGTTCAACGCGACTCGCTGCTGAAGCTAGCGGCGCAGGCGCGGGCCGCGGGTAAGGTGGTTGTGGTCGGGGGACCGGTTGCCACTACCAGCCCCGAGCTGCTCACGCCGTTTGCGGATTGTGTCGTGTCCGGCGAGGCCGAGGAGTTGATGGCGCCCCTGTGCGAGGCGCTGGCCAGGGGAAGCGACCTGCCTGCGCGCATGGCCGCGCCCCGCCGCCCCGAACTTCGCACCTTGCCCTCTCCGCGCTACGATCTTCTGGACGTCAAGGCGTACCACTCGCTGTCGGTGCAGTGGAGTCGGGGTTGTCCCTTCAACTGCGAGTTCTGCGACATCATCGAGGTGTTCGGTCGCCACCCGCGCACCAAGTCGCCGGCGCAACTGTGCAGCGAACTCGATGCCATCCTGGCCACCGGGTTTCGCGGAACCGTGTTCCTTTCCGACGACAACCTGGTGGGCAACAAGGTGGAAACCCTGCGCCTGCTGACCGTCTTGCGAACCTGGATGGAGCAGCACCACTTCCCGTTCCAGTTCTATTCCGAGGCCAGCATCAATCTGGCCGCCTCGGACGAACTGATAAACGCGTTGGTGCGCGCGGGCTTCGATTCTGTGTTCGTGGGCATTGAGACTCCGTCGACCGAAGCCCTGCGCGAAACCCACAAGGCGCAGAACCTCGCCGTCAACTTGCACGATGCCGTTGACAAGCTGGTGCGGGGCGGGCTCGACGTGTCGGCCGGGTTTATCGTGGGCTTCGATTCTGACGACGCGGCCGCCATCGAACGCCAACGTGAGTGGATTGCAGATTCGTGCATTCCGCAGGCCATGGTGGGCATCCTGGGCGCGCTGCCCGGAACCCAGTTGGAGCGGCGACTGATTCGAGAAGGCCGCATGCTGGAACGATCGAGCGGCGAAACCTTCGGGCGCGCCAATTTCCGCACCAAGATGGACGAAGTCGAACTGCTCGATTCGTATCGCCGCTTGCTCGCCGCCGTCTACGCCCCAGCCGCATATTTCGAGCGGGTGAACCGTGTGCTCGAACTACGGCCGCGCAGCGACTCCCACTTCAGCCTGCCCTGGCACTATGCCTTGCACTGCGTGCTCTCGTCGGTGCTCCATCAGGGCGTGCTGGGCCGCTACCGCCGCGCCTACTGGCGTTTTCTGGGGCGTGCCCTTTGGCGAACCCCAAAGCGGATGGCCCGCGCCTTCTCGCTGGCAGTTTCCGGCGAGCACATGATTCGCTACACCGCCGAGGACGTGTTGCCGCGGCTTCAGCTAGCCATTGAGCAGGTGCGCGCCGAGCGCGAGAGCCAGCGCCTAGCAGCCGCGCAGCTAGAGCCTGTCGGAAAACTCCGGGCCACCCGCAGGGCCGGCCTGCGGATCGCCGATCGCGCGGGCGAGGGCGCGGGGGTGAGCGAGTTCGTGGGCGGGACGCGTGAGGCGGAAATCGTTGTCGCGAGCGCGTGAGCGGGCCGGGACACTGCGGGCTGCTCACCCCACAGGGGCTTCGGAACGGACAGCCACCCCGCGCTTCGCGCGCCCGTCGCGTAAGTCGCTCAAGCAGCCCGTTGGTGGCTACCGCTGCGGCACACGCTGGCCACCCCGCGGCTGGCCGCGGGATAGCTTCTCGAAGAGTCTGCTGACGGACTTCGTGTGAGGCGCTTACCAGCGACCGCCACCGCGTCCGCCACGTCCGCCACCCCCGCCGCCACCACCACCACCACCGCCGGTGCGCTCACGCGCCTCGCTCACGGTGATCGTGCGACCCTGCAGATCACGGCCGTTGAGACTGCCGATAGCGTGGGCAGCCCCTTCATCGGTGGCCATTTCCACAAAGGCGAATCCACGCGGACGTCCGGTTTCCCGATCCGTTACCAACTTCACCTCGGCCACATCGTGACCTTCCGCCTTGAATGCCTCGCGAAGATCAGCCTCGGTAATCGAGAAAGACAGATTTCCGACGTAGAGTCTCTTGCCCATATTCCGGCTCCTTGTTTTTGTTTGCGCGGGTCAAATCCCAGCGCACAGCCCGGTGTTCAAGCGAGCCGACCGACTCTGCATAGCTCACTGCTCGACCAAATGCCATCAGTTTCGTCGTAGCCAGCAAAAATTGTCAGGCTGATGGAGAGCGGATGGATTGATGGCTATCGCTTCCGCGCGGCCGACGCGGCAATGGGCTCCATGCTGCCTGCCCTCCGCCGCTTGCGGTCTCCGTCGAGAGCCTTGACGCCCTCCGCGTGCAGGTGCAGGACCTCGTCCAGCGATTCGTGAAATGAAACCTTGCCCGCAGCGATCTCACGCAGGGCGGTGACGCCGGGATTGTTGTCGCACTGGACCAGCGGAATCGCCCCCTTGGCTAGAGCGCGGGCGCGCTGGGCTCCCAGCACAGCCAGCGCGAAGTGATTGCCGACTGCCTGAATGCAGTCCTCGACCGTGACACGTGCCATGTGTGTTCCTCCCGTTCAGTCCTGAGCGCTTCGGCTGCCTTGACTGCCCTGGAGGCTGACCAAAAGGTCATCGGCCCGAGCGGGGAGGGAAGACGACGTGGAAAGGACGCGGTCACCGTACCACACCAACCGCGAAAAACGAGGAAGAACTCGTCGGAAGAGTTTGTTCCCAAGACGCCAGGACAGATCCTACTCCCATCTTGCCGGCGCGTCTCCGCCCCGGCAAGCAGGCTGGCCCAGACTCGCGAGCCCTGCGGCCTACCAGCGACCGCCCGAGCGCTCGCGGCCGCCGCCGCCGCCGCCAAAGCCGCCACGGCCATGGCCGCGTCCGCCGCCGCCACCACCGCCGCCGCCGCCGCCGCCGCCTCGCTCACGTGCCTCGCTCACGCTGATCGCGCGCCCCTGGATCTCACGACCGTTCAACGTCCCCATGGCTTTGGCCGCTTCCTCGTCAGTCGACATCTCGACAAATGCAAAGCCGCGCGGCCGCCCACTCTCGCGGTCGAGCACGACCTTCACGTCAGCCACAGTGCCCGCCTCGGTGAAGACTTCGCGCAGATCCGCTTCGGTCACGCTGTAGGCCAGGTTGCCCACGTACAGCCTTTTCGCCATGTCGTTCTCTCCTCGTTCTTCTGTCAGTGGACGGTTCCGCGGTCCACGCGCTTGCCCAAAAAACGGGCCGTTGTCCCTATGCGCTTCGCTAACCGGAGCCCTGGCTCACCAGATGGAAGACCGTGGCAGAACGGAAACGACGTGAAAAGGACTGAATCGAACGATATCAGGATGCAGCAGGAAGTCCACAGTCGTTTGAAAAGTCCGCGCCAGTTAGCCCATGGCGCCGCGCGTTCCATCCCCTGTGGCGCAGGCGACCCAATTTCCCATTTGATGAAAAAGGATGTCTTCGGCGGCCAGAACATGCCCAAGATTCTGACCGGTGGCACCAGCCGCGCGCGGTTGCAGGCTCTGGCGTGAGTGTTGCATGGGTTTTGAACCCATGAAGGGGAGAGTTCTTGTAGTGGATGACGACGCGGACTCTCGGGCGGCCCTGGCCGAGGCCTTGCGGGAGGGTGGTTACGTGGTCGAAACGGCGGCAGACGCATTCAAGGGCCTGGGGAAACTGCCTGATTTCGCCCCGGACCTGGTGCTTACCGACTTGAAGATGCCCGGGATGGACGGGCTGGAGCTTCTCCGCAAGATCCATAGCGGCGGGAACGATCTGGCTGTGGTTGTGACTACCGCATTTGCCGACGTGGAGACCGCGGTTACGGCGCTCAAAGAGGGCGCGGCCGACTACTTGACCAAGCCGCTCGATCTCACGGTGCTGTCCGTGGTGGTCGCGCGCGAAATGGACCGCTTGCGCCTTCGCCGCGAGGCCGGGCTGCTGCGAGCTCGCCTGGCCGAGCGCTACAGCTTCAGCAACCTGGTGGGAAGTTCACCCGCCATGCAGAATGTGCTCAAGGTCCTTCCCCAGGTGGCAGCGTCCAAGGCCAGCGTCCTGGTCACCGGCGAACCCGGGACCGGCAAGGAGCTCCTCGCCACCACGATTCATGAACACAGCCCGCGCGCCAAGGAGCCGTTCCTCAAGCTGCATTGTGCGGCACTGGCCGAGCCCCTGCTCGGCAGCGAGCTATTCGGTCATGAAAGCGACGCTTCGCAGGGAAACCCGGGACGCCGTGAAGGGCGGCTGCAACAGGCGGCCGGCGGAACCCTGTTTCTCGACGAGATCTCCGCCATTCCGCCGGCTTTGCAGGTGAGGCTCGTGCGCTTTTTGCGAGAGCACGCCTTCGAGCGCATGGGTGGTGAAGAGACTCTCCATGCGGACGTGCGCGTGATCGCGGCCAGTGACCACAACCTGCACGAGGAGGTGGTCCGCGGCAGTTTCCGCGAAGATCTCTTCTATCAACTGAACGTGGTCAACCTCGAGCTCCCGCCTTTGCGCGCACGACCTTCGGACATCCTGGCGCTTGCGATGCATTTTTTGCGCAAGTACGGCGCCGAGGACGGCAAAACCTTGGAGGGCTTCTCCGACGAGGCAATGCAGAGGCTGGCGGCCTACGAGTGGCCGGGAAACGTGCGCGAGTTGGAGAACGCGGTCGCGCACGCGGTTGTGTTGGCCAGCGGGCCGCGGGTGACGGCCATGGATCTGCCGCCTAGTGTGGGGCCCGCGCCGGTGGGGACGGCCGGCATTCGCATCCCTGGCTCCAAGATGGAAGACATCGAACGGCACGCCATTCTGACCACCCTGGAAGCGACCCGCGGTTCCACCACCAAGGCGGCCGAGGTTCTCGGCATGAGCGTGCGAACCATCCAGTACCGCCTGCAGCAATACCATAGCGCGCCCAAGAGCGAACTGCACATGCCCGCGGTGCTTCCCAAGCGTCCTGATTGATTCGCTTCCCCACCATTCCAGTTCGCCGAGGTACGGCAACTGGCAATATCGAGGAAGACGAAGCGTTCGCACCCTGCTCCCACGCAATTGATGGCGGAGCAGACCGGGCTCACGGCGTCACCTGGGGGTAACGGGCGTTACCTGCTGGTGTGAGAAGGCCGCAGGCCGACCCTGCCCCACTGTGCCGACGGCGTGTCTGTTGACGCATTGGCTATCGACAAGAAACCCGCCCCACCATCTGCCCCATCCAGCACACCACATCGCCGGTCTTGATGAGATGATCAGGCGATCTCCATGACCTTCTGTACTGACTGCTGGGTGAAGGGGGTGCAGGTGGAACATATAGCCCGCGGCGCGGTTTTCCTTTTCTACGACCTGCACGTCGAGATCCGCGACAGCTATTTCCACATGAACCAAGCCTCGGCTCCGGAGAACTACGGTATCGAGGTCGACGACACTTCGCAGAGCCTGTTCGAGAACAACATCCTCGACGCGCTGGCCGCCGGGATCATCGTCTCGTGGTCGTCGAGCGGGAACGTGATTTTTTGCAATTACTCCATCAACGACAGCCCTGGCTCACAGGTGCTGAGCCAGACGCTGTCGAACCACTCGGTGCACGCGTTCATGAATCTCTGGGAAGGCAACACCGGCCCGGACGTCAGCGGTCTGAGCAACGCGATCCCAGCCCAGCTCTGCTACCAGACCAACAACCTGGGCAGTGGCGGCACCTTCGATCCTTCCGAAGTGCTACCTGCCTGGAACTTGACTCTTCCAAGCTTTTTTCGGATATGATTCATGTCACGCCGCAGCTTACAGCCGTCGCACGTCTGACCGGTGAACCCAACGCGCGTTTTGAGGAAACATGAAAAAACTCATAGGACGACTATTTTCAGGTCTGGTCTTGGCCGTGGTGCTCGGATGGGCGCCTTCACTCCTGGCGCAGACGGGTGGCTTCTCGCTCGAGCAGTTTCGACCGTCGCTGCCTGGGGATCGGTTCTTCGGGGTCGAGGGTGCGGATCCCGGCGGAGATCTCTTGCCCCGCTTCATGCTCTTGGGTGACTACGCCTATCGCCCGTTGTCCCTATACAGCGAGCCGGGCGACGTGCGGATTGCCGACTTGGTCAAGAACCAGCTCGTCGTGCATTTGGCTGCCGGCCTGACCCTGTGGGACCGCCTCATTGTGGCGGCTGATATGCCCCTGGTCCTGGTCACCAGCGGCGAGAGCCCGACCGTGGACGGATCGACTTGGCAGTCGCCATCAGGCGTGGCTGCCGGCGATCTGCGCGTGAGCGCACGCGTGCGTCTGGTGGGCGAAGCGCGCTCCCCGGCCAGCCTAAGTCTGGGCGGGCACGTGTTCGTGCCCACGGGGAACAAAGACAAGTTCGATGGCGAAGGTGCAGTGCACGGCACGCCCGTCCTGGTTTTCTCGGGCGAAATTCCCTTCCTGGCCTACGCGGCAAGCGCGGGTGTGGATATCCGCAACAGGACCAGCTACACCGACGTCACCCTGGGCACGCAACTGGTTTTCGGCGGCGCGGTTGGGGTTCTGTTGGTCGACCGCATGCTGCAGATCGGGCCTGAGATCTATGGCACGACTCTCCTGGTTGGCAGCGACAGCTTCGGCCGCGCCACCACCAGTGTAGAAGGGATAGTGGGACTGAAAGCCCGGTTGGGACCGATGGTGCTGGGCGCAGGGGCGGGCCCGGGGTTCAGCCATGGGATGGGAACGCCTGCCCTGCGTGTTCTGCTCTCCGTGGCCTACGCGCCCGAGCCGGCCCCGCCACCGCCGCCGCCTCCTCCTCCCCCCAAGAAGCACAAGAAGCCTGCCGATCGCGATCACGACGGCATCCCAGATTCGGCCGACGCCTGCCCCGACGAGCCGGGGGTACCCAGCGACGATCCCGCGAAGAACGGTTGCCCGCCGCCTCCGCCCGACCGCGATGGCGATGGCATTCCTGACAAGGACGATGCCTGTCCCGACGTCAAGGGCGTGGCCAGCAGCGACCCGCTGCAAAACGGCTGCCCGCCCGACACCGACGGCGACGGTATCCGCGACGATGTGGATGCCTGCCCCAACGAAAAGGGCGAGCCCGACACCGATCCGCAGAAGAACGGCTGCCCCAAGGCCGTGCGGGTCACCGAAGGCGAGATCGTCATCATGGACCAGGTGCAGTTCAAGACCGGCAGTGCCGTGATCTTGCCGATCAGCGACGATCTGCTGCGTCAGGTGGCGGCGGTGGTGACCGAGCATCCTGAGATCACCAAGGTCGAGGTGCAGGGCCACACCGACAGTCGCGGTGGCAAGGCCTACAATCGCAGGCTCAGCCAGAAGCGTGCCGACGCCGTGAGGAAGTGGCTAGTGAACTACGGCCAGATCGACAGCCGCCGTCTGAGCGCACACGGGTACGGCATGGATCAGCCTATCGCGGACAACGCCACATCCGAGGGCCGCCAGAAGAACCGCCGGGTGCAGTTCAAGATCCTTGAAAAGAGCAACCGAGGCAAGAGCGAGGTGTCGCCATGAAGTACGGGAATAAGAAACGCGGACTACTGCAGGCGGTTGCGCTTGGACAGGTCTTGCTGCTCGCGGCCGCGGGCTGCAAGTCGCCATCGAACAAGGGTGTAAACGATGTGGTCGTGAGCCAGGCCCTGGTGGGGAAGGACGGCCCTGTCACGGTGACTGCGGCCAACACCATCGTTAATGGGTATTCCGCCCTGACGGGCACCCCCACCGCCACCACTGTGACCGTGAACGCGCTTGCCGATTTCACTGCAGGCGGGAGACCGGCGCTGGCTGTCGGGGATCTGATACTCATCATTCAGATGCAGGGCGCGACCATTGACACCACCGATACCACTGCCTACGGAACTGTCTCCGACCTCGGGAGCGCCGGCAACTACGAGCTGGCTGGGGTGGCGGGGATTGTGGCAGCCACGAACACGATCACGTTGGGTTGTGCTCGGAAGCACGCCTACACCGTGGCAAACAAGGCGCAGGTCATCCGCGTCCCGCAGTACACCACGTTGACTATCAACAGCGGAGCTTCCATCACCGCGCCTGCATGGAATGGCACGGTGGGTGGAGTGGTTGCAGTGCACGCCTCAAACACGCTGCAGCTCACCGGGAACATCGACGTCATTGCCAAGGGCTTCC
>Ga0182027_10012502_pt1 | contig 11922 bp, 8 predicted proteins | sample 712E1DmetaG_FD_121300 | JGI IMG/M metagenome (GOLD analysis project Ga0182027, IMG submission 121300) | Permafrost microbial communities from Stordalen Mire, Sweden - 712E1D metaG (Illumina Assembly) | ecosystem: Environmental > Terrestrial > Soil > Wetlands > Permafrost | place: Sweden...
CTAACCAGATAATACCTGCCTGTCTTGGACAGGCGGCGTATTCTACCACGAAACGCACCCTTGTACAAGCCGGGTGTTTATCACATATATGTGTATTTACTCGATGAAGAGAAAGGAATGGGGCATTTTCCCTTTCCGGATCATTGAGATAATCAATAAACAGAGGATAAAACTATGGGCGAAGAAACGACTACTTTGGGCACCATTTCCATTTCGCCAATTGCCCTGGCAACCATCGCTTACCATGCCACGTTGACCTCCTATGGCGTGGTCGGCTTGGCTCCAAAGAACCTGGCAGAAGGACTGGCAATGTCCATCACCCACGAACCGGCTCGCGGCGTTTCCGTGAACTATAATGGCGAAGAAATAGATATCGACGTTCATATCGTCATTGAATATGGCACCCGGATTACCTCAGTGGCTGACAGTGTCGCCAATGCGGTGCGCTATCAGGTGGAGAAGGCCCTGGGCATGCCGATCCACCATGTAAATGTACACATTCAAGGTCTGCGCATCAGCAATCCCGACTAGCATGAGGAGAATTTATTAGTATGAATCCGGATGTTCAAGCGCGGCTGGAGCGTTATAAATCCACGCCGATTGACGGACAAATGCTCAAGAAACTGGTCGAAGCGGGGCTGACCTGGTTGCGGGCAAATCAGCAAACGGTAAACCTGCTTAACGTTTTTCCCGTTCCTGATGGGGATACCGGCACGAACATGGTCCTGACCATGCAATCGGCTTACAAGGAGATAGACACACTGGGCCATCATGGGGTTGGCCAGATGGCCGCGGCCGTGTCGCAGGGGGCGTTGATGGGTGCACGCGGCAATTCCGGAGTCATTCTTTCTCAACTTTGGCGCGGTTTTGCGCGCGCCCTGCACAACCAGGAAACCTTGGATGGCCCGTCCCTGGTGCGCGCTCTTGCCGAGGGGCGCGATACTGCTTATAAAGGCGTTGTTCGGCCGGTGGAGGGGACCATCCTGACTGTTGCAAAGGATGTTGCGGCTGCCGCGCAAGAAGCCCTGCGCGAGACCAACGATCCCTACGAAATCCTGGCACGCATCGTTCCTGCGGCAAACGCTTCAGTGGAACGAACCCCCGACCTGCTCCCGGTCCTTAAACAGGCCGGTGTGGTTGATTCGGGTGGCAAGGGCCTGTTTTTCATCCTGGAAGGGATGGTGCGCTATATTTTAGGCGAGCCCCTGGATGCACCTGTCGCAACTGTCCAGCCACTTTCGGCCATGAACCTGGAGAATGCCGTCGAGGATATTGAGCCGGGCCAGGATTTCGAGGTGGTGGTCGATTTCGTGCCTGACCAGGAACTTGACCTGCGGACCTTCTACACTGAATTGGAAACGATGGGAACCTCCATCCAGGTGGGTGAGGGGGAGGGCATGTACAGGATGCATATCCACGTACCCACCGAAAATCGCAATAAGCCTGCTGATTACATCATGGGCTTGGGGACAATCACCAAGATTGCCATGGAAAACCTGATAGCCCAGATGGAAGATATAAGGAAAAAATCCAGCGGGGGCCATATCGAGTTGGCGAATATCGAGCCGGGCCAGATCGCTGTAGTCACCGTCTCACCGGGGCGTGGAATTTCGCGCGTCTTCGCCAGCCTGGGAGTGGCCGGTATCGTTGAGGGTGGTCAGACAATGAATCCTTCCATCAAGGATATACTGGACGCCTTTGAGAATTTACCGACTGATAAAATCATCATTCTGCCCAATAATAAAAACATTATCCTGGCCGCCCAACAGGCCAAGGATGTGACCGTCAAGAACGTACATATCATTCCCAGCCGCACCGTTCCGCAGGGCCTGGCGGCCATGATGCAACATAACCCGGATGGTAATCTGGAAGCCGTGGTTGCCAGGATGACCAAATCCATAGAGGATGTTATAACGATCGAAATCACAACCGCAACCCGTACGGTGGAGATTGATGGTGTTTCGGTGGAACAGGGACAGGTGATCGCGCTGGTGAATGGCAGCTTGGCAGTTTCAACAGTATCGGTTGAATTAGCCTGCCTGGGTGGGTTGGAAAAAGCGGGAACTGCCGGGTGCGAATTGATCACGCTTTTTTATGGGGAAGATATGCCAATCAACGAAGCCAATCGGATCGTGGATGTGATCCGGGCGGCCTATCCGGCTCAGGAAGTGGAATTGCAGGATGGCGGCCAACCGCATTATCAGTTCATCCTTTCCGTGGAATGAACCAAAATGTCTGGCCGGCGTCTTGCCCGCCAGGCGCAAAGCCAATTGATGCCCAACGTCTGCATCCTTACCGATAGTTCAGCCCAGTTCACCCAGCCCACGTTCCCGGGGTATGACCGGGTGCACGTAATTCCATTCGGTCTCCAGGTTGTCGAACGCCAGGTCGGCCTGTCCATGCCGGGAGCTGTTTTTCAAAAGAGACTGCTGGTGGCGCCTTCTCCACAGGAATTTGTCCAGAACTATGCCAGGTTGGGCCGGATTTATGACTCCATACTGGTCCTCACACTTTCCTCATTATTTAGCGCCTGCATGAGTCACGCCCTGGCGGCCTCAGAACAATACAGGAACGGTGCTGTTGTGGAAGTAATGGATAGCCAGACGACCGCGCTCGGGTTGGGAATGCTCGTCCAAATTGCAGCCCAGGCGGCCTCACAGGGGGCCACGTTAAAGGAGATCGATCTGCAGTTGCGTGCCAGCCTCCCGCGTGTCTACTTGTTACTCTGTATCCCTGAACTGACTTACCTGGCCCAATCCGGTCATATGGAGTATGCCCAGGCATTGGTCGGCGAGATGATGGGAATGTTACCCATTTTCACTTTTGAAGATGGGCGTCTGGTTCCCATGGAAAAGGTCCGCACCCCGCGGCACTTGTTTGAAGCATTTCAGGACTTTTTAGGTGAGTTCGACGCCCCGGCTCGCATCGCCCTGGTTAACAGTTCCGGTCGTGGCAGCCTGCGCACCATTCCTTTACGGCAATTCGTGCAGGATAATTTTCCTGATACGCTTTTCACCGAGCACTCCATCCAGCCCCACCTGGCAGCAATGTTTGGCCCGCGCAGCATCGGGCTGGTTGTTTTGGAGTCGACCGACCAAGCGCGCGGGTAAACAGGTTTTCTTACTGTTAGCACCTCGGATATTCACGCTGTTCTGGCCGGATGGCGCGGCATCGGGACAATTCCTGTTTTGGGTATAAAGGAAAAAATAGAGCGTGTGCTGTCGCGTAGCATACCCGAAAGGTGCCTTGCCGCACACGCTCAATCACGCACATTTTTTAGATCGCTGCTTAATCCAGGTAATACGTCATCCTCTGTAAACCAATCGAGGGATCCAGGTATTGGACCCTTACACCTGCCGGGACACTCAGGCTGACGGGCGCATAATTCAGGATGGCTTTGACCCCTGCCTCCACCAGTTGGTTGGTGACAGCCTGGGCCACAGAAGCGGGCACACACACCATTGCCACCCTGATACCGGCCTCCTGAATGGCTCTTCCCATCTCGCGCGCATCCTGGATGAGAAAATTGCCCACCTGCACTCCAATCTTCGCCGGGTCGTTATCGAAGACCAATGCTACCCGGAAACCACGGTCATGAAAACCCTGGTAGCGCGCCAGGGCATGCCCCATATCGCCCATCCCGACCAGGGCTACATCCCAAAAATGGTCCAATTGCAGGATTTCACGCAGCTTGCCAATTAAGAAAACAATGTTATAACCGGTACCCTGTTTGCCAAATTCCCCGAATTGCGAAAGGTCTTTACGGATTTGTGCTGCTGAGATGCTCACCAGTTCGCCCAGTTCCTGCGAGGAGGTGTTCTCCTGTTCCTGAGCCTGCATCCGGCGCAGCGCCCGTAGATAAATCGGGAGTCTGCTGACAACGATATCGGGAATTTCTTGCTTTTTCATGGTCTGCTCCCAAATATTTTATCCATTTGGTCAGGAACCTATCCGATAATTCAGGAGGAGTTCGTATTTAAATGCAGCTACTCAAATTGCCGTTCTTCGATGGTTTTCGGATTGTAAATTGTTATGAGGTGGAAATCCATCACAGTCCGCCGAAGAGTTGCTTTTTCCAAATAAACTTTACCATAAATAAGAGGATTGTGCAATTATTCATTTTACGATTATCTCAACACTGAAATTTCCGCTGCTCTGGACCGTTACCAGCGACAACGGGAAGGGCAGATAATCCCCTTTCGGATAATCCAGGTTGGGATCTTCGGATGATGCAAGGAAAGGGATTGCGTCGGTAAAGGCTTCCGCCGAAAGGGTCGCGTCGCTGCTGACCTCCACGCGGCTGCCTCCACTCAGGCTCCATGTCCAGGCATGCGGCGTCAGCGTCGCCCGATAATTCACCGGGCCGGAAAAATACCTTTGCGGGTCCACTGCCAGCGGGATTAGGGTGCTGATCGGACCGGTTCCCTGATATTGCACTACCATGCCATTATCTGTCAACTGGTAATTCTTGCGCAGGCGGCCATCCGGGCTGGTAAAGTTGATTCCATCAGTCTGGATAATTTGGGTGTAGGTAATCCAGGTATCGCTGGCGTCCGAGAATGCACCGGGAATACTATTCGGGTCCGCCGCTTCGCTGTTCTCCGGATGCCATTCGGATGGATCGCTCAACCCGATTGCGAATTGCGAAGAAGGCCCCACCAACTCGTGCGGGCCGTTTGCATCCATGTAAAAGAATTCCGTCAAGCGGGCACCGTCGGTCTCAATAATGGCAAAATATTGCCGGTTTGCCAGGATGCATTCATCCCGTCCGTCTCCGTTCAAATCCTCGTTGCAATCGGCTCGGGCAGCCGGATGATACGCCCAGTTGGCCGCCGCCAGCAGCTCACCTACCTGGCCAAGATAGGCACGGCCCAGTGCCTGCACTTGTGGGTCGGGCGTGTAGGCAGTCAGTGTCAGGTAGGTCTGCCAGGCGGACAAGCTGGCGGCATTCTCAGGCGCGGATTGCAAAGCCTTCAACCAGGGCTGGCTGCCTGGGGCCGCGGACACTGCAGCGGTCAATGGCCGGCTTGGGAAGGTCAATATCTCCGGGCTCGCCAGCGGTTGGACCCACGGGTGGCCGGCAATCCATGCAAAAGTGGGATCAGCCATATCCGGGTTCCCCCAGGTGGATTGGGGCAGGCTGCCCCCCAGCACCACCAGGTCGGCTGGGTCAGGCGAGAGCGCGGTTGAGATGAGGGCGCGCCGTACTTCCAGGGATGGTCCGTCCTGGGTGGCCTGAATGGCATTCGCAGTCGGGAGCGGGATGAGCAGCCGCCCTTCTGATTTCGCCAGGTGGGTATCATCAGGCAGTGGCAGGAACTGGGCCCGGTAACCGGCCAGTGCGGCCTGCTTTAAGTTTGCCAAAGGCTCCGCTGAGAGAGCATAAACGAATTGACTGGAGGGCAGGCCAAACCCGGCCGCGGCCCGGTTGCTCAATCCCAGGGCAACGGTCGCCGGTTCGCTGAATGCCACGTCCGGGAGGGTTAGCAGGCCGCGCGCCTGCAAGTCTTCGATCTCCGGAAGATTACCCATGAAGTCCAGGGTTGCCAGGCTGGCAGGATTCTTGAGGTCCAGCAGCGTCATGGGATACCCAAATTGTTTGGCGGCTACCAGCAGGTACTTCAGGCCGTGCCGCGCGCCTAGCGGGCCGGCGTGCGCGCCATCCCAATCGCGCAGGGCTTGGGTTGGCGTTGTGGCCGGGAAGACATTCCAGAAGGCCATCAGGAAGGCTGCATATTGGCGTGGGGGCGGGCCATTCGAACGGATGTTGTCGATTTCGTCCGCCAGTGCCGGCGGTGCGGTTGTATATGATGACACATCCAACTGGTAGTGCTCGCCGATAAAAGCCCGGTTGAGGCTGATAGTTATGCTATCCAACTGGTAATCCTGGACGACGCGCGGCCAGATGGCCGGTTTTCCAGTCTGGATCCCGCTGGTCTGGACTACACCGGTGCCTGACACGTCGATCGTCAGGGGCGTCTTGGAAAAATCCCGCTCATCCCACAGGGCAATCTTGAGGGAGTAGGCATCGCCGGGGTTAATGTCCAACAAGTCCACACGGATATCCACGCTCAAATCGGTGGTTCGGGTGTAGACAGCCAGGATATCGGTCGCGGGGCTTGCGGTAACTTTCTGGCTCAGGGCGCGCAAATCGGCTTGGACCCAGGGACGGTTTGGTGGCGATGATGAGCTGCAGGCAGATATGCTCAGCAGCAGCAGGCAGCCGGAAAGGAACCAGGCAACCATCGGCAGGCGTATGCGGGGATGGGGCTTCACAGCCCTATTGTATATTAAATAGTCTGATAGCCTCAAAGTTCCTGGGCCGGATACCCTAAAAATCATGGGTCGAATGCCATGCCTGACTTAATTTTTATAGCATCCGTTCGATTAATTAACGATTTAGGCGAGCAATTCTCAGTTGCCTCGCAGTGTATAATGAAAGTACACTAGGGAACAGGCAGCATCGCCTGAAAACCATGCCAAGCGCATCTGACCAGCAGCAACCGGAACAAAGCGAGTCCTTTGCGGAGCGGATCGATCAACTCTTCGAAGAGCTTTCGTTCGCGTTTGAACGGCAGCGCCCATCCATCCTGCTGGTCTTCTACGAATTCGAATCTGTCCGGAGCAGGGCGGAAAGTGCGCTGGACAAACGCCTGGCTGAAAATGGACACCCGCTGGTGGTCTATGATGTGGATCCAAGCCATTTTGACCTCCCCTTGTTGCTTTCCCAACGTCCGGAACGGGACCGTACTGTTTTCTCGGTCAGCGGCCTGTCGCGCGGCGGCGGGAAACAAAGTGCCAATGCTTACCGCGCTCTCAATATGCGCCGGGAGTACTTCGTGGATTTTTCCATCCGGGTGGTCATCTGGTTGGACCCGGATGAAGCTATGGCCCTCTCGCGTCATGCCCCGGATTTCTGGGCCTTCCGCCACCGTGTGGTGGAATTCAATGATCCACCGCAGCCGGGACCGGCGGAAATTCCGGCGAGTGCATGGGGCCAATCTGCCGGGCAATTTTCGGGCCAGTCTGAATATCTTGACGAACAGATTGTCTTGCTCGAGGCCCGCCAGCGCAATCTTTCGGAACAAGCCGGTTTCCACCGCAAGCGCATGGAGCTCCTTTTCAAGCTGGCCGGCCTGAATTATGCCAAAAAGGACTTTGATCAAACCATTCAATGCCTGCAGCAAGGCAGACAGATTGCCCGGCTGTTGGTCGACACCGTCTGGTTGGCTGCGTTCTGGGCAAAGCTGGGGCTGGTCTATCTGGAATTGGAACAACCGCTGCGGGCAGTGCGGGCGTGCCGGAAAGCCGTCCGGCTCAATCCACAGGAGGCCGGCTTGTGGTGCAATCTTGGGCATTTTTACCATATCGAAGAGCGCTTTACCGATGCTATAATTGCATATAAACATGCCCTCCGGCTGGATCCGCAAAGTTCGCCGGCAAATTCAGCCCTGGAGCAATGTTATCGCAGGTTGGGAAGGAATGATTTGGCCGAAAGGCAAAAGAAACTGATCCACGATACCCGCAATGCAGGGGCGGTCGTACACGAATAAATACGGAGTGCAGAAAGCGACTTGGGCATGCCATTCGGTTTCGTTCTACCAATCCTGGGAATAACAGTCGGCCTGCTCCTGTTGGTCCGGCGGCAGCCTAAAGTCCGCGGGGCTGCCAGCCTGGTTGTCTTTTCGTCTGCACTGATCATCTGGGCCGCCGCGTACGGTATTCTTCTTTATAGAATCATTTATCTTCCGCATTCGGATGGAGGCTTCTGGCTCGCGCTGATCACCTTGGGGGCCACGGTCACTTCGACGGCTTTATTGACATTCATCATTGCTTACACCAATCACGAGGAATGGTTGAGCAGGTGGGGCATCCTGCTACTTTGCCTGGAACCCCTGGTCACCCAGGTCTTGTTCTGGACGGACCGCTGGCAGGCGTATTTCTCCACCACCTACGGTCTTGCCAGCACAGGCTTATTTCTCAACTCCAGCCCATGGTACTGGATCAACGCCTCCTATTCCGACGGCTTGATGATTCTGGCGCTGATCCTGCTGACCCAGACTTTTCTTAACAAGCCTAGGCAATACATACTCCAGTCCATCACGATTGTCATCGGGGTTTTTATCCCGATCCTGACCAAAATTATCAGCCTGGCAACTTTTAAATACATTCTTAACCTGGAACCCCCCCTGATGTCTTTTATCATTACTGGCGGTTTGCTGGTTTACAGCCTCTACCGCTACAAATTAATGGATATTGTCCCTATCGCCCGTGATATGGTGGTTGAAAGTATGAGTGAGGGTTGGATGGTTCTGGATTTGAATAACCGCATCGTGGACCTCAATCCAGCCGCTGAGACCCTCCTGGGGGTTACACGCGAAGAAACCTTCGGCAAACCGGCGGAAGACTTCCTGCAGAATTGGCTCAAGTTGGACCAGGAACCTTCCATGCGGGAAACGGAATTGAGAGGCACCGTGAATGTGAATGGCGAGTTGCGCTATCTCAGTTTGCGCATCCTGCCGCTTGTCCATACCCCGGACCAGCCGGTTGGCAAAGTTGTTTTATGGCGCGATATCGCCGAACGCAGACGGGCCGATAATGCCCGCCAACTGGCACGCGATGAAATGTTCGTGCTGCTGCATTCCATTTCCGATACAGCCTTCCGGACTGTGAACCAGAACGATTTCTTGACGGAGTCTATCTCGCAGATCGTTTATGCGTTTCATAGCCAGGCCGGCCTGATTTTCCTGTTGGAAGACGTGGGTTCGAAAGCAGAGCTGCCCAAGTTTTACCTGGCGGCACACCACGGGGTGGCGCGCAAGGAGTTGGAGCATCTGTCCACCTCACCGGAAGTAACCCGCATCGTTACACAGATCCTTTCACAACAGGAGCCCTTCTTCGCCCCTGATATCTCAACGGATGAACGCTTCCCACCCGCCATGCAACGATCGGGCAACAAATCCATGCTCATGCAGCCTTTGATGACCGGCGAGCATGGCTTGGGAGTGATCTGCCTGGTCAGGAAAGAGGAGGCGCCGGCTTTCAGTAGTGGCGAAATCACCCGTCTGGCGATCGTAGCCGAAGAGTTGGCCTCCTTCATCCGCAATGATCGCACCCGAAAACAAGCCCTGGCACAGGAGGAACGCCGCAGCCTAGGCAGGGATTTGCATGATTCCATCTCCCAAAAATTGTACGGTGTGGTGCAATTAACCGAAGCAGCCCAGGCCAGGTTGGAGACCGGCTCCTCCATACGGGCGGAAGATCTGGCCCGCATTGGCGAGAGCGCCCGGCAGACATTGAAAGAGATGCGCCTGTTCATTTTCCAGATGAAACCGGTCGACCTGGAAAACAAAGGACTGGTGGCCGCCCTGAACGAACGGCTGTCTGCGGTGGAAGGGCGGGCGAATATGAAAGCCCGGGTGCTGGCGGATGAAGAAATCAATCTGTCCCTGGAAAAAGAAAACGTTTTATATAATATTGCCATGGAGGCATTAAACAATATAATTAAATATGCCGATGCCAAGTCTGTGACGATTCTTTTGAAGAGGCGCAAGTCTGCGGTTATACTCGAAGTTGTTGATGACGGTTGCGGTTTCGACCTGAATGCCAGGAGCAATACCGGCATGGGATTGCGGATCATGCAGGAACGGGTTGCCAAGGTGGATGGCAAATTAACCATCCGGTCGGTCCCGGGAAAAGGGACAAAAATAATCGCAACGGTCGATGAAAACAAAATTCCGCAAGCAACCAGGGACAAGAGAAAACCATGAAAAAAATCCGTTTGCTCGTTGTAGATGATCAGACCGTGGTCAGGGAAGGATTGGCAGCCATCCTGACCAATTATTCGGATATTGAAGTGATCGGCCAGGCAGCCGACGGAATCCAGGCGGTGGAAATCATCAAGAAAGAAAAGCCGGATGTGCTGTTGCTCGACATGATGATGCCCAACCAGGATGGCCTTACCACCATCCCTAAGGTCAGGGAGGTATCGCCCAACACGCGCATCCTGGTGGTGACCGCCTACGCCGAGAACGATCTGGTTTATCAGGCCATCAAGGCCGGTGCCCTGGGGTATATCCTCAAGGATGCCACGCGCGATCAATTGCTCCAGGCCGTCCGGGACGTTGACCAGGGCCGGGCCTCCTTGCAGCCTTCCATCGCGGTCAAACTGATCCAGGAGATCAACCATCCCACCGAGTTGACTTACACTGCGGACCCGCTGACCCGCCGCGAACTGGAGACCATCCGCCTGATCGCACGTGGACTGAGCAACCAGGAAATCGCCGAGAAGTTGGTCGTCAACGAACGGACCATCGCGAAGTACGTCAGCAGTATCTTGGATAAACTCCAGCTGGCTAACCGTACCCAGGCGGCGCTATATGCCCTGCGGGAAGGGATTTCCGGGTTGCACGACGAGTAGGGTATCCGGTTCTCATTGACAAGGGCGATTGGAGAAAAAGGGGGCGGATCGGCATTCCCGAAGGGCTATTCAGCGATACTTACTAACGAACAATAAATAATAGAAGTGAAACACTCTGAAGCTGAAGTGTTCCACTTTTGTTTTTCTCACCCGGCAGGTGGGTGTGACCGCATTTAGTACTGCATTTTAAGTCAGTGGCTGCCAGGCACGGGCAGGCCTGGATTGCCAGAGAATTTGGCACCCACGCATATAACAAAATCGTCGGTTTACTGCCAGGCACGACACGCTGATTGGTTGTACAATGGATTTAAGGCTGGGGCGCTTCAGCGGGGAGTGCCCGGGCTGGTTGTGAGGTGGCTTATCGAAACAATCGACACATCTGCCAGGGGCTGGCGAAAAAAATGGCGGACAGGCTACGAACGGGCGGTGCTGGTCAGAAACCTGGATTCTGACGCCCAGCGGCGCGGGCACCTGCTGGCCGGCATCCTGCTGGGCTGCTTGTTGTTCCTGTTCGTGGTCGCCTTGCTCAATTTCATTCAAATCTTCACCGATCCCGGTCAGGGCTATGTTGTTTTTTCCATCGAGGATGTGGTCTCGATTGCCGGCCTGGTGATACTCATATGGCTAAACCGCACTGGCAGGGTGCGGCTGGCATCCGCTATTTTCCTGGTCCTGACAACCCTGGTTATCACCTTTTTGGATCCGCTGATTACGTTGGACCGGATCCTGCTGGCTTATGCCATCCCGATCGCCGCGGCTAGTTTTTTGATCGGGCCGGGCTATTCCTTCCTGTTTGGTGGGCTGGCCGCGGCCGGTTATACCGGGATTTATCTGACTGGTTATGCAACCATGCCGTTCAATTACCTATCCGTGGTGATGCTTTTCGTATTTGCTCTGGTATCCACTCTGATCGCCAGCGAAATGGACAAACTGCTCCGGGAAGCCCGCCTGGCTCTGAAAACAAACCAGCTCACTCAAAACGCTCTACTCACAAGTGAGGATAAATTCAAGCACGTTTTCGATTATTCGGTCAGCGGAAAATCCATCACGCAGATTTCCGGTGAGATGGAAGTAAACCAGGCTTTTTGTGACATGCTTGGCTATTCCCGCTCGGAACTTATTAATCGCAAGTGGCAGGAGCTAACCTACCCGGAGGATGTGGCATTAACCCAGGCCATGGTCGATTCTCTCATGACTGGTGAAAAAGAGATGGTGCGCTTCACTAAAAGATATTTGCATAAGAATGGCTCGATTGTGTGGGCGGATGTCGGTACGGCTTTACGCCGGGACCCGGACGGTCAGCCGCTTTACATGGTGACCTCCATCAATGACATCACCGAGCGCAATCTGGCCGAAAAGAAATTACAGGAGAGCGAAGCCAGGTATCAATTGATCTTCGAAAATTCCGGCACGGCCAACTCCATCTTTGACAAGGATTGCCGCGTTGTCCTGCAAAACAGTCGGTCCCAGGAATTGACCATGCCGGCGGATGCGCTTGGCAA
>Ga0182027_10012503_pt1 | contig 11922 bp, 8 predicted proteins | sample 712E1DmetaG_FD_121300 | JGI IMG/M metagenome (GOLD analysis project Ga0182027, IMG submission 121300) | Permafrost microbial communities from Stordalen Mire, Sweden - 712E1D metaG (Illumina Assembly) | ecosystem: Environmental > Terrestrial > Soil > Wetlands > Permafrost | place: Sweden...
TCTGCTCAGGATGACAGTATGCGTTTGATATTGTTTCCCGCAAAACTGAACTCTTACCCTATCGAAGCCTCCCTTGTGCAATCCAGAGTTGGAAGGTATACTCTATGAAGTCATTCTTGGAGATTGGTATCTGATTTGCAAACTGCCTACGCACTAGCCACCCCAGAGAAAAAAACGAAATATCGACGACTCGCAACCACTACCTCTTTTGTCGCTCTCTGTACCTATGCCGTGGTCTACACCATAACCCCGGCGGCAATCAATGAGATAGGACAATTCTATGTGGCCTCTACCGCTCGTTTGGGGTGGCTCTTTCGGGTATGGATGTGCGGGTTCTTCGTCGCCGTGCTGCTTACGGGCATATACTCGGATAGACGAGGTAAGCTTCCCTCACTCCTCGCCGGGTCTATCGCCATGGCGTTTGGCCTCTGCCTGTTCGCGATGTCTCATAGCTTCAATACGGCGCTGCTCGCGGTGCTTATCGTCGGAGTAGGCGGCGGATGCGTTGAGGGGACATCGACAGCCCTATTGGCCGACCTCTATTCGGGGTCAGACCGAACAAGCATGATGAACCTGTCCCAAGCATTTTTCGGCATCGGAGCGGTTGCCGGGCCAATGGCGGTCGGATATCTATTGAAAACAAACGTGGATTGGCGACTTGCGTACTATGGCGCTGCCGCGCTCAGCATCTTGAACGCGATCCTGGCCTTCGGAACGTTCTCCCTGCGCATGGAGACTCCGGTTCAGACGCATGATTCCAACTGCCATGTAAAGGGGATTTTCTCTAATCCACTAATACTCTGGCTGACGCTCGGTATGCTCTTTTACGTCGGGGCCGAGTCCGGTCCAGCCAGTTGGTTGGCCGCCTATTTCAAACACGATCTCCACGCGGCGGGCTGGATGGCGGCGAACAGTCTTGCGTTCTTCTGGGGAGGAATCCTTTTCGGAAGAGTCCTGGGGGCATTGGTTTCTCGGGTTATGTCTGACTCATGCCTTCTCCGCTGGTCAATCATACTCGCGGCTGTTTCCCAGGCAGCGCTTTTGCTGATGCATTCGCCTATACACGGGCTGGTCGCCTGTGCGACGCTGGGAATCTGCTTGGGACCCATCTTCCCCACCATTACGAGCCTCGCCGGGGCGAAATATCCGGAGCAATCAGGCACGGTCATAGGACTGGCGATTGCCGGGGCTAGTCTAGGAGGGGTCATCTTTACGCCCACCATCGGGTGGCTCGCGAGCTCCATCGGCATGCGCCACGCCCTCTGGATATGCATCCTGGCCCTGACAGCAAACTTCATCATTGTTCAGATCGTCTCCAGGAAAAGACGGCAACCGATCTGAACCGATCAATCACGAAACTAGCTTTCTGCCCATATTTTTGGTATGATATTGCAGCGATTGGAAGCGGTACAGGCGGTTTGCAACCGCACTACTAAGCGCCTCATTTGCGCGGAGATCAATTATGAAAGACAAAGAATACGTCCTGAAGCTGGCTAAAGAACGTGGAGTCAAGTTTATCCGACTCTGGTTCACCGATATCCTTGGAACCCTGAAAAGCGTCGCCATTACATCAAGCGAACTGGCGAAAGCTCTCGAAGAAGGCATGGGATTCGACGGTTCATCCATCGAAGGATTCACAAGAATCGATGAAAGCGATATGATCGCTGTCCCGGACCCGGACACCTTCCAGATTCTCCCCTCACGCACCAAGTCGGAATACGCAGTCGCAAGAATGTTCTGCGACATCACCTATCCCGACTGCTCTCCCTACGCGGGAGACCCGCGCTGGATTCTGCGAAAGACGCTCAAACGAGCGGCGGACATGGGCTACATCTTTTACGTCGGGCCGGAAATGGAATATTTTTATTTCAAGACCAGCCAGGGACTTCCAGAGCCGCTGGACAAGGGCGGCTACTTCGACCTGACCCCGCTCGATGTCGCCAGCGACCTTCGGCGGGACACGGTTCTTCTCCTGGAAGAAACCGGAATAGAGGTCGAATCCAGCCACCACGAAGTCGCCCCCAGCCAGCACGAGATCGACCTTCGATACACCGATGCCCTGACGATGGCCGACGCCGTGATGACTTATCGGCTGATCGTGAAAGAAGTCGCCATGCAGCACGGCCTCTACGCCACATTCATGCCGAAGCCCATTTTCGGCGAGAATGGAAGCGGCATGCACATTCACCAATCGCTCTTCAAAGGCTCGAAGAACGCGTTTTTCGATGCGAAGGATAAATATCATCTCTCGAAGGTCGGGAAGGCCTACATAGCCGGCCTGCTCAAGCACGCGCCGGAGATCACGCTGGTCACGAACCAATGGGTGAACTCCTATAAGCGCCTGGTGCCCGGATACGAAGCCCCGGTATACGTTTCGTGGGCGCTCAGAAACAGGTCCGACCTAATCAGAGTTCCATCCTACAAACCGGGCCAAGCGGATTCGACGAGGGTTGAATACAGATCGCCCGACCCCGCGTGCAACCCATATCTGGCTTTCGCGGTAATGCTGGGCGCGGGCTTGGATGGCATCGAAAAAGGCTACCCGCTCCCCGACCCAACCGAGCGAAATGTATATGAAATGACCGACGAGGAACGCGTCGCCCAGGGCATAACCACCCTACCCGAGAATCTTCACGACGCAATCCTCCTCGCCGAACAAAGCGACCTGCTCAAAGCAGTCTTAGGAGAGCAAGTAGCCCAAAAACTAATCGGCAACAAAAAAGCCGAATGGAACAGATTCAAAGCCCAGGTAACCCAGTTTGAGTTGGATGAATACTTGCCGGTGCTTTGACAGAAAAAATGTAGGGGAGCACCTCCGCGTGCTCCCGCCCGTAAAGATCTGGCGGAAGGTCCCGAAATAGCCCCGAAGGGGCCGAAGATGTTAGCCATGGGTGCCCGCCGCAGGCGGAAACCCGTGGAACAAGATGGGCAAAGAATCCCAAGCCCCGAAGGGCCGGTAGAAAGAATAGCCTGTGAGTGCCAAATCGGGCTGCAAAAAAACAGAAACCATCGCTGAACTGTAGGGGCGGGGCTCTGTGCCCGCCCGCAAGTCATTGGTGTTTCGGGAAACTTGTTCCCGAAACCTGAGATTTCCTGTTTCGGGAACAAGTATCCCGAAACACCACGATTTTTTACGTTGTCCTAAGGACGGATGTTCTGCCGCCCCGTTGGGGCTTGAAAATATTATTCACACGTTGTCCACGGGTTGCGCTTCGCTTCACCCGTGGCTAAAATCTTTCGCCCTTTCAGGGCTTAACGCGGTACTTAATCAAGGCAAAAAACATGCGCGGAATACTTATCATAACCGAAGACATGCGCGGTTTTGCTCAGGTGCAGAGCGCCCTGATACGGGAAGGCTATCGGGTGAGCATCACGCTCCCAGATGAAGAATCCATCTTGCAGGGCACGGGCCAACTCACGCCTGAAGTCATCGTGGTAGACTCCAGAACAAGCGAAAACCTGGCGGTCGAAGCGCGACGTCTGCTCCGAACCGAGCGCAATCTGAAAGAACTCCAGACCGTCGCCGTCCTCATGAAAGAGCAAGCCTCCCGCATCGACTGGGCAGGCATAGACGAGTTCATCCTCGCCCCATGCGACCCGGAAGAACTGGTCTCCCGCCTTCGTCTCCTCCTCTGGCGAACCAAAAAAATCAAAGGCGACCAGATAATCAAAATCGGCGAGCTTATAATCGACATGCTGAACTACGATGTATCGGTAGAAGGCATGCCGATAGAACTCACCTTCAAAGAGTACGAACTCCTAAGATTCCTAGCCACCCACCGAGGCCGCGTATTCACCCGCGAATCCCTCCTAGACCACGTCTGGGGCTACGACTACTATGGCGGCACCAGAACGGTTGACGTCCACATCCGCCGCCTAAGAGCCAAACTAACCCCCACCTGCGAGCCGCTGATAGAAACAGTAAGGAACGTAGGCTACAGATTCACAGGCTAGTTCACGACAGATACAAGGAGGAACTTGTATGGTATCTCGCATTGCTGCCTTAGTCTGCTGTGTCCTGGTATTACTGGTGTTGCTTATTAAGGGCGGTATTGATGCGGCGGTGGGCGGAGCGATTTTGCTGCTCATTCCCTTCTTAATTATTTGGTGTGCCGAAGGGCTAAGCGACTATCTAGGCGGAGCGGGCCGTGGCGTGATTACCAGCACATCACCCGAATGGCTGGTCGCTCTTTTTGGATGGGGATTTCTGATTGGCGCTGTTTGGCATCTTTTCACAGGCCTACCGCATTAGATTGGTTATTTCGAAAGAACTTGATCCAGAGACAAGAAACCTTCTTAGCTAGGGACGAAAAGGAGGCAACAAGACATTGAAGTACTCTAAATTTATGTGTGTCGTTCTCATATTCGCTAGTGCGGTGGGCATTGTGTTCATGGAGACTCAACTTTCGAGAATATCCCCAAAATGGGGATTGCCGAAAGGCGAAACGGCTACGTGTTTTGCGTCAACAAGCATGCCAGTATCACAGGTTTATATCTCCGAGTTGGCGTTGTCTCATCAGGGCACACGTGCTGTTGTTGTGACAAAAGGAGGCCGGCATGGTGAGGGCGAATTAATAATGCTTGCAGGAGTCGGGAGCTCTAAATGGGTACAAGAGAGAGTCATAGCAAAAAAGGCTAATTGTGCAGCATGGTCGCCGGACGGGAGATATATAGCTTATGAACACGATATCAGAGAAATTGGGTTCGCTTCGGATAAGAAGAAGCTTATTCCTGAGGGGCAGACGGACATGCAGGTATATGCACTTAGTAGTCATAACAAACAGACTGTAGCTTCCCTTAGGCGAACACTCTACCGGTGGCCCACATGGTGTTTTGATGGCAGAGTTCTGGCCTTTTCTCACACTCATGTGGGGTGCAAGAGCGGCAGTAGAATCGCAATTGTTCGCGTCAGGAAGGGCACGTACTCCAAGCCGACAGATGTCGGAAGGTCCCATGATGGAATGATGTGGATGCAGTGGAATCCAAGGCAAAAGAAAATCGCCTATCTTGGCTGGACGAATCATTACACTGAAAAGGGAATGTCCTTTACCAAGAATCTATATCTGTTCAATCCTGCAACCGGTCAGACAAGGCAACTGACAAGCAGTGACGATGTTTCTGTTCACGGATTTGCCTGGTCGCCAAATGGCCAGCATATTTGTTATTTGACTTCTCTCAGGAGGGATATAAAAGCTACGCCGTCCCATAGATCGAAGGTTGAGTATGAATGGGTGTTGTATGACCTTGACCTGCGCAATTCCGCTCAGACTTTGCTAATGCGGAACACTGATCTTAGGGAACCTTCGCAAGGGTTGTTTGGGCCTAATTGGTCACCCAACGGAAGGTATTTAGCATTTGAAGTGGTACATCAGGATAACCGTTTGGGCGACATTGGTATATTGGGTGTGCCTAATAGAAGGTTTCATCAACTTACCAATGATGGAAAAAGCAAGTTACCGTTGTGGTCTAAAAACGGCAACGCAATACTCTATGTGAAGAATGAGTCAGAGATAAGGGAAGTGTCCTTGGATGGCTCTATAAGCAAGAAACTATTCTCGATTGATTAGTAGAGTCAATTCTTGATTGAGAGGGTTTCCAGCGTCCTCTTCAATCGAAAGATAGTCCGAGACTTGCCCAGGACGGCCATGGTTTCGAAGAGGCCGGGGCCGACGGTTCGGCCGGTTATGGCCATTCTTATGGGGTGGGTTATTTGGCCGCCGGTTAGGTTCAGACGCTCGCCGGTTTCTCGGACGGCGGTCTCTATGGATTCTATGGTGTATTCATCTAGCCGCTCCAGACTCTCTATCAGCGCGCTTAGGAACGCGGGGACGTAGTCGGCGGCGAGGTGCTTGTTCCAGCCTTTTTCATCGTAGGGCGGCTCGGGCTGGAAGAAGAAGTCGGTCAGGCTTGAGATGTCCGTGAGAACCCGCATTCTGTCTTTTTGCAGGGCGACTACCGCGCGGATGTATTCCATTTCTTCCGGCGTCGGGTGAGCCGAGACAAGGCCGTTCTCCTGGAGATTGGGAAGGCATAGCTCTATAATGCGGTCAACATCGGCGTTTCTGATATAGACGCCGTTCATCCACTCGGCCTTCTGAACGTCGAAAACTACGCCGTGGTTCACGATTCCCTCTATGCTGAACCGCTCGATTAGCTCCTGAACCGAAAACAGTTCCTGCTCATCGCCGGGCGACCAGCCCAGCATGGTGATGAAGTTCATCAGCGCTTCCGGGAGGAATCCACGCTCTTTATAATCCAAAAATCTCACCGCGCCGTGCCGTTTGCTCAGCTTGCTCCGATCCGGCCCAAGTATGAGCGGCGGATGAACGAAGGCGGGCGGCGTCCAGCCGAAGGCGTCGTAAAGCATGACATGTTTTGGCGTACTGGAAATCCATTCCTCGCTTCGGATCACATGAGTGATCTTCATGAGGTGATCGTCAACCACGCTGGCGAAATGATACGTGGGATAGCCGTCCGACTTCATAATCACGAAGTCATCCAGCAGCCGGTTCTCGAAGGTGATTTCGTCGCGAACCAGGTCATTGAAGGAGGTTCGTTCCTCTTCGTCCGGAATCTTAAAGCGAAGAACGCCGCATTCGCCCTGGCTCTGCTTTTGGGCAACTTCATCTGGATCGAGGGTTAGGCAGAGTCTATCGTACCCGGATGACTGCTTGGCGGCTTCCTGCTGCTTGCGCATCTCGGCAAGCCGTTCAGGGGTGCAGAAGCAGTAATACGCATCGCCCTGTTGCAGAAGTTGTTTGGCGTATTGCTGATAGATGTCCAGCCGCTCTGACTGGAAGTAAGGCCCATACGGCCCGCCGACCTCCGGCCCTTCGTCCCACTGCATGCCCAGCCATCGAAGGCTCTCATAGACCTCTTCCAGCGAGCCGGGGACCATCCGTGCCCTGTCGGTGTCTTCTATGCGAAGAATAAACTGGCCGCCGGCATGTTTAGCCAGCAGCCAGTCAAAGACAGCATTCCGTATATTTCCAATATGCGCAAACCCGGTAGGGCTAGGCGCGAAGCGTACTCTTAGCATAACATGTCCAAAATAATCCAAGCTCGGGGAGTTCAATCCACCGTTGCTTCGGAAGCCTGCTACCGAAGCTGACATCTGCAAAGGGCCGTTTCGGGAAATTAGGATTCCCGAAACAACGAACGAAATCTGTGCTGAACTGTAGGGGCGGGCTTGTCCGACGAAGCCTTGGCAAAGTCGGGTCTCTGCGCCCGCCCGCGTCTTCCCTCGCCCGCTTGCGGGAGAGGGCCAGGGTGAGGGATCAACCTTGATCTCACCCCTGCTGATTTCCGGAGAGTCCGTCTCTAGGATACTATTTCTGTCGGCCCTTACGGGGCTTTCATGGTGTGTGTCTCTATTCCACGGGTTACGCTACGCTTCACCCGTGGCTAATATCTGTCACCCTTTCAGGGTTCGGTATTTCGTCAACCAGTGATCGGGTGGTATCGGGGACAGGCGATATTTCGCTTCGCGAAAATCGACAGTCCCCGGATAGATTGTTGTTGTTCTCAAGGCAGCGCCCTCACCCCTGCCCTCTCCCGCAAGCGGGCGAGGGAATGATCTGAAAGATTAGTCTCTCTCAAAACATTAGAATATGCGCTACAGCATGTGATTTTCATAAGGTCCTGCGAAGGATTATCAGCCCTTGCGAATATATTTTCTCTTGGCCTTCTTAAACCCCTGATCGACCTTCTTCTCGTCAAAGTGCCAGTTCGTTGATTTCGGACGCTGGTAGAAGGCGTAGTAGGAACTGAGCAGCGAGGCTACCAGCCTGCGAGTGGTTCTGCGGGCCAGGTTGATCTCCGTGAACAGCGTGACGAACGGGATTCCCTTTCGGTGATACGGCATGATCCTGGTCATGAGATCGAAGGTCGTCAAATCGGCCTTCTTCGCCTCTTCGCCAAGTTCCTCAAGCTCCTGCAACCGGTTCGCCGGAACAGCCACCAGTGGCTCCATGTCTTTATTGTACACAAACTCGAATTCATCCGGCTTTTTGGTCTTCGCCAAGCGGAACAATGCGCCCGACTCCGGCATATCTTCAGAGTACCACGCGTCCATTCCGTAGATGAGCCCGGTGCTGCTGTTCGCCCAGACGTTTGACCTCTTCTCGCCATCGATCAGGGTCACCTCGATGAGGTTCGTGCCGCTCGGCAAGAAACCGGCCGGAATCTGACAAAGAGGGAATGTCCCCTGTTTTTTGTGATGTCTGGTCAATGTGCATTTGATCGAGTCTCCAGCCGACGTCTTCCCCTCACCGATCGGATCTTGATCGTTGATATCCTGAACCAGCGGATTGTGAATCTCGGCGTCAAGCCCGCCCTCTAGTCCTTCGTTCTCAAGCTCGACATCCAGACGTTCGCCTTCCGGAGTCTCGAATACGAGTTCGGTGATGAGCAGCGCGGGCGGGACTGCGTGTACGAAATCAGGAATCGTGTCCGCCATGCGCCAGCGCTCTGCGCCAACCCATGTGAACCTGGAATCCGCTCTCATGGCGTCGCTCAGTCCTTCGGCGGCAACGGCGTAGATCGGATCTCTGGGTGAAATCTCGAATATGCTCTCAAGAATAGCCGGCATTCTCGCCTCGCCCTTGGCGGCGACTATCTGCGCGACCTCTTCCAAATCTCGCTCGGAAATCGTGAGACTCAGTGTAGGCGCGGCCTCCTCGGCAACCTCAGCGCTCTCGGTCACGGCAGCCGGAGCTTCTTCCGCGACCTCTTCTGAAAGTCGGTCAGCCAGCTTATTCAGCAGGGCGTTGTAATTCTTGACCATATCTTTATTCGCCCACGTGCCGTCGGAAACCCAGGTGAAATCCGGGCTGTTGAACATTTGGTCGAACGCCTTCTCTGGAACATATTTCTCGCCAAGCGCTCTCCAGCGGAAGAGGTCGAGCATCTTGTTGCTCACGGGTGATTTCACGGCTTTGATGAAAGCTTTGGCGGTATCGGCGATATCGCTCGATGCCCAGTCTATTTTGGCCGCCGCCGCTGTCAGCGAATCTATCATAGTCTGATCAAGATCGTTGTAGAAGATGATATCCGCTTCATCATCATATGTAGGATCGATGAGCCAGTCTCTCAGACCGAAAAGCCCGTTCGACATGCCGAAATACTTGGTCTCGTCCGCGAAGAGTCTGGCGACTACCGTTTCATAAAAACTTTCGTCTCTTTCGTAAACGCTGGAGAGATCGTTGGCGGCCTCCGACACGGTCATAGGTCGGCCAAATCCGCCCACGATTTCGGTAAGAATGCGTTCCAGAGGACGCTGTTTGTCTTCGTAGCGAACCTCAAGATCCCATTTTCTATCGATCTGTCCAAAACGCGGGCTTGCGGCGAGAATATGGCGCACCAGCTTGGTGCTATAATCCTCATTGCCGATCTCCGCTATGATTTCCGCGGAGCGCACCGGCTCGTTATGCTTCAGAAGAGCGGCATACGCCTGATCCTCCAAATACCTCATAGCCTCGCGCTCTACAGGATTTTCTACGATTGTCTTAGTCAAAACTCACACCTCCCGATTATGTAGCTTCCCGACATGCGCGAGAAGCCTCTTGTGTCCCAATTAACGCGCCAGAAGATCATAGGGCTTTGCGCCCGTGATCTCCACTTCCACAAAATCGCCCGGCTTGGCGGACGACTTCTCTATATACACCGCGCCGTCTATCTCCGGCGCGTCTCTGTATGTCCTGCCGACGGCTCGCTTGCCGCTGATCTTTTCGACCAGCGCTTCCATCTTCCTGCCTACAAGACTCTCATTCTTGCTGAGCGATATCTGTTGCTGAAGCGCCATCGCCCGGCGGAACCTATCATCCATGACTCGCCGAGGCACTTTGCCTTCAAATTCAGCAGCAGGCGTCCCTTCTTCCGGCGAGTAGCGAAATATCCCTACTCTATCGAAACGAACCCGCTCCATGAAATCCAGTAATTCCTGGAAATCGTCCTCCGTCTCGCCGGGGAAACCGACTATGAATGTCGTCCTCAGCGCAGCATCGGGGCACACCGTTCTGATTTTATCGAATAGCTCAAGATACTCCTGCTTGCTCCCATGCCTTCTCATCGACCGCAAAACGCGGTCGGAGGCATGTTGAAGCGGAATATCAAGATACTCACACACCTTTTCATTCCCATCAATGGCGCGGATTAAATCCTCCGTCACCCTGGTCGGGTAGCAATAGAGTAGCCGAATCCACTTCAGCCCCTCTATTTCGGACAGCCTGTCCAGCAGTTTCGGGAGCATCAGTTCGCCGCCCATATCGAAGCCATACCGGGTAACATCCTGGGCGACAAGATTCAGTTCCCTTACGCCAGCGTCCACAAGCGCCTTCGCTTCAAGCAATACATCCGCTTCCGGGCGACTTCTGAAATCGCCGCGAATATCAGGAATCGCGCAATAAGCGCACCGATTATCGCACCCATCCGCCGGTCTGAGATAAGCGGTCCATGGCTGAGTGGAAAGAACCCGATCTCTTTTCTCCAACCACCAGTGCCCGGGATCCCCGACCTTCACCACTCGCCCGCCGCCGAGAGTGCGACTGACGACATCCGCAATATCTCGCGCCGCGCCCAATCCGATAAATCCATCAGCTTCGGGAATCTCCGCCGCCAACTCGTCCCCATAACGCTGCGCAAGGCAGCCGGTGACTATGACGGAACGGCAAACGCCGCTTGTCTTGTGCCTAACGGCGTTGAGGATAGCTTCTATCGACTCTTCTTTCGCGCTCTGTATGAACCCGCAGGTATTGACAATGAGAACCTCGGCTGCTGCCGGATCCAATTCTATTTCATGCCCAGCCTTTGCTACCTCTCCAAGAATCTCTTCAGCATCCACCACGTTCTTGGGACACCCAAGGCTGATTAAACCGATTTTAGCCATGTGTTAAAAAGAGCCTCATTCCTCTGCCGCCTCTTCAAAATCTTCCGTGGAATCAGACCCAAACAATGTCTTGCCGAAGATCCTCTCAAGGTCCATTTTTGAGACCAAAACCTCACGCGGCTTCGCGCCGTCCAGCGGCCCGACGATCCCGCAAGCCTCCATAGCATCAACGAGCCTCGCGGCCCTTGTGTATCCTATCTTGAATCGGCGCTGAATCATGGAAGTCGATGCATACCCGCTCGTGACTACCAGCCGAACCGCCGGCTCGTAACACTCGTCCGTCATCACATCTTCCGAGCCTTTGCCGCCTCCGGCGCCTTCGCCGATCTGGCTCGGTTCCATCGTGTACTGCGGCGACTCCTGTTCCTTCAGATATTTTACCAGGTCCTCAATTTCCTTTTCACTGACAAGACAGCCCTGAATCCTCGTCGGCTTGTTCACATCGATAGGTCTGAAGAGCATATCGCCCCGCCCAATCAATCGCTCCGCGCCGCCCATATCCAGGATGGTTCGGCTGTCTATCTGCGAACTGACCGCGAACGCGATTCTGGAAGAGATGTTCGCCTTAATCAGCCCAGTGACAACATCCACCGATGGCCTCTGAGTAGCTATTACCAAGTGTATGCCGGTTGCTCTTGCAAGCTGTGCGAGTCGGCAGATAGCAAATTCAACGTCGGGCCCGGCTTGCATCATCAGATCAGCCAATTCGTCCACCACGACGACCAGGTAGTGCATTTTATCTTCAGGTTTGACCTTTGCATTATAGCCATCGATATTTCGCGTGTTCATCTTCACGAACAGGTCGTACCGATGATCCATCTCCTTCAAGACAGTCCTGAGCATCCCGGCCGCCTGACGAGTATCTTTCACCACCGGACAGCAAAGGTGAGGAATCCCATCGAAAAGACTCAACTCAACCCGCTTAGGGTCAATCAGCACGAACTTCACTTCATCCGGCGTAGCACGGAACAAGAGACTCGCTATCACGCTGTTAAGACAGATACTCTTGCCCGAATTAGTAGAACCGGCGATCAGCA
>Ga0182027_10012505_pt1 | contig 11921 bp, 10 predicted proteins | sample 712E1DmetaG_FD_121300 | JGI IMG/M metagenome (GOLD analysis project Ga0182027, IMG submission 121300) | Permafrost microbial communities from Stordalen Mire, Sweden - 712E1D metaG (Illumina Assembly) | ecosystem: Environmental > Terrestrial > Soil > Wetlands > Permafrost | place: Sweden...
CGCTTGCGAATTTCCGGCGGACGATTGGTCAGAAAAACTTCCCGTTCGTCCGGCCTCATGGCCAGTAACTGGCGGAAAAAATCCACCGGCGAGCTTCTGTGTGGCAATGCCGAGAGGGTACTTACCGGTGTCGCAGGCAATCCTGGAAGCGACACAGCATCTGAAATGTTTCCTGCAAACAACGGGGAAACCGTCAACTGTCCCGCCATACACAACGCCAATGCCCAACGCCCCTGCCGTAAAAGGTTCATCGCAGAAGCGCCAGCAATTCGTCATCCGCGTGCGGCTGGCTCATGCGCTGGATGGCGTTAAAATTCTTTAATGCGTCAACGCTGGGCATCGGTTGAGCTGCGGCCATAAGCACAACTTTTTTGGCGAACGCAACGCGATAGGCATTGAGTTCGTAACGATGAATCCCAAGGCTGGCAAACGCGATCACAACGGCGGCAACAGCCACCCGCGGCACAAGCATACGCCAAGTCCAGGACACACTGGTTGCGCGCGGACGCGCACTTTCGCGTTCAACAGCCTGGAGTACGCAGGCGGTGAAATTGGAAGGCACCTGCGCGTCCGGCAAACGCACCAGCACCTCACTCAAGCGCGATTCGATTTCCAAATCCGCCTGCATTTCGGGTTGCGCGTTCAGCCTAGCCCGTTCGGCATCAGTAAGTTTTCGCCGCCAAAGCAGCTCGCGCAATGAATTCTGGAGCGGCTCATTTTTCATTGTTCTCTTCTCTGGTTAAAAACCGCCACCCAGACAAAGTTGCATGCAAAATTTGCAGGCAACGCCCTGTTCAAACCCACCGCAATGTGTTACAGCAATGCAACCGGGAAACATGACCGCCACTTCCACCGGACAAACAAAATCCGCCGCGCGCACATGGACGAACCGTCAGCGGTTCCTCGACGCGTGCCACTGCAAAGCCGTTGACCGTCCTCCCGTCTGGCTGATGCGGCAGGCGGGGCGCGCATTGCCGGAATACCGCAAACTCAAGGAAAAGCACTCTTTTCTTGAACTGGTTCAAACGCCCGAACTGGCCGCTGAGGTCACGCTCCAACCGATCCGCCGGTTTGATTTTGATGCGGCCATTTTGTTCAGCGACATCCTCGTCATACCCGAAGCGATGGGCCAGCCTTACCGTTTCCGCGACACCGGCGGCTTGGTCATGGACTTTGCCGTGCGCACGAAAGCCGATATCGAACGCCTTTCCGTCGAGCGCGTGGTCGAACGCCTCAGTTACGTGGACCAGGCGTTGCGTCTGGTTCGGAAGGAGCTCGGCGACCAGACCGCGCTCATCGGCTTCTCGGGTTCGCCGTGGACGCTGGCAACGTTCATGATGGAAGGCGGTAGCGCCGAAAAATACACCCGCGCGCTGAAGCTTTTTCACGAGGACCGGCAAACTTTTTACAAGCTGGCCGAAAAACTCACCGCCGCTGTCACCGTTTATCTCCAGATGCAAATCGCCGCCGGCGTGGATGCACTCCAGATTTTCGACAGCCACGGCGGCCAGCTTGCGCCGACGGAATTTCAGGAAGCCTCCGGGCGCTGGATAAAAGACATTGTAGCGGCGCTTGGAAAAGGTGGGGCGGGCAGTCCTCTGCCCGCCGCCGACGGCGCGCACGGAGTGACGCGCCCTACCAACGTGCCCGTGATTGTTTTTTCCCTCGGCACTCATGGGAATTGGGATGACCTGCTGGCGACCGGGGCCAGCGTACTGGGCATAGACTGGCAATTTTCGCTGGCACAAGCGCGCAGACTACTGCCCGGTAACATCGGGCTTCAGGGAAACCTCGCGCCGGCGCTTTTGAGCGACACCACTCCGGAAGTGGTCGCCGCTGAAACGTCACGACTGCTTGAAAATATGCGCGGTCGCAAAGGTTATATTTTCAACCTCGGCCATAGCGTGCCGCCGGGAGCCAAATTGGAAAACATTGCCGCGTTGGTCGGGACGGTGCGAAACTTTAAATGAGCTCCCTGAAGGTCAATCTGGATTTGGTGCAGAAATATAACGTAGCGGGACCGCGTTACACGTCCTATCCACCCGCCACAAAATTCACCGACACGATAACATGGCCGGAATTGGCCGGAAAAATTTCCCAAAACAACCAAACCGAACGCGGCCTCTCGCTCTATTTCCACATTCCGTTTTGTGAAACGCTCTGCTGGTTTTGCGGCTGCACCACCGTCATCACGCTCAACCACGACAAGGGCATGGCCTACGTGAATTCCCTGGGCCGCGAGGTGGCGGAGATGGTCAAACTGCTCAATCCAAGGCGCAAAGTCGTCCAGCTCCACTGGGGCGGCGGCTCGCCGACATTTTTGTCGCCCGGTCAAATCCGCCGACTCGGCGAAATCATCCATAAACACTTCACATTCGCGCCCGACATCGAAACCAGCGTGGAAGTGGACCCGCGCCGGCTCACGCGCGAGCACATGGCCGCGCTGCGCGAGATCGGTTTCAACCGCGCCTCGATGGGCGTGCAGGATTTCAACCCGAAAGTCCAGGAGGCCGTCCACCGGATTCAGCCGCGCAACATGACGCAGCAGGTGTTGGATTGGGCGCGCGAACTTGGCTTCGGTTCCATCAGCTTCGACCTCATCTACGGGTTGCCACAGCAAACCGTAAAATCCTTCAATCGCACACTCGACATCGTGCTGGAAATGAAGCCGGACCGGCTCGCCGTTTTCAGCTACGCGCATGTGCCGTGGGTCAAGCCCGCCCAAAAGATTCTGGAACAAAAAACCCTGCCAACACCGGAAGTAAAATTGGAACTGCTCAAAAACGCCATCGAACGCCTGACGGAAAACAACCGCTACGCCTACATCGGCATGGACCATTTCGCGCGGCCCAACGATGAATTGGCCGTGGCGCAGCGCAACAAGCAGCTCCAGCGCAATTTCCAGGGTTACAGCACGCGCGCCGGCTCGGACATCTACGCGTTCGGCATGTCGAGCATCTCGCAGATTCCAGACGCCTACTGGCAGAACGAAAAGGAACTGCCGAAATGGCAGGAGGCCGTGGACGCCGGCCGGGTGCCGTTGCAGCGCGCGTATTTCCTGACCGACGAGGACAAAATCCGCCGCGAAACCATCATGCGCTTGATGTGCGACCTCTCGCTCGATTACGCCGCGATGTCGCAAAAGATCGGCCTCAATTTCGCGGAACATTTTGCGCCGGAACTCGCGTCGCTCGCGCCGTTCGAAGCCGACGGCCTGGTGCGCCGCACGCGGGCCGGCCTGGAGGTGACCGACACCGGCCGCCTGTTCATCCGCAACATCGCGATGTGCTTCGACAACACCCTCGCGCTGGTGGCCGAGCGGAAACATTCGAGGACAATTTGAAAACTGTCGCCATCATCGGGGCCGGCATCACGGGGTTGACTGCGGCGTTTTATCTGAAACGCAAAGGCATCCCGGTCACGGTCTATGAGGCCAGCGGACGAGCCGGTGGCGTGATTCAGTCCATTCGCAAGGATGGTTATCTCGCCGAATTCGGACCAAACACCATTCTCGAAACATCGCCGAAAATCGCCCAATTCGTCCGTGATGCCGGACTCGAATCGCGACGGCTCAATCCCGCCCCGGAGGCCGGGACGCGTTATATTGTTCGAGACAAGCGCCTGATTGCGATGCCGTCACCGCTCGGTTTCTTCACGACAAAACTTTTCACCGCCAAAGCCAAGCTGGCTGTGTTGCGCGAACCGTTTGTGCCGCGTCGCCGGGGCGGAAAAGAAGAAAGCGTTGCCGAGTTTGTTGTACGGCGGCTGAATCAGGAATTTCTCGATCACGCGATTGACGCGCTGGTGGCCGGCGTTTATGCGGGTGATCCTTATAAATTGTCCCTGCCGCAGGCGTTCCCAAGGCTCGCCGAACTTGAATCGCGCTACGGCTCGCTGATCAGAGGCCAGATTTTCGGCGCGGGTGCGCGGAAGCGGTGCGGCGAAATCGCGAAGGACCGTGCGCCAAAATTTTCCTTCGACGAAGGGTTACAGGTTTTGCCCGACACATTGCGCGAACAGCTTGGTGATGCGGTAAAACTCAACACGACCGTTACGAAACTCACCCAAACAGAGAGTGGATGGCGTATTTCGACATCTTCGGGCGAAGTAGAACACAGCGCGGTGATTTATGCGGGCACGGCTCACAAATTGGCCGAATTGAAGCTCGAATCACGAGCGGCACTGAATTTCCCGTCATTTTCCGAAATTCGTTATCCGCCGGTGGCCAGCGTCGTGCTCGGTTTCCGGCGCGAGGACGTGGCGCATCCATGCGAAGGTTACGGCATGTTGATTCCCAAAGTTGAAGGCTTCAAAATTCTCGGCGCGATTTTTTCGTCATCGCTGTTCCCAAACCGCGCGCCCGCCGGGCACATTCTGCTGACGAGTTATGTCGGCGGCGAGCGGCAGCCGGACCTCGCATTGTTGCCACCGGGCAAAGTTGTTGCAATGACGTGCAAGGATTTGCGCGTGTTGCTCGGCGTCAATGGCGAGCCGACGTTCCGGCACACGGTGCTTTATCCCAAGGCCATCCCGCAATATAACGTCGGCTACGGCCGCTACCGCGAATGGATGAACGAAATCGAAAATAAAGCCGCCGGACTTTTTTTTGCCGGTCATTATCGCGACGGCGTTTCGCTGGGCGATTCGATCCTGTCCGGTTGCAATATCGTGGAACGGGTGGGAAGTTTTCTGACTGTCAAATGAACAAAGCCGTCTTGCTGGTGAATTTGGGTTCGCCGGACTCGACCTCGGTGGGCGACGTGCGGCGCTATCTGCGCGAATTTTTGATGGACGGGCGCGTGATGGATGTCGCGTGGCCTTTGCGAGCGCTCATCGTCGGCTCGGTTCTCATTAAACAGCCGAAACAATCCGCCGGGGCATATCGCAAAATTTGGACGCCCGAAGGTTCGCCGCTCATCGTCACGAGCCGCAAGGTACAGGCGAAGTTGCAGGAGCTTGTCCCCGTGCCAGTCGAACTGGCCATGCGGTATCAGCATCCGTCCATCGAAAGCGCCATCCGCAAACTCGCGGAGCAGAAGGCCGATGAAACTTTTTTGATTCCACTGTTTCCGCATTACGCGATGTCGAGCTACGAATCCGCCACTGAGCGCGTAAAGGAGGTTGTGGCCAAACTCGCGCCACAAATGCGAATCGTCGTGCAGCCGCCGTATTTCAATTCACCGGATTACATCGCGGCGCTCACCGCCAGCGCGGCGAAATACCTGGAGACAGACTATGATCATTTGCTGTTCAGTTTTCACGGCATTCCGGAACGGCATCTGCGCAAGTCCGACCCGACCGGCGGCCATTGTCTGACCGCGCCTAATTGTTGTGAAATCGCCAGCCCGGCGCATGCGACGTGTTACCGCGCGCAATGTTTTGAAACCGTCGCCGCATTTGTCGCCAAAGCTGGAATCCCGGCTGGGAAATTTTCCGTGTCATTCCAATCCCGGCTTGGCCACGGTCCGTGGCTGAAGCCTTACACGGATTTTGAACTTGCGGCGCTGCCAAAACGCGGCATCAAAAAACTTTTGGTCATTTGCCCGGCATTTGTCTCGGATTGCCTGGAGACTTTGGAAGAAATCGGCATTCGCGGGCGCGAAACATTTTTGGCGGCGGGCGGAAAGGAATTCGCGCAAATTCCGTGTCTGAACGGGCATCCGCTCTGGATTGCGGCACTGGAGAAAATAACCCGGCGATTTTTATCCTGAAACAGCGGCTTACTCCTCCTCCGATTTGGAACCTTTGGTGAAAAAGAGAAACGGCAGTTTCGCTGTTACCGGCAGAAATTCCATAAAACCCTTTTTCTTCGGTTTTGCACCGCCAGCAATGCGCTTGCACTTGTGGCTGCAAAGCGGGCAGAGAAACAGCAGTGGGCCACCTTTGCGCTGGAGTACGCGCACACAACTGCCGCACATGACTTCTTTGCAGTGCGTGCATTTGTAAGTGACCTGCACGCGCGGATGGCGGGGACACAACATCGCGCCGCTTTCCAGCGTTACCGGCGGCTTCGAGCGTTCACGCTCATATTGGGGTATCGCGACTTTGACATCGGTGTTTTCAACAAATAATTCCACGTCGCCCACTTGCACCGTTTGGCCCGCGCGCAACCATGCTTCCTTGACCGGCTCGCCGTTGACGAACGTGCCGTTGGTCGAATTGCAATCGCGAATCATCACGCCGTCATTTGACAGCACCAACTCACAGTGCATGAAAGACACGGTGGAATGTTCAATGGGGAAATCGCAGTCAGGGTCGCGCCCGACTCGATTGACACCGAGACGTAATTCAAATGTCCGGTCTTCCGCCCCCTCCGTCTTGATGAGAAGTCTGGCCATACTTCTTCTAAACCCGATCTGATTCTGCACACTTGGAAAACGGAAGTCGAGCAGGAAATGGGCAGCAAGTCAGTTTGGGCTAAAATGGGTGGCGCGAGAACGTCAGGCCTTACACGCCGCCGATTTGCGTGGACATGCGGTGGCCGCAAACTGCGGAGACGGAAAACAGCAGTGTGGTTAAAAAAGCAGCGAGCATGGATTACAGTTGATCGTAATGCTCGTCCAAGGCGATGTCACTGTCATCGCCGGCATCCTCGACTTTTCCGCCATTTTCCTCGGGAATTTTGGCAGTGTCCGGCGAAACCTGCTGTTTATCCCTGTTTTTCTTGGAAAATCGTTTGATACGAAAATGTCCGGTGGCGTTTGACTCAAGAATGCCGTGCCCCACCATGCGAAGGAGAACCGGTTTGGCCCATTCCGGTTCTTCCTGGGCTCGTCGTCTGCCACCGGCGCGCCGGCAAATTTCGCGCGCGGCCATGAACTGACCTCCCCATGACTTCAGGAATTGATAAATTTCACGCTCATCCGCGTCCATAGCCCGAAACTGGCACAACACATCAACAGGGTCGAGTAATTAAAATGTTGGAAACCGCCGATGCCGCGCGCATTTTTCCTTTTCCATTTTTCCATTCACCTTCATCCTGACGGCATGAAACTGTCCGCCAAAGAAATTCGTTGCGCCGTTCAAAATGCCATGGCCGAGGACATCGGCAGCGGTGACGCGACGACACTGGCCATCGTATCAGAGTCTGCAACGGCCAAAGCTGTCATGCGCGCGCGCGAGCCGCTCATCGTCGCCGGACTCGACATTGCCAAAACCGCGTTTTGTAAATTGTCGGCGACGGTGAAAATCGAACGCCTTGTTCCAGACGGTCAGCACGTCGTTGCCGGTGAAAATTTGCTGCGCGTTTCCGGTCCGGCCCGCGCCATCTTGAGCGCCGAGCGTGTCGCGTTGAATTTTGTCCAGCGACTTTCCGGCATTGCGACGCTCACCGCGCAATTCGCAGACGCCATTAAAGGAACACACACACACATTCTTGATACGCGCAAAACCACGCCCGGCTTGCGGCATTTTGAAAAATACGCCGTCGCCTGCGGCGGCGCAAAAAATCATCGCGTCGGCCTGTTCGACATGATTCTCATCAAGGACAATCATCTTGTTGTGCTGCAAAACGAAAAACCAAATGCAATTGCCGCCGCTGTCCGGCGCGCGCGTGAAAAATTTCCAAAACTCAAAATCGGGGTCGAAGCCGACACACTGGAACAGGTCAGGCAGGCCGACGACGCAGGCGCGGACGTCATTCTGCTCGACAATATGAATCCAGCACAGCTGCGGCTCGCGGTGCAAAAAGTCAAAGGCCGCGCGAAGACCGAAGCCAGCGGCGGCGTGAACCTGGCAAACGTTCGCGCCATTGCCGAAACAGGTGTTGATTTTATTTCCGTTGGCGCGCTGACACACGCCGCGCGCGCCGTGGACATCGGTTTGGACTTTGAAAGCTAACCACGGATTGACACGGATGAACACGGATGTAACAAGGCATTTAGAGGTAGGACGCGTCACTCCGCACGCACCGCGGTTGACGTTTCCGCGAGCGGCAGTCAGGGGATCTGCCCGCCCCACCGTTTCCTGTTTTTTTATCCGTGTTTATCCGTGTTTATCTGTGGTTAAAAACTCATGACCACGGACGCAAAAATTCTTTCAGCATTGCGCGCCAATCCCGATGGCGTATCGGGCGCCGAACTCGCGGAGAAATTTGGGGTCAGCCGGGCGGCGATTTGGGGACGCATCGAGGAGTTGCGCAGCCTTGGCTACGACATTGAGGCCGGGCCACATTACGGCTACCGGCTTGTGAGCGTTCCGGACGTGCTGCACGCGGATGACTTGCTCGCGCGGCTTCACAAAACAAAAATCATCGGTCGCGACATCCGCGTGTTTGAGCAAACGACCTCGACCAACGATGTGATTGAAAAGCTTGCGCGCGACGGCGTGAAAGAAGGCGTCGCTGTTTTCGCAGAATCGCAAACAAAAGGCCGGGGCCGGCTCGGACGAAAATGGATTTCTCCCGCGCACAAAGGGCTTTGGTTTTCCCTTTTGCTCCGACCCAATCTGCGTCCGCAGGAAGCGACAAAGCTGACAGTTGCCTCCGCAACAGCTTTGCGCCGTGCCATCCACTTCGAAACCGGTTTGAATCCGGAAATTAAATGGCCGAATGACATTCTGATCCGCGGACGGAAAGTCGCGGGCATTCTTACGGAAATGAGCGCGGAGTTGGACAGGATTCAACACATCATTCTCGGTATCGGCGTGAATGTGAATACGAGCGCAAGCGAATTTCAACCGGAATTGCGCAAGCTTGCGACGTCCCTTAAAATCGAGTCGGGCAGAACCATTTTGCGGGCGGACCTGGCCACAGCGATTTTGCATGAACTGGACTGCGACTACGCGCAGGTTTGCGCAGGCGGATTCATGGCGCTCGTGGACGAATGGGAAGCGCACTGCACGACCATTGGCCGCAATGTAACGGTCCAAATCGGCGGCCGCCGCCTTCGTGGACGGGCTGAATCGCTTGGCGACGATGGTGCGCTGTTATTGCGCACCGAATACGGACGTTTGGAATCCATCATCGGCGGTGACGTAACGCTGGAAAAATGATTTTACTATTCGACATCGGCAACACGCACACGCACATCGGGCTGGCCAATGGCCGCCGCGTGCTGCGGCAAACCAACGTCCCAACGCGTGAATGGTTCGGCAGTAACGCAAAAAAAAGCGTGGCCAGGTTTGTGGGCGAAAAAAAAATCGAAGGCGCAATTTTGTGCAGCGTCGTGCCGCGCGCCACACCGAAAGTTCGCAAAACAGTCCGGCAACTTTGGAATTTGAGCGTTCTTGAACTCACACCCAAAACGTTACGCGGCGTGGGTATTGATTATCCAAGACCGGAAACTATCGGTCCGGACCGCCTAGCGAATGCAGTAGCCGTGCGCAAGCATTTCGGCGCACCGGCGGTGGTGGTGGATTTTGGCACGGCGGTGACATTCGATGTCGTGGATCGTGCCGGTAATTACATTGGTGGCATCATCACGCCGGGGTTGGCAGCAATGACGGATTATCTGCACGAAAAAACCGCGCTGCTGCCGCGCATCAAAATCCAAGAAATCCGCAGTGCCATCGGCAAAAGCACCGAACAAGCAATGTTGATCGGCACGGTGCATGGCTATCGCGGACTCGTTCGCGAATTGATTGCCGAGTTGAAGCGCGAGCTGAAGGCAAAGAATCTGCCGGTTGTGGCCACGGGCGGTTACGCGGAATTGATTGCGGCGAAATTACCCGAAATTACCGCCGTAAAACCAAACCTGACGCTCGAAGGATTGCGACTCATCTGGCAGGCAACAAAAGTCCAAAGTCCGATGTCCAATGTCCGAAATCCGTGACTTTGGACTTTGAACTTTGGCCCTTGGACGGCAGAATGCCACTTCTATGTCGAGCAGCCGCAGACAATATCCGTTTCATTTGATTGAACCCAAATGGCAGCAATTTTGGGACGAGCAGCAGACTTTCCGCGCCTTTAATCCGAACGAGGATATTCCATCGAATCATTCCTTTGCCAAACGCTACAACTTGTTCGGCAAAGTCGCCGCGGCGCAACTTCCGCCCAAGTTTTACATTCTCGATATGTTTCCCTATCCGAGCGGCGCAGGTTTGCACGTCGGACATCCGGAGGGTTACACCGCCACGGACATTTTTGCCCGATACAAACGCGCGCTTGGCTTCAACGTGCTGCATCCGATGGGTTGGGACGCCTTTGGCCTGCCCGCCGAGCAATACGCCATCAAGACCGGCCAACACCCACGCAAGACCACCGAGGCGAACGTCGCCAACTTCAAGCGGCAGATAGGGTCAATCGGTTTCAGCTATGACTGGTCGCGCGAACTTTCCACCACCGACCCGGATTATTTCAAGTGGACACAATGGATTTTCCTCAAGCTCTACAATAGCTATTTCGATCCAGAATGGAAAAAGGCAACGCCAATTGAGATTTTAGAAGACGCGCTTTCTGAAAATCCAAAACGAAGATCAGTATGGAGTGACAACATTCGTTTGACGGAAATAAACTCAACGTTTTTACGGCTTGCAAAAAAAAATGATCCTGAAAAGGCAACTGTACTGCGGCGTGAATTCGTTGATAGCAGCCGTCTCGCTTATGTAACCGAAGCTCCGGTCTGGTGGTGTGAACAACTCGGCACAGTCCTCGCCAATGAAGAAGTTGTTGACGGGAAAAGCGAAGTCGGCGGCTTTCCGGTCACCCGCAGACCCATGCGCCAATGGATGCTCCGCATCACCGCCTACGCCGAAAAACTTCTGACTGATCTCGACACGATCGACTGGAGCGATTCGCTCAAGGAAATGCAGCGGAATTGGATTGGGCGAAGCGAAGGCGCTCGCGTCTCATTTGATGCATCAATAACGAAACAGCAGAATTCCCAACTGGATAAAGACACGACTCTGCTTATCGAAGTATTTACAACACGACCAGACACATTATTTGGAGCGACTTATTTAGTTATAGCACCTGAAAGTCGTTGGGTGCATAAGCTGACGACAGACCTCCAGCGAACTGAAGTTGAAGCATACATTGCTGCGGTGGCGAAGAAATCCGATCTCGAACGCACGGAACTCGCGAAAGAAAAGACCGGCGTGTTCACGGGTGTTTACGCCATCAATCCGGTCAACGGCCAAAAAATTCCCATCTGGATCGCCGATTACGTCCTAGCCACTTACGGCACAGGCGCAATCATGGCTGTGCCCGCGCACGACACCCGCGACTTTGAATTTGCCACCAAGTTCAAGCTGCCAATCATCCAAGTCGTCCAACCGCCAGACCCTAAAACCGACTGGCACGGGTTTGTGGATGATGGCACTTCGATAAATTCCACTGGACCGGAAATCTCCATCACCGGTTTGCCAACCACAGAAGCCAAAAAGAAAATCACCGCCTGGCTCGAAGCCAAAAGCCTCGGCAAAAAAACGGTCAACTTCAAGCTCCGCGACTGGTTGTTCAGCCGTCAGCGTTACTGGGGCGAACCATTCCCAATCGTCTGGAAGCGAGATGCGGATGGAAATTTGCATCACGAGGCATTGCCCGAATCGGCCTTACCGGTCTTGCCGCCAAAACTCGATGACTACAAACCCACGCCCGACGGTCAGCCGCCGTTGGCCCGTGCGAAAGATTGGGTGAATGAAGTCAAAAATGCACAGCGCGAGACAAACACTATGCCGCAATGGGCGGGCAGTTGCTGGTATTATTTGCGCTATCTCGACACACAGAATCGCAGCGCGTTTGTCGGCAAAGATGCGGAATCGTATTGGATGTCTGGGAGGGATGGCGTGTCGCCGTCCCAAAATTCAGGGTCGGCAACATGCCGACCCTCCCAAGGCGTTGATTTGTACGTCGGCGGCACGGAACACGCCGTTCTCCATCTGCTTTATGCGCGGTTCTGGCACAAGGTGCTTTACGATCTCGGTCACGTCTCCACCCCCGAACCGTTCTTCAAGCTCGTCAATCAGGGGATCATTCTTGGCGA
>Ga0182027_10012506_pt1 | contig 11918 bp, 11 predicted proteins | sample 712E1DmetaG_FD_121300 | JGI IMG/M metagenome (GOLD analysis project Ga0182027, IMG submission 121300) | Permafrost microbial communities from Stordalen Mire, Sweden - 712E1D metaG (Illumina Assembly) | ecosystem: Environmental > Terrestrial > Soil > Wetlands > Permafrost | place: Sweden...
CAGCTTCGCCCCCGGCGAAAATCCCCAGCTTCAGGCTGCCGCTGCCAAGGCGCAGGCCGACTACCTCGCCGCGCTTTCCAACGATCTGAATACCGCCGAAGCCCGCGCCCCCATCTTCGACCTCCTCCGCGCCGCCAACACGGCCATCGACCAGGGACAGTTGCTGGCCGCGGATCGCGATGCGATTCTGGCCGTTCTAGCCAGCTTCGACGCGGTCTTTGACGTGATCGAGGACCGCGACGCCGAGCCCACGCGCCGGGCTCTGGAGTGGGCCGCCCAGACCGGCCGCCTGGCCGATGTGGCTCCCGAGTTGCTTGCCCGCCAGTCGCTTACCGGCGAAGCCATCGATGCCCTGGTGGCCGAGCGGACGCTGGCCAAGAAGCAGCGCAACTTCGCCCGCGCCGATGAGATTCGCAACGAGTTAGCCGAGAAAGGCATCATCATCGAAGACTCAAAAGAAGGCGTGCGCTGGAAGCGCAAGTAATTTACCATCGAGCATCGCTATTTCCCACGAGGTCCCCATGGAACCCAACGAAGCCCAGGAGTTGCAGGAACAAGCTGAGCACGCCGAGCACGAATCCGCCCTGCGTCCGGTCGCCTTAACCATGACAGTGCTGGCCGTACTGGTGGCAGTGGTCACCGTGCTGGGCCATCGCACACACACTGAGGCCATCCTCAACCAGGACAAGGCCACCGACCAGTGGAACTACTACCAGGCCCACAAGATCCGCTCCAACGACACGGCCCTGGCCGCTGACCTGCTCAGCGTCATCACCATCGCCGACAAGGAAGCCGCGAAAAAGATTGCCAAGGGCTATGCCGACCACCAGGCCAAGTGGGCCGACAATCTGAAAGAGGAGCAGGATCAGGCCGAAGCGCTGGAGGCCAAGGTAGAGAAGGCCGAAGCCCGCGCCGACCGTTTTGACCTCGGCGAAGCATTGCTGGAGATTGGCCTGGTCATCACCTCGGTCACGCTGCTCACCCGCAAACGGGCCTACTGGTATGTGGGCATCGTCTTCTCAGTGTGCGGCATTGCATCGGCGGTTCTTGGACTGTTGCTGAAGTAGAAGATCGAATTCCGCCACGCGGCATCTTGGTATGTGGTAGACTGGCGGCCACATGAGCCCACGCCTGCTTGCCACATTTCTCGTCCTCGGCAGTTTCCCGCTTCTTGCCCAAACGCCTGACCTCGCCTCCGCCGGCGTGGCCCACACCAGTGACATTGGCTTCAGTTACAGCATTCCCGCGAACTGGGAAGTGGTTGACAGCAAGGCAGCACTCCCGGCGGCGCAGGCGGAAGTTGCAAAGACAGCAAAGAGTGAAGACGAAAAGAAGGGCATAGGCTGCGTGCAAGTCGCGTTGACGGCGCGGCACGGGGATCCCGCCTCGGTGGTCGTGGTTGTTGCGCTTCCATACGACTGTTATGGAATGACCATGACCGAGAAGGACCTGCCCAGCTTTGGTTCTGGAGCTGCGGAAGGGATCAAGAACACGTTCAACATTTCCAGCGCAGTCCATGGCGCATATACGGTGGGCACTCACAGCATGTGGGTCGAACGCGCGAACGGCGTCCTGAAAGACAGCCCCGGAATGAACTACACGGTGGAGACGGTTTGCAGCGTGCTTAAGAAAGGCGCGGTGTGCTGGATGGCGATGGCTGCCGACAAGGCCGGCTTGCAGACCTTTGAGAACGGCGCTGTGGCATTGGACGGCGAAGTTCCTGCCGCTCTCGTCCCCGCGACCGCATTCGAAAAAAAGCCGTAGCAGCTTCGCCCGATCAACGGCATTTATTCCACCGGCAACTGGTCCAATTCCTCGCGATAAAGAAGAAGCCTGCCCGGTCCCGCCAGAATCCATCTCTGATGCAAACAATGTCGTGTAAACTTGCGTCATCGGCACAGTCGGCTTGTGCTGAGCAGTTTCCCCGCGCAAAGACAAAAACGGATTCCTTGATTAAAGTGAGCCTGACCCAAAACAGGCCGGGGTTCTTCGCGCCGGCGAGGGAAAATGCACCCTGACGGAGGATGCAAACACTCATGAGCAGCAATGAAATTCACGAGTTTGAAGAGAACGCGGAACGGGGGGCGCACGACCTGACGGTCAGGCCTTTTGCCTTCACCATGAGCCTCCTTGCCCTCCTGGTTGCGGTGACAACGGTGGAAGGGCATCGCCTGCACACGTCGGCTGTCCTCGAACAGAACAGGGCCAACGACCAGTGGAACCTGTACGCGGAAAAACGTATCAGATCGTACGCCACTGCTCTCGAAACCGACCAATTTTCAGTAGAGGTGATCGCCGACAAGACCGCTGCGGCGAGGCTCGAAAAGGCCTACGCAGATCACCAGGCCAAGTGGGCCAACGACCTGAAGGAAGAGCAGGAAAAGGCGACGGCGCTGGAGGCCAAGGTGGCGATAGCCGAGGCACACGCCGACCGCTTCGACCTGGCCGAAGCGCTGCTGGAGATCGGCCTGTTCATCACCTCGATCGCGCTACTGACCAGGGAACGATTTTACTGGTATTTGGGCATTGCCTTTTCGGTCGGCGGCATCCTGTCGGCGGCATCGGTGCTCCTGATCAAGTAGCATACACAGTTATTCCGCCGGCAACTGCTCCAACTCCTCGATGGGCCGCGGCTTGGCCTTCACCTGCGCCGTAGTCAGCAGGAATACAGCCAGCAGGATGCCGCCCATCCCCACCCATTCCGCGGGCTCCGGCCGCTCGTGCAGCAGAAAGATCCCCAGCAGCACCGCGACCACCGGATTCACATAGGCATAGGAAACGACCTTGGCCACCGGCACATGCTCAATCAGGTAAATGAAGCCGGTGTAGCCCAGCAGCGAGCCGCCAGTGATGAGATACACCTGTGAACCCACCGATGCGGCGTTCACATGAAACCCGGGCCACTGGCCCAGCGCCGTTCCCAGCGCCGTGCAAAATGCGCCGGCTATCAGCATCTGCCAGGCCGCTGCCACAAAGCAGTTCACCGGCAACCGCGCGTGCCGCGAGAGCAGGCTGCCCGCGGTCCAGGCCAGCGCCCCGGCCAGCAGAACCCCAATGGCTACGAGGCGGGCGCGGTCCCCGGCCAGCCCGGTGCGCAGCGAAGGCCACACCAGCGCCGTAAGGCCGGTAAAGCCCAGCGCCATGCCCAGCCAGCCGCGAGCGGGCAGCGGTTCGCCCCCCGGCAGCATCATCTCAGCCAGCGCCGCAAAAAGAGGAATCACCGCCAGCACCAGCGAAGCCAGCCCGCTGGGCACAGTCTTCTCCGCGTACACCAGAAACACATTGCTGACACTCAAGAGGATGAACCCGATCAGCCCCAGCATCAGCATGGCCTTGGCCGGCCAGAATATGCGCAGTCCGCGCCAGCGGCACCAGGCCAGCAGAATCGCGCCCGCAATCAGAAAGCGCGTCCCCGAAAGCAGCAGCGCCGGCATCTGCGCCGTTCCAATGCGAATGGCCGTATAAGTGGAGCCCCAGAAAAAGTAGACGCTGGCAAAGGCCAGCACAATCGACGCAGTGGTAGCCGCTTTCTTATGCTGAGGCCCCGGTTGGGAGGTGGAAGCAGACATGGAGTTAATTCCATCTTAGTCGTCCGCCGCCGTCGCTGGCCCGCGAAGGGATAAAACTGCCTCCGGCGATGCCGCCGCTAACCTGCGGCCAGTGACGTTTTCGCCCCCGCAGCGGAATGCGCGTTGGTTTTGCTTAAAATTAACTCCCATCGGCGCACAATGTACTGAGGTAGGAGCAGGCAAAGAGGATGAGCACGGTTCGAGAGCCGAAACAAATCGAGCGGCAAAGCGATAGCTCTGGTTCTCTAACTGGTCTAATCTGTCTGGTATGTAACCGGTCTGTACCCCGGTGAATACCCACCCCCTCGCCCAAAATGCTCATTCAGAGGCTATGCTTCCGGCCCGGATATGTAAATAAGTCATTTTAAATCAATAGTATGTAGGATTGAACCGAAGGGCTCCCTATTATCCAAATGGTTAACAGAGACCCCCTAAAAAACCCCGGTTTCAGGGGCAAAAACCGCCTTTTTTGCTCACTTTGGGCCCCAAATGCGGTTTTTTCGAAGCCTTGCCCTGCAAGTCTCGGCGTCTGAGAGGGGCGCTCTGCCGCCTACGCGATCACCGCGACCTTGGCCCGCATGCCAGCCGTGCCGGAGTTCCCATTTTGCACTGAAGCCCACGCCGCCAGACCGGGACGTGGGCTTCAAGGTTCTTAGCTGACTTGCTTCGTGCCTACGCGCTCAACTGCTCCTGCAGTTTGGCGAGGGTGCGGTGCAGGTCCTTGTCGGCGCGGCGCTGCTCGTCGATTTTGGAGATGGAGTGCATCACCGTGGTGTGGTGCTTGTTGCCGAACTGGCGGCCAATCTCAGGCAAACTGGCTTCGGTCATCTGCTTGGCCAGGTACATGGCGATCTGGCGCGGCACCACCACATTACGCGAGTTGTTTTTCTGCTTCAGGTCGCTGATCCTCATGCCGAAGTTCTCAGCAACGGCGCGCTGAATGGCCTCAATGGTGATCTTGCGCACCTGCATATCAATAAATTGCTTGAGGCACTGCTGGGTGGAGGCCAGCGTGATCTCCATGCGGTTGAGGCCGCACCAGGCGATGAGCCGCGTCATGGCGCCCTCGAGTTCGCGCACGTTGGTGCGCACGTTGGAGGCCACGAACAGCGCCACATCGGCGGGCAACTGCACCTGCTCGCTCTCCGCCTTCTTCTGCAGAATGGCTACCTTGGTCTCAAGATCGGGCGGCTGAATATCGGCAATCAAGCCCATTTCAAAGCGCGAGCGCAGCCGGTCTTCAATCTCCGTCAACTCCTTCGGCGGCCGATCGGATGCAATGACGATCTGCTTCATGCTTTCGTGCAGAGCGTTGAAGGTGTGGAAAAACTCCTCCTGCGTGCGCTCCTTTTGCGCGATGAATTGGATGTCGTCGATCAGCAGCACATCCACGGTGCGGAAGCGGTCGCGGAAGCTGGTCATGCGGTCGTTACGGATCGACGTGATCATCTCGTTGGTGAATTTTTCCGCCGAAGCGTAGCAGATGCTGGCGGAGGGCTGGCGGCGCTTCACCTCGTGGCCAATGGCGTGCATCAGGTGGGTCTTGCCCATGCCGACGCCGCCATAGAGGAAGAGCGGATTGTAGGCCTTGGAGGGGCGCTCAGCGACGGCCAGCGAAGCGGCGCGGGCAAACTGGTTGCCGTTGCCGATGACAAAGGCATCGAAGGTGTAGCGCGGATTGAGCTGCGCCGCTGAATTCCAGTCGAAGCGCGCCTGCTCCGGAGTACGCGGCTGCGCCGGAGGCGGCGCTGAGGGCGCGTGCGACGGAACCGGGCCGAAGCCCCCATCCCGGCGCTGCGGCGGTACCGAAGGGTCCTCTTCGGCGGTCACGAAGCTGACATCGTCGAAGTCGAGCGACTGGAGATCGATGGCCTCCTGAATCAGGTCGCCGTACTTGTCGCCGATGTACTGAAAATCCGGCGTGGGCACGCGCACATACAGAGTGCGGCCCGCGACGTGGCTATAGCGGGTGGGCTTGAGCCAGGTCTCAAAGGTCTGACGAATGACCTTCTTTTCGAGGGCTGCGAGAATCTGTATCCAGGGGTTGAGCGGCGGTGCCGGAGACGTTGCAAATGCCATCTTACCAATCCTTACCTGCGTCGCCTTTATATTTACGGTACGGTTTATCCGCGGGGTTTTGGCAACGGCTCTCCCATGGCGCAAAGCTTTGGCTTTTCGTCCGATTGCCAATTGCCAATTACCTGGTTACCGCTGGTCTGCCCGTGAGAGTTCGACCTCTGGGCCGTGGATAAATTCCGTTTCGTGGGACGCCGGGAAACTTACTAGAACGGACACGATAGTAGCACATCTGGGAATCATTGCAATCCCCTATTCACATAACTTTGGTACATGGTGGGCGAGTTGCACCATTGATGGTGAAACTCGCCGAAAAAATCATCGATGGTGCCGCTTCATGCAGCCAGGACGCATCATTTATCCCCTCGAATGTCCGTGGAGGAGGGCGCGCCCCACGCCGGAGTGCCGATGCGGTATTCCGCTTTGGGGCGATTACCGCTGGATTGTTGGCTCAACCTGCGGTACACTAAGTCTTGCCGTCAAGGCACAGATATTCAAGAGGAAACAGGAGCGCATCTCCATGCCCAAGCGCACATTTCAACCCAATCGCCGCAAGCGCGTGAAAACTCACGGCTTCCGTGCACGCATGAAAACCAAGGCCGGCGCAGCCGTCCTGAGCCGCCGCCGCGCCATCGGCCGCAAGCGGGTGGCCGTGAGCGCCGGCTTCCGCGACTAACAGCAGCCCACCGTTTTGCCCCCTGCCATTGTTTGGAGCCGGAATGGAGAGCACGCCGTTTCGGCCAGAACATCCTCCGGCACTGCCATGAACACCCCTCCCCAGCTTGCCCAGCGCCAATCCTTAATAGGCGCGCGCCTGCGAAAGCACGCCGACTACCAGCGCGCCTATGCGGCCAGCCGCAAGCGCCAGTCCGCGTCAATGAGCTGGTTTCTGGCCCCGCAAACTTCCGCTTACCCCGGAGCAACGCCGCCGGCAGGCCCGCGCGTGGGCCTAACCGCGGGCAAGGTGCTGGGCAAGGCGCATGAACGCAACCGCATCAAGCGCCGCATGAGAGAGGCCTTGCGCCGCCACGTGGACCTGCTGCCGCAGGGCTGCGATCTGATCCTCCATCCCCGGCGCGGCGTACTGACCGTGGAATTCACGAAACTTGAGGCGGAGGTTGAACGTATCCTGAGACAGGCAAATGCCGAGGCGGCGCGCATGACGGCAGCTCAGGACCCGCATCCTGCCCCGGCAAGGCCCGTATCTGCCCCGGCAAAATTCTCATGATGACGCGCCTGCTGCTCGCCACTCTCGTTTTCTATCGCCGCTGGCTCTCGCCGGCTCTGCATTCGCTGAAGCCGGGCAACGGATGCCGCTACTTGCCCACCTGCTCGGAATATGCCTCCATCGCCATCGCCACCCACGGCCCCCTGCGCGGCGTTGCCTTGGCGCTTTGGAGGCTGCTGCGCTGCAATCCTTTCGCCCGCGGAGGACTCGATCCTGTTCCTCCTGCCGCGATTTCACACCATTTCCCCCACGAACCGTTACCATAGGAAGAGCGGCGGCCCAACGGGCTGCACCTTCAAGACGACAGGAAGTATCCCTTGCCCGAAATTCGCAATCCCAATCTACAGACGCAGGGCTCCGGCGGCAGCGGCAGTGGCGGCGACATGCGCTCCACAATGGCTTTCGCTTTGCTCATGCTGGTGGTTCTACTGGGTTACCAGTACTTTTTCAAGCCCAAGACTGATTCGACCCCTCCCGCGCAAACTCAATCGCAGGTGGTGCAAACGGCCGCGCAGGCCGCACCCATCCAACCAGGCCCACCGCAGGTGACAGCAGGGCAAGCGCAGGCTCCCGCAGCGACTCCTACCGTCGCTGCTCCGCTGGAGACAGAGACCACGGTCGAGAACGATCTGTACAAGATTGTGTTCACCAATCGCGGCGCGCAGGTAAAGCACTGGATCCTGAAGAAGTACTTCGATACCGCAGGCAAGCCGCTGGATATGGTCCAGCCCCAGGCGGCGCGCTTCGGCCTGCCGCTCTCGCTCTTCACCTATGAGCCGGCCCTGACCACGCAGTTGAATCAGGCGCTTTATCTGGTTGCGGCGTCAGGCGCCCAGCCCTCGGCCACGGGTCACGTCCAGGTTCCGGCCACCAGCGCTCTCACCTTCCACTACTCCGCGAGCGGCCTGGACGTGGTGAAGACCTTCCGATTCGACTCCACCTACGTGATCGCCGCCGATACCGAAGTCAAGCGCAACGGCGCGCCGGTGCGGGCGCTGGTCGAGTGGCCAGCCGGGCTGGGGGACCAGACCGACGCCATGCAATTCGCTTACGGCAAATTTGCCTGGTCCCTGAACGGCAAGGACGATTCGATTGATGCCAAGAAAGTCAGCGGCAACGCCACGCTGGACCAGCCCTACGACTACGCCGCCATCATCGATCTCTACTTTGCCGCGGCCTTTATGCCCGACAATCCCGAGCGCACTACTGTCATTACGCTGCACAACCCCCTCGACCTGACCAGCAACTCGAGCGACCAAAACAAACCGAAGCCGGCTGACGTAATTGGATTGGCCGCGGGAGACAACAGCGGCTCTACGCATCTGCGGCTCTTCGTCGGACCCAAATCAACTGAACTGCTCGGGTCTGTCCGTGCCATGGGTCCGGACGGCAAGACGAACGGCCAGTCACTGGAGCCGCTGATCCAATACGGCTGGATGACCATCATCGCCAAGCCGCTTTACCTGGCCCTGCGCTTCCTGCACGACCATCTTGGCGGCGGCAACGACAACTGGGGCTGGGCCATCATTATCTTCACCACCGTCTTCAGCCTGCTGATGCTGCCTACGCGGCTTATGGCGATGAAGTCCTCAGTGAAGATGATGCGCATCCAGCCCAAGGCCGAGGCCATCAAGCAGCGCTACGCCCATCTGAAGATCAACGATCCCAAGCGGGCCGAGATGCAAACCGAGACCATGGCCCTCTACAAAGCCGAAGGCGTCAACATGTACGGCAGTTGCCTGCCCATGCTGCCGCAGATTCCGCTGTTTTTTGCCTACTTTCGCGTACTACAGAACGCCGTCGAACTGCGCCAGGCCCACTGGTTCTGGCTCACTGACCTCTCCGCGCCGGACCCCAAGTACCTTCTGCCCATCCTGATCATCATCACCATGTTTTTTACGCAGTACATTACGCCCTCGCCGGGCATGGACGCGGCTCAGCGGCGCATGATGGCCTTCATGATGCCGCTGTTCTTCGGCTTCATGCTGTTGCACTACGCATCAGGGCTGGCGCTCTACTGGGGCACCAGCAACATCATCAACCTGGCCATGCAAGTCGGCATCAACCAGTCCAGCATTGGCAAGGAGATGCAAGCCATCGCCGCCAAACGTGCCCTCAAGAAAGCCGGCGTCAACCCAAAGACCATCAAGGGGCGGCGGTAGAGCAAAGCATCACAGTGCAGGAAAACCCCGATCAAGCTCAGCTTGAGCGGGGTTTTTCTTTAGGGGTTTGAAGGCACGCGCGAGTAGGGCGATGAATCTCCCCACTCGATGCACCCGGCCCTCATGGTGTATCGTCCAATCCGTATGGCAACTGTGAGCAGCGTCCCGCATCCCGCGCCTGAGGCGGAAGAGGTTTACCGCCGATGGCTTCAGTTTCTGGATGATGAGTTCATCCGTCACGGCTCCCCCGAACGCCGCGCTGAGATTGTGCGCGACCAGCTTTACCAGCTCTACCTGGGCCGTCCGCACGGGGGCAAGCTCAACCTCACGCTTACCTCCGAGCTACCCGGCAACGTCGTCAGCCTCTCGCTGGACCCTGAAAATGTGACTCTTGAGACCGAGCATTTTGCCGATGCCGACCCGGAGAAGTTTGCCAAGCGCAAGCCGCTGCTGTGGTTCTGGCAGATGTTTGACCGTTCGCCCGTGGGGACCAACCACTGGCTGGGCATCCGTTTCCGCTGCATGCTGGGCCGCCACATCTTTAACCACATGGGTACGGGGGTCAAGATCTACCACGGCGTCGACCTCACCTACGGCTACAATCTCTCCATCGGAGACGGGGTCACCATCCGCCAGCGCGCCCTGCTGAACGACCGCGGCGGCATCACCATCGGCAAGGGCGCCGTCATCGGCTCTTTTGCCCGGGTCTACTCCCACACGCACAACCCTGAAAACTACGATCAGGTGACGCTGGTGCCTACGGTCATCGGCGCCAATGCCCGCATCGGCAGCCACGCCATCGTCCTTGCCGGCCAGAATGTAGCCCCCGGCGAATCCGTTGGCAGCTTCCCCACAGACCGCATCTAGTGAGTCTCCCGTCGCTGGCCCCGAAGATGAGAGGTCACGCCCGAAGCAAGCACAGGCTGTCAGGATCAGCCAGAAAAACCGCGCAATAACGGAGGAAGATCAATGAATGATGCCCCTTGGAAACCAAGAAAGGTTGTGATTGTTGGCGCCGGCGCAGTGGGTTCAACCTTTGCCTACACGCTGGCTCAGAGCGGTTTGGCCGATGAGATTCTTTTGCGGGATCACAATCCCGATCTGGCCAGGGGGCAGGTGCTCGATCTGGCTCATGGACAGTTCTTCTTCCCCCCCGTCCAGATCCGTGAAGCCCAGGTGGAGGATTATGCCGACGCGCACATGATTGTGATTACGGCCGGGTCCAAACAACGGCCCGGCGAGTCCCGCCTGGACCTGCTGCAGCGAAACGTCAAAATCATCTACGAAATCATGGATGAAATCCTACTGCAGAAGTCATCCGCGGTTGTTTTGATCGTAAGCAATCCGGTGGACATCCTGACCTATGCAGCCTACAAGCGCTCCGGCTGGCCGCGTGGGCGCGTCATTGGATCCGGTACCGTTCTGGACAGCGCGCGCTTCCGTTCTTTATTGAGCCAGCACTGCGGAGTGGATGTGCATAATGTCCATGCTTACATCCTGGGTGAGCATGGAGACAGTGAATTTGCCGCCTGGTCCATGACGAACATGGCCGGCCTGCCCATCGAGCAGTATTGCGGCCTGTGTTCGAAATGTGATGACAAACAGTTATGCCGCAGCAAAATTGCGGACGAAGTGAAGAATTCCGCCTATCACATCATTCAATACAAAGGAGCCACATGGTTCGGCGTAGGCCTGGCTTTGACGCAAATTGCCGCGGCCATTTTGCGCAACCAGCATGGAGTGCTCACCGTGTCATCGGTGCTGGAGGGGGAATTCGGCCTCAGTGGCGTGAGTTTGGGGGTTCCTTGCATCGTCTCTCAGAATGGCGTTGAGCGGGTATTGCAGGTTACTTTGCCACCCGGCGAGCAGAGCGCTCTGGTGAAATCCGCCACCACCTTGAGGGAAACCATCGAAAAACTTGATTTGGCATTGTGACGAAGAGCTCAACGCACACCAGGTGAATTCGTCGATGCTGTCCGCTCAAGACTCGATGATGAGGGCGATGACGGAAGCAGATGAGGTTTTACAGCTGAGAAATTCTCGGCCTTCCATCTAAGTTATTGAAAATATGGTAGGCACGACTGGATTCGAACCAGCGACCTCTTCCGTGTCAATTAGGACAAGCCTTGTAAGTTATTGAATCTATTGATCGATCAAAGCGCTCAAAGCGCACAAAACCACCTAAAAACACCCTTCAGCACCCTGATCGAACCCTAGCCGGAGTGAAAAAGAAGAGGTCAAGCTACCGTAGTGGCAGTGGCCACGATCCAGGCGATCAATTCAAACCCCGCTGAGGGTGCGTTTTTTCCAAGCTACTACCTGGGCGGCTCCGGTCCTTCGCGAGAGACCGGGGTGCCCTCATTGTTTTTTGGAAAGGCCAACGGGGCCGGGGCCACCTGCCGTCCGGTTCTTTGGCTCTGGAACGAATGCAGAAAAGGATCGCAGCAGTGACAACTGGCGGCATACTATCGTCGCCGGAAAAGCAAAATGGAAATCCCGGGTAGAATCTTGCAGGAAGGGTTCTCGTATCAGATGGCAGGGTCTCCGGTAAAACTCGGTTCAAGGGCGGACGGGCTATTCTCACCGGTTCCGTGGACAGACGATTATCCAGCTTCTCAAGAATGGGCTGACGAGCTTGAAACACTCCTTGAGTTCTGCGAATCGCAGGGCCAGCTCGCGAGGTTCCTTCCCAAACTCAGAATTCCAAGGAACAAACAGAGGGACGCAACGCTGAGTGAGCTTCGCGTTGCACTTTTTCTGCATCGCAGCGGATTCCCAATCGCTGCTTGGGAGCCTCCCGGTAACAACGGTAAGGAAGGCGAATACTCCGTCAGGACACCAGAAGAGGGCATAGTTTTCACAGAGGTAAAGAGTCGGGGTTGG
>Ga0182027_10012507_pt1 | contig 11918 bp, 11 predicted proteins | sample 712E1DmetaG_FD_121300 | JGI IMG/M metagenome (GOLD analysis project Ga0182027, IMG submission 121300) | Permafrost microbial communities from Stordalen Mire, Sweden - 712E1D metaG (Illumina Assembly) | ecosystem: Environmental > Terrestrial > Soil > Wetlands > Permafrost | place: Sweden...
CAGGCTTATGTTGAACCGAAAGCGAGGAGTTGCCTATGAAAACGAAAAGCCATACCGCAAAAATCATGGACCAGCCCAGCCCGTTCACTCCCGGCGTCACCAAAAGCATGGTGCGCGAACATGTCCGACAGCCAGTTTTCCTCAACAAAATGAGATTTCTTGTGCTGCTGACACAGTTCTGACACAAGAAACGGCTGAAACTGAAGGCGCAAACGTGAAATACCCAAAGCGCATCAAACACCGTGGCAGAACTCTCGCCACGATTTACGGCAGGTGCAAGGGGCGTGATTCTTACCGCGTGGCGTGGCAAGTGGCCGGACAGCGGCGCATGGCGTCGTTCCGCACCTACAGTGAAGCCAAACGTCACGCTGACGGGCTGGTGAAGGATTTGGCCAAAGGCTCGCAAGTCACCGCCTTGCATCCCGCGCAAGCCCACGATGCACTGGCCGCGCTTGAACGGCTGCAAACGTTCTACCAGTCCACCGGACGGCGCGTGTCGCTGCTCGCCGCCGTGTCGGAATTCGCTGAGGCATCCGCAAAGCTGAACGGGCGTGCTTTGGGTGAAGCGGTGGACGGCTGCGGAGTTGCAACATGCGCTGGAATTGCTGTAGGGCACCTAGGGCGAAACGGTGCGATAATAACGTTGACCGCCGCCAAGCGGATTGGGATCGGTAAAGATCAGCGTAGCTCCATTTGCGTTGGTCGCACTTCCAGCCAATGTGGTCCACGACGCGGGAAGGAGATTGGTCGTGGTTTCGACATGGTAGGGGAATCCCGGAGTCGTGGCGTAGGTCAGCGTGACCGAAGCGTTGCCGCTTATTAAGACGCCAAGAATGTTTTGTCGCGTGGGGCTGCCAGCCGGGGAAACCGTGAATGGCGCGCTCACGGCGTTGCTGATGGACGAGCCGCCATTGGGCGCAAACCACTTGTTCCTTAGGTAATTTTCCACCGAAGTGCGGTCGGCGGCTCTCAACGCCGAATTATAGACCAGAACTTCTGCGATGCTTCCAGCAAAAGGATTGTTGACCGTCGTCCCATTCTGCATGCCGCCGCCAACAGTCGAGGCGACAATGTTGAAATAGGCGCTGACATTCCCGAAGAGGGGGCCGGTCCCTTGCGTCGTGCCCCCAGAGGTAGCCAGCCAAATACCATTGCTTCCAGCTCCATCAGCCACGTATTCAAAGGCATGATAGTTGGTGGAAGGATCAATGACAGGGCAGTTATTATCGACATAGGCACTACAACACCCTCTTATAATGCGCGGGGTGTTGTTATTCTGGTTATAGTCCAACGAGTAACTGCCGTCGTCCGCATAATCCGGATTTGCTCCTCCTGCCCACGTCGCAAAGACATGCTGATATCCGTCTTCAGCTGTTCCGGCCACTGTTTTCCTTGCGACGACAAACACACTGATAGTCTTGGCGGTGTTTGTGTAAGTCGTATTCTTAAGTTCGGTCCCCGTACTGCCACTGGTAGCGTTGAAGGTAACGGTTCTACGACCGTTCGCGGCAGTGTTGGTATAGCAGATGCCGTTGCCACCACTGCCAATGGTCGTGCCGAAGTTGTTTCCATTGCCGCTCTGGTCCAACCAATTGGTCACAATGCCGCTCGCATTGGTCAGCACCGATGAGGCCACGCTGCCATCCAGCCAGATGCTCATTCCGGAAACCGGGTTGCCGGTCGGGATAGTCGTCGAAGCAACGAGCTGATCGCCGCTGCCGGCCGTGTCAATCGCCAGATTATTGAACGTCACCACTCCGTTGCTGCCGCCGGTGCCGATGTTGTAATTGGTTGTGCCCAGCAACGTGCCGTTGCCGTTGGTCAACGCAACATTGACGATCGCGCTTGCTGGCAAACCCGTGGTGGTCGGACTCCCAAATGCATCCACCGTTTTGAGGACCGGTTGCTGGCCAAATGAAACGCCCGCCACCGCCGAACCGGGCTGGGTGGCAAAGGCCAGCGCCGCCACCGAGCCGATGACCATGAAGGAACTGCTGTTGGTCGGCGGAGCGCTGCCGCTTGCAGCGGTGGCGGTCAGTGTTTTCGGACCGGCTTGGTTCACGCTCAAATCGTTGAAATGGGCGATGCCACCGGCGTCAGTGGAACGAGTCAGCGTGCCGGCCAAGGTTCCCGTGCCGCTGCCGAGCGATAGGGTAATCGTGGCACCGGCGAGCGCCTGGCCGTTGGTGTCGAACGCTTGCACCTGGACTTCCGGAGTGATGGTTGCGCCCTGGAGCACATTGCCCGGCTGCTGCACAAAGGCCATCGCCTGCACCGGCACGCTGATTGTATTTGTGAAATTAAAGGTAAAATCGGGCGACTGGTTGACCACAGCAGTCCCGGATGCCGGCATTGACGTTATGGGTACCCCGTTGACCGTCAAACCACTTACATTCAGGCTGCCCACGGCATAATTATCGTAATATCCAGACCACACCCCATACACTCCATTACTAACGCCAACGCCGTAATTGGAAATATTAACGACATTCATGGTGGCGTTGGACACCACACCCGGACTCGAATAAATGACTTCCACGCCATAGGACAAACTGTTCGTGATGTTCAAATTGTTGATATTTAAATTGGTAATGTTCTGGGATTGCGGCACGATCGTAACGGCGGCCCGCCAATTCCAACCATTCGGATCATAGCCGCCACAACGGGTGAGATTACATCGCTGGGCGACCGTCGTCCCACTGAATACATTGGTCCCGACGGCGAATGTCCCGGCGATCAGGATGCCGCAGCCGTAGGGTATGTCTGAGAACACGCAGTCTTCAATCGTATTGCTCACGCCGCCGTAGATCGCACCTCCGTTGGCCAAGAATGGCAACTGACCGGTGCAGTGGGTGATCACGTTAAGACCAGGGGTATATGAACCAGTACTCGCAGGCCAGAAGGCAAAACAGTCGTCACCGGTGCCCCGGGTGGTGCAATTCGTGACGATGGTGCTTTGCATCCCCAATTGGAGATTGATGCCATCCGCGATGGTGTCGCGGAACCGGCAATCAGAAACGACCAAGCCGCTCGAACTGGTGAGCCAGGCGCCGGTTTTGGTATGCTCCACCCAGAGGCGAGAGATGGCTGATCCAGTGCCATATTGTCCGACGATACCATCATTCCAGTCGCTATCATTTCTGAAGTTTAACTTGCCAATGATTGCGAAATCAGACAGATGGATATTGCTGCCATTTCCAACGAAACTAATTCGCCGATTGCTACTACCATAAGTATAGGTGTCGGCCGGGTTGTCATAAACAGTCGGATCTCCAACCAAGGTCGTGTACCACATGCCCGCGCCTTGAATCGTGATGTTGGAAGGAAGATTTATGGGCTCAGATATTTTGTAGGTCCCGGCGGGCATCCATACGCTTTGGCTACTGCCGGCAGCTGAGATGCAATTCACCAGCGCGGCACTGCTGTCATTGACCCCCGTGGGGTCGGCGTTATACGGCGAACTCGTAATGGACAGCGAGTTCGCGGGCTGTGTGAGCGGGGCGGCGACATTCTCCAAGTCAACCAGATCAATGACATAGTTAGTTGCCGTGTCGTCGGTATTTTCCTGGAGGCTCACCGTGTCCCCCGGATTGATCGTCAGCCCGTTCAGGCGAACCTCATCGAAAAAGTTTCGCGGGTTGCCATAGCTGGGATTGTTGTTCCACGCGGGAGTTCCACTGCCGTAAGTTCCATACAGCCATGTATACTGGGATGTCAACGGAAGTTCTTGAACAAAGACTCCGTTCGTGTAAAGACTGATGGTATAGTTGGTTCCGCCTCCGTTCGCCGTGTCCGGCACACAATACCGCACCACGATGGAATTGGCGGCCGCCTGCGCGGTGAGTTGCACATATTGCCCCGTGCCGGTGAGCTCAAAGGCTTGTCCCCCCGACGCTTCCCCTGCAATTGTGTCCGAGAAGGTGGCACTTATGCTGCTGAGCTGTTCTGGGGGCCCGATTATCGTCGCCCCGCCTCCGTTCGTCAGGTTCCCGGCTTCATAGTTATAGGTGGTCCAAGGCGGATTCGCACCGGGATTCGCCTGTGCAGAATGAGTCGAGACGATGGACAGGACGACAAAAGCAAAAAGGCGGGTCCGGTAAATCACCTCACGAACATGTGAAATTAAAGAAAGGGTGTTTTTTAATTGGCTCATATCAGGAATAGTATTCATAATGTGTCTCTATTTTGCTGCTCGAACAAATCGCAACTCTATGTTTGTTGCAGCAGTTTGGCTGCCAGTGGTTGTCCTTCTTCGGACATAAACGTGCGCGGTCGAGACGGTTCAGTTCAGCAAGATATTGGATGAGCGAATTTGTGATGGTGCGACCTAGCGCTATACTGCAACTAACGCCGGTTGGCCGCTTCAGTCCCGCTTTCGCGGTTGACATCATTCGTCCGGCGTGGCTCAGTTCGTCTAACACAATCAACCGTCGAAAGACATGCCCCATGACAACCAGACAATTCGTCTTATTCGTCTCCGGCTTGATACTGCCCGCGCTGTACCAGCGGACGAAATTCGCTCTTAATCGGCTCTCATTCTACCAGACACCGCTCGGCGATAAAAGCGGCCTGGCTATCCATCACGGCCATTGGGGATTCCTTTTGGCCTTTATATCGATGAACCTCTTTGTCTTCGGCGTCCATAACGGCCTCTCGATCGGTCTGGCAGGCTTCGGCTGGGGATTGATGCTTGATGAGATCATTCCGATGCTCGAGATGCCGTCGTCCGGCAGAGATCTGGAGCTTGCAGTCTATGAGCGGTCGAGGAACCCCACCATCATTCTGATAAGCACGATATTGGCTCTCTCGCTTGTCTTGTTCCTCATCCTGCGCTAACAACGCAGAGACAGATGATCCGCGTTGTATTCCACCAAACACTTTAGCCGTAATCATATTAAACCCGAATCATAGGCTGGTTGCCGCCGTATTGGTCATGTGCCTCAAACTAGACGAAGGCCCTGGGTCTTTCGAGCGGCAAAATGGCGGCGCAACAGAAAAGGCGCTCTGAAATAAACAGAGTGCCTTTGAAAATGGGGGCCGGTTTTACTTCGTGCCGAGTATGGCGTCCTTGGCCGCTTTGGCGACGCGGAACTTCACGACCTTCTTGGCCTTGATCTGGATCGTTTCGCCGGTAGCCGGGTTGCGTCCGATGCGGGCTTTGCGATCGACCAGCACCAGCTTGCCCAGACCGGGCAGGGTGAAGGTGTTCTGGGCATTCTTGTAGGCTAGTTCCGCGATAAATTCGAGAATCTCCATCGCCGCCTTCTTGGTAATGTTGCTTTTGGTGGCGAGTTCATCTGCAATTTGGGATTTGGTCAGGACTTTTGCCATAATTCAGTCAGTTTGATTTGGTGGTTAAGGTTGTTGAGCGGCGGATTATTGCTGCAGCTTCGCCTTCCAGTCACGAGATTGGGCTGCACCGTCCCGTTCGAATTCTATTTTGCCCTTGATGACGCCGTCCGTGAGCGTGCCGGAATATTTGTTCGTGACCGTATTGTCGTTGAACGAGCGGACCACGCAGAACGAAACGTCCGCGCCGGTGATTTTGCCGTCTCTGATTTCCGTGGCGGTGGTTTGGCCGCCGCGTCCCGGCGCGGTCAGGTTGCCGGTCAGCTTGTTCCCGTCCAGCTTCAGCGCGAGGGTGTTCGTCCGGTCCGGCCCGCCGTTGCGTCCCGGCACGGTCCAGATATAGGTTCCTGTCGGATCCACCTTTTTGTCTTGTGCTTGGGCTGGGACGAGGACGCCTATCACCAGGATGGCGCCGGCCAGGGCGGTTGCGAATTTATTTGTCTTCATGTGTTTGTATTATGTTTTATTTGGTTGCTTGCAGTTGCCCACAGTTGCATTCCAACGGCAGACCGAGGAAACTGGCTGGTTGTCAATCTATGCGGTGGGCCGTTCTTTCGCTATGGGGTAAAACCCCACCGTGGAGGAGGGCGGGACAGCACCGGGGAACGCCGATTAGTTTTTCGTTCATCTTACGCGCCAGTTCGTCATGGGTTGCAGCATCGGCGTGAAACGGCACTGCGACGATGATGTATTCGGTCAGAGTTTTCATGTTGTCTCGAGTCGCTAATTCTTTCCCTTCTTCTTACATTGTGCGACCAATTCGGTCGGCAGTGGCCAGCGATGTCCGGGAGTTCATGAACTGCGTTTAGCGGCGAAGCAGTAGCACCACAATGACAATGACCAGCAGCAGGCCAACACCGCCGCCGCCGATCCAGATGGCGCTGGCAAAAACCGGAGAGAGTAAAAGATTCATATTTGGAAGTTAACCTTGTCCTGCCTGCGGATGCTATGGGGTATTCACCCTATGGCACAGTGCCGGCTCCTGAACTATTCTCATTGCATGAATGAACAACATTATTTCCAAAGTCAAAAAACCAAAGATGCAGCACACTTGGGGTCAATTCATGCCCACGCGCCGGTTAGGACACAAAAAAGCAACCAACGCCATGCCGCCGTCAAGCCTTCCCATGATGAAATCGCCGAGCGGGCCTTTAATCTATTTTCCGCGAGTGGATACATTCCCGGACACGATGTGGAGCATTGGCTCCAAGCTGAAGCCGAGATAACCGCTGCGTAAGACATCGCGTTCGGGCCGCACGGGTGAATCTTTTCACCACCTTTCACCGGTCAGGGTCATGCCATCCGGTTTGACGAGATTGATTGTAATCCGAGCCTGCTCCTATAAAGAAAGCTGCGCATTGAATCCACCCGCCAACGGCTAATCAACTCAGCGCGGGACAAATCCTAAATCATCGCAACGATAGTCTAGACATCGGGGGACACCTCCGCCGGGGCGGGTTCTTTACGAGAATAGGAAAATATCATTAGAAGCAGGCCTCCGGCTAAAGCAAACACGATCAGCGCGGCAACGGTGGCAAAATCAACCACGAAACCTGAAAATTTCCAGTTCGGAAGAATTTTAGCGAAGGGCGCCACCAGCGGTGCCGTGACACCATAAAGCCAGGCAACGAACGGAGTATCGGTATTAACTGTTAAAAACTTGAATATCAGTCTGAAAGTTAAAAGCAGTTCGATAATGCCCACCACAATATTAATCAAAGCCCTTAGAATTCTTATCATAAATATATTTTAATGCTGTTTTGCTTAAGCTGTTTTTTGGCTTGTTCTGTTGGTCTTGCCACTGGAAACACGCTACGCAGTCCGGCACCTCTTCGCTATGGGGTGAAACCCTACTGCGGTATCGTTCCATTCACTCCGAAACATCAGCAGCCCCGAAGATATCGCAAATAACCGGAAGGTTCTTTGTGGCCATATCCCGGCAAACGAAATCCTCGCGCTACCAACTAATGAAAATTTGCGTGAGTATTTAGTTGATGCTGTTGGTAAGAAAAAGCGCGCATTGACGCAGGTTCACAAAGCAATTCGTGAAACCCTGGAAGAGCATCCGGACATCTTTTGTGTCCTGAACGGTGGCGTGACAATCGTTGCGCGTGAAGTTGACACCGATGAAAGCAAGAAAAAGCTTTATATCAAAAATGCCAGCATTATCAATGGCTCACAAACTCAAGGCGTGTTGAGGGACTTTTTTGACGCGAATCCCCTTGCCTCCGACATCTCAATCAAGTTCGAGTTGATTGTAACCAATGATGACGATCTGATTGCGGAAATCTCCATTGCAAGAAATTTCCAAAATGACGTCAAGAACCTCTCCATTGCAGGCCGCTGTGGGCAGCTTGAGGAGCTTGAGACAAGCCTGCAAAAAAAATTCCCGAAAAGGCGGCTGCAAAAGTCCGAAACGGAACGTCCGGCGGACGACAATGATTACTATCAAACCGAGAAACTGCTTCAGGTCATCGCCGCTCTGTTGCCGGAAAAACTCTGGTGGAAGACCGGTGAGGCGAGCAAAGTTTACACTTACAGCGCCAAAGCTACATGCCTGAAAGATTTTCAGGAAATATACAAGCGTGCTAAAGACATCAGTGATCCGGAGACGGAAAAATTCCAAGCCGTCTACCAGTTTTATCTGGAAATCGCAGCACAAGCTTGCCAGCTCTATGAGCAATGGAAGGCGCACCCAAAATTCAAAGGTTCGGCCTTGCGGTCCATAAAGCGTGGTGAGCGTGGCGAAATTGAGGAAGTTCCGGACGGTATCATTTTCCCGATTTTAGCTTCGCTATCGGAATTTGCTGTGCAGAAACCAAAAGGCTGGATTATTGATCCGCCATTACTGCTCGATGACAGCGAATTAATTTCGGTCGCCACACGCGCGTATCAGGAAATTGCCAAGAGCAAGCCGGAAATTATGGGCAAAACTAAAGCCTGTTATACGGCGGTTCAGCAGATTACATCTATCTATAAAAAGCTCGCTACTTCTTAAATAACACCATGCTGGTGGCGGTGAAAACCGCCTCCAGCTACTCGGATTTCTCAAAGTTCGCTCAGCAAGTCATCCAACTCCTTCAACCCATCGTAAACCTTCTGCACAGAAGTGACGAATCCACCGGCAGCAACTTTGGTTGCATGCTGCGTTGTGAATTTTCCCCCCATTCCTTTTCCCAATCATCCAGCGACGGCACGGTGACTTCCGCGTGCTTCGAGTAAGCATGATGCACCGCCTTGGAATTGTGCCCCAACGCCTGCTGCGCGAACCGCTCCGGGTAGCCGCACTTCAAAGCCCTCTCCGCCCAGGCATAGCGATACGAGTGCAGCGACACGCCCAAAATCTCCAACCCGTCGCAGCGTTGACGAAACTCCGTTGCCCGGTCGCCACCCGTTTCTTCATCCACCGCCGCGGGTTCATCCAGTGAATTGAGTCGGGTGTGGCCGGCGAGTTGGGTGCCGATGCCCATCACGTCCACCATCGATGAACCAGTGGAGCGGCGGCCGGACCTGATGTGTTGAACGGCGTAAAAGGCAATGTTGCCCGATGTGACCTTCTTTCCTGCGGCTTCGGCGCTATGCAGCATTTTGGCGGCAATGGCGGTGGCGTCCTGAATCAATTCTTCCGGGTCTTCTGCGCCAACTTGACTGACGTTTCTGGGGATTGATGCCCAGAGTCGGGGGACAATTTCTTCCTGCAGAATCCAACCAGCTTGAGGAGACATTTTGAATCCTTTCGGTAGGGGGTTGATGAAACGAATAATCCCCAGCGCGTGAATTGCACTGGGGACCTGAAAGAGACGCGGGGTCTCGTTCTGAGGTTTATAACACAGCAGGGCTGGCTATCGCCCAACCCCCGCCTTGCTTCGCTGCGTAAAACAGCCCGTGCCCGCCGCCCCTTGGCAGGATGGAGACAACGCCGAAAGCGCAAATCGAATCGTAGGCGCAAATCCTCATTACCAGGTGAACCATAGTGCGCGATAGAAACGGTCTGCTTATAGTTTGCATATAGTTAGCACTTTTTGGTTTTGGCAAAACTTCATTTTAACCTTTGTTTTATAGGGTTAAAATGAAGTTGGCGGAGAGAGCGGGAAGGCTTTGCTGTATAGCAGCCCGTTAAAGAAATAGCAGTCGGCGCCTGTCGGGTCGTAGCACTTGGTGCGAAGACTGGGAAGGCGGCTCTGATTTATTTACGATATGGGATTTACGATTGACGAGTCTTGCTACCATCCAGGCACATCGCGTAAATCGTATATCGGAAATCGGAAATAGTGAGCCTCGTTCCCTCGGCTACTACGAAAGAAGGCGTTTTTTAACGGGCTGCTAACCCATTCCACCGTCAGTGTTCTTTTTGAGTTCACCCTTGACCAGGGCCACGGCGTAGTCACGGTTCATTTTGGCGATGAAGTCGAGGCTTATTTCCTTCGGGCAAACGGCTTCGCACGATCCGGTGACGGTGCAGTTGCCAAATCCTTCCTTGTCCATCTGCGATACCATGTTTTTGACCCGGCGGTCTTTCTCGGCGTGGCCTTGCGGGAGGTAATTGAGGTGGGAAACCTTGGCCGCGACAAACAGCATGGCGCTGGCGTTTTTGCAGACGGCCACGCATGCACCGCAGCCGATGCACGCGGCCGCATCCATCGCGAGGTCGGCAATTTCCTTCGACACCGGCAGCGCGTTGGCTTCGGGCGCATTGCCGGTATTCACCGAAATGAAACCGCCGGCCAGCATGATGCGGTCGAACGCGGCGCGATCCACGATCAGGTCTTTCACAATCGGGAACGCTCGCGCGCGCCAGGGTTCGATGGTGATGGTCTGGCCGTCCTGGAAATGGCGCATGTGAAGCTGGCAGACGGTCGTGCCTTTGCGGCCGCCGTGGGGGACGCCGTTGATGACCAGCGAACACGTGCCGCAGATGCCTTCGCGGCAATCGCTGTCGAACACAAACGGTTCCTGGCCTCCGGCGATGAGGCGCTCGTTGACCATGTCGAGCATTTCAAGAAATGACATGTCCGGGCTGACGTCGCGGGCTTCGTGCGTCTCAAAGCGTCCGGGTGACGCCGCGTTCTTCTGCCGCCAGATTTTGAGGGTGAGGTTCATTTGTAACTGCGTGTCGCCATGTGAACTTCCTCGTACACCAGCGGTTCCTTGTGCAACTCCGGTTTCCGGTCCGCGCCCTTGAATTCCCACGCACCCACATAGGCGAAGTTCGCGTCGTCGCGTCTGGCCTCGCCGTCTTCAGTTTGATGCTCCACGCGGAAATGGCCGCCACAGGATTCCTCGCGGTGCAGCGCGTCCAGACACAATAACTCGGCGAATTCCAAGAAGTCCGCCACGCGGCCGGCGTGCTCGAGGTTCTGGTTCAGCTCTTCGCCCGAACCCGTCACCCTGACATTTTTCCAGAATTCTTCGCGCAATTCCGGGATGCGTTTGAGGTTGATCTCCAGGCTCTGACGGGTGCGCGCCATACCGCAGTTTTCCCACATCAGTTTGCCCAGTTCCTTGTGAAAACTCGTGGCGCTGCGTTTGCCGTTGATGGATAAAAGCCGCTTGGTGAACTGGCGCACGTCTTCCTCCACCTTTTTGAATTCGGCATGGCTCGCCGGGATTTTTTCCAGCTTCGTCGAGGCAAAATAATTCCCGACCGTGTAAGGCAAAATGAAGTACCCGTCGCCCAGCCCCTGCATCAGCCCGCTGGCGCCCAGCCGGTTGGCGCCGTGGTCGGAGAAATTCGCCTCGCCGACTACGAACAGGCCGGGCACGGTGCTCATCAAACCGTAATCCACCCAGGTGCCACCCATCGTGTAATGGACGGCCGGGTAAATGCGCATCGGCTGCCGGTAGGCGTTTTCACCGGTGATGCGTTCATACATCTCGAACAGGTTGCCGTAACGGTCGCGGATGATGTTCTCCCCGAATCGTTGGATGGCATCCGAGAAATCAAGATAAACGCCCCGTCCGCCGGGACCGACCCCGCGCCCGGCATCGCAAACCTCCTTCGCCGCGCGCGAAGAGATGTCGCGCGGCGCAAGGTTGCCGTAGCTCGGGTATTTCCGTTCCAGATAATAATCGCGGTCAGCTTCCGCGATGGATGCCGGTGGCCGGTTGCAATCTTCCTTGCGCTTCGGCACCCAGACCCGGCCATCGTTGCGCAGCGATTCGGACATGAGCGTGAGCTTGGCCTGATGGTCGCCACTGACGGGGATGCACGTGGGATGAACTTGCGTGTAGCACGGATTGGCGAAGAACGCGCCCTGCTTGTAGGCGCGGTACGTCGCGGTGACATTGCAGCCAATGGCGTTGGTGGAGAGGTAAAAGACGTTCGCGTAACCGCCGGTGGCCAGCACCACGGCATCGGCAGCGTGCGAGGAAATTTCGCCGGTGACCAGGTTGCGGATCACGATGCCCCGGGCCGCGCCGTCCACAACCACCAGGTCGAGCATTTCGGTGCGGGGGAACATGCGGATGTTGCCCTGGCTGATCTGCCGGCACATCGCCTGGTAGGCGCCGAGCAAAAGCTGCTGGCCGGTCTGGCCGCGCGCGTAAAACGTGCGCGACACCTGCGCGCC
>Ga0182027_10012508_pt1 | contig 11917 bp, 10 predicted proteins | sample 712E1DmetaG_FD_121300 | JGI IMG/M metagenome (GOLD analysis project Ga0182027, IMG submission 121300) | Permafrost microbial communities from Stordalen Mire, Sweden - 712E1D metaG (Illumina Assembly) | ecosystem: Environmental > Terrestrial > Soil > Wetlands > Permafrost | place: Sweden...
ACCGAAACTGGCAAAGGCAAGGAAAAGAGCGGTTGGACATTTACGCATAATCCTTTTTCTGCACCAAAGCCGGAACATGTGGAATGGCTCATGAAAAAAGAAAAGGTCGGAGAAATTTTGACCACGCAATACGATATTGCATTGAATGGCTTTGAAATTGGCGGCGGAAGCATTCGTAATCACCAGGCCGAAGCGCTGAAAAAAGTCTTTGAGATCATGGGCCATGAAGAGGATAAGATAAAAGAAAACTTCGGTCACATGCTCGAATCGTTCAGTTTCGGCGCGCCTCCGCACGGCGGCATCGCCTGGGGTCTTGACCGGTTGATGGCGATTTTGATGAACGAGCCGAACATCCGCGAGGTCATTGCTTTCCCGAAAAACGGTGAAGGAAAGGATCTGATGATGGCCGCACCTTCCGATGTTTCAAAAGAACAGCTCGATGAGCTTGGGTTACAATTGAAGGAGAAGAAGAAAGGGAAAAAGTAATAATAAATTTGACTTCAAACCCAGCCCTTGCTACTATAATCAAACGCTCCAATATACGGCGTGATAGACCGAAAGCAGGCTCCTTTCAAATAGGAGAAGCTCACCGGTCAGATTTTTCTCGCATTTTTACCCTTTAACCAAATGGCAAAAACATCAGTTATAGCAAGGTCGAAAAAGAAGCCGAAGTTCAAGTCGCGCGTTGTTCGCCGTTGCTTCCGTTGCGGGCGCAAAAACGGATATATGCGTGATTTTGACTTGTGCCGCATCTGCTTCCGCGAATTCGCCAATGAAGGCGTCATTCCGGGCATCCGAAAATCATCATGGTAACAGATCCTGTCGCAGATCTCATAACACGCGTTTCGAACGCGACCAAGGCCGGCAAGGCTGTCGTGTCCATGCCGCATTCGAAACTCAAGGAGTCGATTGCGCATATCTTGAAGAAAGCTGGATATTTTTCAAGCGTCGAGAAAAAGGGAAGCGGCATACTTCAGACGCTCGAAATAGGTCTCGTATATACGGATGGCGATCCCCGCATTCACGGTGTTCTGCGCGTATCAAAGCCATCGCGCCGCCTCTATCAAAAGTCGCGAGATATCAAGCCCTTCAAGCAGGGCTACGGCAATATTGTCTATTCGACGCCGCATGGTATTTTGATGGACTTTGAGGCAAAAAAATTAAAGGTCGGCGGGGAAATTCTTTTCAAAATTTGGTAAATTTTTAATACTTTTATGTCACGAATAGCAAAAAAACCTATCGTCATCCCGGCAAAAACCACAGCTTCATATGCGGCTGGAATTTTTTCCGTCAAAGGCCCTCTCGGCGAGATCAAAAAGACATTAAGCCAGGACATTTCCATTATTGTTGCAGATAATACAATCACTATCTCTCCGGCACGCGAAGATATAGCGAATATGGCCATGTGGGGCTCGTATGCATCGCACATAAAGAACATGCTTGCCGGCGTCAACAAGGTGTATGAAAAGAAACTCATCATCGAAGGTATCGGCTTCAAGGCAGATGTCAAGGGCAAAGACTTGGTTTTGGCTGTTGGTTTCTCTCATCTTGTAACTCTTGCTATTCCGGAAGGAATAAAAGTTGTCTCTGACAAGAGCGGCATAACCGTTTCTGGGATCGATGCGGAAAAGGTCGGTCAGTTCGCTGCCCAGATTCGCGCGGTCAAGAAGCCGGAGCCGTACAAGGGCAAGGGTATAAGATATTCAGATGAAATCATACGAAGGAAACAAGGTAAAAAAGCCGTATAGTAAATAAATACCATGAAAAGATTAAATTTAAAGTTAAAAATGAAAAGTTTAAAGTTGAGATACGATTCAGATTTGCATTTTAACTTTACATTTTTCACTTACAACTTTTAACTATAAATGAACACTTCACAAATAAAACAGAATAAGATAGCACGAAGGCACAAGAAGATTCGCGCCAAGATTTCTGGAACCGCGAAACGTCCTCGCTTATCGGTTTTCAAGTCGCACAAGTTCATCTTTTTGCAATTGATTGACGATGAAAAAGGACGCACGCTCGTTTCTGCTTGGTCAAAGGGTTGTGTGGGCAAGACGCCGGCGGAGCGGGCCCGTGAAGTCGGCATCGAACTTGCAAAAAAGGCCAAGGCGGCTAAGATTGCAAGTGTTGTCTTTGATCGCGGCGGCTATCTTTATACCGGTCATATCAAGGCCGTGGCTGAAGGTGCGCGCGAAGGAGGGCTCAATTTTTAAATTTTTAAATATGAAAGAAGAAAACAAACAAAAGAATACGGAGGTAAAAGAAACAGTGGCGGCACCGGTCGTCGTTGCATCGGTAACTTCCATTGATGCCTCCAAAGGTGGCATGTCTGCGTTAAGTCCGCATACGGACTCAAAACCAACATCAAAAGTCTCTCCGGGCGCATTCGATGCCCGTCCTCCTCGAATGAAAAATAGCCGAGATTCCAGGCCGCGTCGAGGAGGGAGTCGCGACGGCAAGGACCGCATCAAGCCGGAATTCGATACAAAGATGATCGATATCCGTCGCGTGACCCGAGTCGCCGCAGGAGGCCGCAGATTTACTTTTTCCGTTGCTGTAGTTTCCGGTGATCGAAAAGGCCGTGTTGGTGTGGGTTTGGGCAAGGCTATTGATACTACCTTGGCCATCGACAAGGCAACTCGCGATGCAAAAAAACATATGTTCAAGATCTCTCTGACGCCTTCAATGTCAATTCCTCATTCAGTCTATGCAAAATATTCCTCGGCTCGGGTAGAGATGATGCCTGTCAAGGGCCGTGGTCTCGTTGCCGGTTCAGCCGTGCGCAATGTACTCATCCTGGCCGGTGTTAAAGACGTCGTGGCAAAGCTCCGTTCCCCTTCAAAAAACAAACTGAACATCGCTCGCGCCGCTGTCCAGGCTCTCCAGCAGTTGTCGAAACATGGACGACCGGGAGTAAAGGAACATAAGGAAATAAGCAAAGAAGCAAAGAAGGAAAAATAAAAATCATGCAAATGCATTCATTCAAACCTGTCCATAAAAACAAGAAGTCCCAGCAAGTCGGACGAGGCGGACGTCGCGGAAAGACATCGGGCAAGGGAACAAAAGGTCAGAATGCCCGCGCCGGACGCAAGAAGCGTCCTGAACTCCGCGATCTGATCAAAAAGATTCCGAAATTACGCGGACGCGGCGTCAATATAAACAGGCCGATGACAGATGCCAAACTCGTGATCAATCTTTCTTCGATTGAAGCAGCTTTTAAAGCCGGAGATACGATTTCGCCGGAAACTTTACTTAAAAATGGTTTAATTGAAGTTAGGAACGGCAAAATTACCGCCATCAAAATCCTCGGAGATGGAGAATTGACAAAAAAGATCAGCTTTTCAAAAGTCACCGTTTCTACTTCCGCCAAGACGAAGATTGAGAAAGTAGGTGGAAAAATAACATGAACACATTCTGGACAAAAATCGCCATAGTCTTTAAAGATCCGGTCCTGAAAAGACGCATACTTTTTACATTGGGCGCCTTGATTGTTTTTCGACTTCTCGCGTCGATTCCGGTGCCGGGCATAGACGTTTCGACTTTGGACAAGATGATAAACTCGAGCCAGTTCTTTGGAATGCTCGACCTATTTTCCGGTGGCGGCATATCGCGCCTGTCTATCGTCATGCTCGGCGTCGGTCCATACATTACAGCTTCTATCATCATGCAACTCTTGACTATGATGATTCCTTCACTCAAAAATATGCTCCACGAAGAGGGCGAAGCCGGCCGCCAAAAGCTATCGCAATACTCGCGTGTTTTGTCGGTGCCGTTGGCTATGATACAAGCCTTGGGTTTCCTTATCCTACTTGAAAATCAAAGTGTTATTCCGCACCTTGCCCCATTCGTTCTTCTTGTAAACGTTCTCGTCGTTACAGGTGGATCGGTGCTCCTCATGTGGATCGGCGAGATCATCAGCGAATTTGGCATCGGCAATGGGGTATCACTCATCATATTTGCCGGTATCATCGCTCGTTTGCCTGGAACAGTTGGGCAGTTTGCTGCAGCTTTCTCGATGGCTAATATTCCAGTGTATCTCGTCGGTCTGGCTGTGGCCATAGTCGTCATCGGCGCAGTCGTCTATATCACCGAAGCCGAGCGTTCTGTGCCGGTGACTTATGCAAAGCAGGTTCGCGGCAACAAAGTCTATGGCGGCGTATCGACTTATCTTCCTTTGCGTCTCAATCAGGCAGGCGTCATACCGATTATTTTTGCCCTTTCTATACTTCTTTTTCCAAACATTATCGCAACCTTCTTTTCACATTCTTCAAATGTGCTGGTGGCCTCGTACGCCACCCAAGTTATGGCATGGGTCAGCAATCAATGGATCTACGGCATAGGCTACTTTATCCTCGTATTCCTCTTTACCTATTTCTATACAGCTGTAACATTTGATCCCCAGCAAATCTCCGAGAACCTGCAAAAGTCCGGCGCATTCATTCCCGGCGTTCGTCCTGGCGATTCGACCATGCAATATCTCGCCCGCGTCGTTACCCGCATAACTCTCGTCGGCGCTTTGTTCCTCGGTATCATCGCTATTTTGCCTCTCATCATGCAAGGCTTTACCGGCGGTACCACTTTTGCCATCGGCGGCACAGCCCTTCTAATCGTAGTGTCAGTTGTCATCGATCTCATCAAGAAAATAGATGCACAGATCGCCATGAGAGAGTATTAAAAAATTGAAGATTGAGAATTGAAGATTGAAAAATTAAAGGGGAAGCAAGAGGAACAGTACAAAATTTTATTTTATGTTATAATATTTTTATGACACCAAAAACTTTTATTTTCATCGGTCGATACGGTTCTGGCAAAGGGACACAGGCAAAACTCTTGATTGATGCTTTGGGGAAAGCAGATTCGCAAAGAAAAGTCCTTTATATTGAGACAGGCGCTGAGTTTAGGAAATTTACCACTAAAATAGGCAATCACACTGCGGAGATGACAAAAAAAGTCATTGACTCTGGTGGTCTAATGCCGGAATTCATGCCCATACATCTTTGGAGTAATCTGCTTGTAGATAATTATGCCGGTAATGAGTATCTTGTTTTTGATGGCACACCGAGAAAACTGCTTGAAGCAAAGATTCTGGATCCGGTTTTCTCTTTTTATGGAATGGAAAAGCCGTGGATTGTGTTTTTAAGTCTTGATCACAAAGCTTCAATGAAGCGTCTTGCTTTTCGTGGCGCTCAATCCGGCCGTGCAGATGATAGCAAGGAAGCTATAGAAAAAAGAAAAAGCGAGTTTGAAAAAGACGTTGATCCTGTCATTGAATGGTATCGCACGAATCCGAACGTTCGTTTTTTGGAAATTGATGGAGACCGATCAGTCGAAGAGATTCATGCGGATATTGTGAAAAGGGTGGGGTTGGAATAAAGTTAAAATGCAAAAGTCAAAAGTAAAAGTCAAAACCTGTTTGTCATCCCCGCCCAGTAGGCGATTTAGCAAAATCGTGGCTTGGCCTGAATTGTACTCAATCGCTCCGGCGGGAATCTTGTCTTACTTCTGACACAAGATCCCCGCTTTCGCGGGGATGACATAAATACATGTCACTTTTCACTTTATACTTACAATGATTACGATTAAAACCAAAGACGATATAAAGATTATGCGTGAAGGCGGGCGACGTCATGCGATCGTCATGAAAAAATTGGCCGAAGCAGTGCGGCCGGGACTTGAAACAAAAGAACTAGATGCTTTGGCGGTACGGCTTATAAAAGAATGTGATACGGACAATTCAGGTGACCAGTCGGCACTTCTCGGATTCAAGCCAAAAGGGGCAAAAAGACCATATCCGGCCAGCATTTGTGTTTCAGTCAATGAAGAAGTGGTGCACGGCATACCGACGGAAAACAGTCGCGTTTTGCAGGAAGGGGACATTGTCAGTATTGACTTTGGTTTGAAGCACAAGAATCTTTTTACTGATATGGCCGTGACTGTGCCAGTGGGGCAAGTCGAGCCAAAGCTGATCGGCTTGATCGAGGCCACAAAGAAAGCCTTGACGGCTGGGATAAAGGCGGCAAAAGGGGGCAAAAAAACTCTTGATATTGCCACAGCTATCGAGCGCGTTGGACTAGCCGCTAGTTACGGTATTGTCGAAGAATTAGTTGGCCATGGCGTCGGATATGGCGTCCACGAAGATCCGTATGTGCCAAACTATGTTGCTGGTGTTCGCGGGGTGAATACTGCTTTAAAGCCCGGAATGACCATCGCTATCGAGCCGATGTTCAATCTCGGCGACAAGGATGTCTATCAAGCTCCAGACGACTACACCATTGTCACCGCCGACGGCCTACCCGCAGCGCATTTTGAGCATACTATCCTTGTCACCAAAGGCGATGCAGAGATTTTGACGGTATAGAGTATAAATTTTACTAAAAAAGATTAACAGGTTTAGTTGATATCTAAACCCATTGCAACGTGTGGTATTTGTTGTAATATATCAATATCATTAACAAATCAATTATTATGAAAACAATCAAATACAAGGTATTCCTAGCCGCCACTGTGCTTTTGGGCGGTCTTTTTATTATCATAGGTTATATGAGCGGTCCGGTCGGCGTGGCGTGGGCCCAAATTACTGCTGACACAAATCCTTGTTTGTCTGTAAACCAAAGCTTCTACACCACCAATGGAGAGCGTCCGGCTACCACCCCGATATATTTGCCGTCGAGCGGGACTACCATAATGATTCAGAACCAATCAACCCCCTCCATTCTAGAATATTTCGCGTATACCATAGGAGGCGTGCTTCCCGCTTCGGCCCAATGTTCCGGTATGTCATGGCCGAATCCGACGGTTACGTCCCTGCCCGCTCCAAACAGTCAGGCATTGTACAGTGCTACCGCCAATTATGCTTGGTCCGGTCTAAGCGGCAGTCCACTGGCGAGTAATGATTACGGAGCAGGTTCAAGCTTGGCATATCTCTACAACTTCCTTCCCACCAGCAACAATGCCGCCCAGATAACCAGATACAATACCTACGTCAAGCCTTACGAGGATGCCATCATCAATCAGATAGACGCGAACAAGGGCCTGACCTTCAAGGCGACGAACGGGACGAACCAAGTTTTGGCTACCTTACCCATGACAAATTGCGTGGCATTGGGAGGTAATGGCCCAGTAAAAGTTGTATTTATGAGAGGGTCAAGCTGGAATTCAAGCGTAAGTGATTTTCTGTATCAGTCCGAAAATGTTATTAATAACGGCTATAAAACCACAGATCCATACAAATCTTACTTCAGCCAATTTTCTTTCTATATTGACCTGAAGAAATATGACGATTCTTCTCTTATTCCAATGAGAATTACAATGACATCGACGGATATTCAATCATTGTCGACGAATAAATCTATTCAATCAAGTTGTTCCAGTTCTGTCGCACCCGATCAATATATTTTCTTTATCAATTCATCGACAAGGCCACCAGCCTACGCTTATGGCGGCAAAGGGGTAGCTGTTTATAATTTTGATTCTGCTCCAATTCTTATTCCAGATCTAGTAGCAGGATGGGGCCTGACCGACGATCAACTTTCTGCTGCCGTCATTATGCATGAGACTGGCCACGCCCTTGCAGGATTACTTGATGAATATTTATATTCACAGACAGGTACCTTAGATAATGTCATGGCGCTTAGCGGTTTATCTAGTACTGAAAATTGTAGCTCGAAACCTTCCCAAGATTTTAGAGCTCCCGACGGTCATAGGTATGGTGCCTATCTGGATATCGGCTGTTCATATTTATTAACAAGTATTCCTCCCGGCGGGAAACATGCCAATAATTATTACCGACCAAGTGACGATAATATCATGACATCAGGAAGCGGTGTGTCCACAGTCCCAAAATTTGATGTCGTATCTTGTGGTTATATCATTGCCGCCATAGACAAACAGGCTCTCACTCAAGCAAACGCCGCCAGCCATTGGCCAGCGGTAGACCCGTCTGGTCCTGGCCAAAAAGGTTGCATGGCCATGGACACCGCGGGCAAGAGCGAGATTCCCGCGTCATCGGCCGCGCCTACAGTAGGTAACATCACCTCTGTATCTGGTCAAGCCAACACTGACTCGGTTTCCGGCTCTGGATTCTCTTCAACTGGGAATTCGGTAAAGATCATACCCACAAGCGGTGTTGCCTATCTTCCGACTAACAATTCTCTGGAAGCGAACGTTCTCAATGGATTTATTAACTTTATTCGTTCGCTCTTTGGTGAAAAGACCGTTCATGCCCAGACGACTTCCTCGACCTATTACGAAGTAGACGATATTCCCAGCGCCAACGGAACAAGTATGAATTTCACAGTCCCCACAACGACTCCCGATGGTACATATACAATATCCGTCAGTGCCTTGAACAGCCCATGGACAAGCACTTCATATACCATCACCGTGACCGGAAACGGCGCGGGCGATCCAACGACGGCTGTCGGTTATACTGGAACTATTGCCGACGGCACTATGGCCTGTCCGTCAGGATATACGCTATCCGGTACCACTTGCACATCGTCGGCTTTGATGTCTGGAGCGTCTACGGCTCCAGCGACCATTAGGTATTCTTGCCCGTCAGGGTACGCTCTCACCGCCGGCCCTAGCTGTTATAAGCCAGGTTCCGGCACCCCTTCTACTATTGCGGCAACCACTAAACATTCCTGCCAGATCGGTTACGCTATTTCCGGATCATCTTGCATTATGCAGTCATACACCGCGTCCGCCGCCGCGTCCACGGTTGCGGCCACGGCCTCATATTCTTGTCCGACTGCCGGAGGTGGCGGTACTCCGATCTATAGTCTTTACAACAACGGCTATTCTTCACAGACCGGTTATTTTTGTTATGGAACTAAGGTCGGTTACGCGGTGAATTATGGCGCAACCCTCGGTTACACCTGTCCGACCGGTGCCACCTTGTCCGGCACCACATGCAGTGTTCCAGCTTCTACGGCAATTGTTCCCACAAGCACCGTCAATGCCGCCGTCGCCTACTCGTGTCCGGACGGTTACGCCTTATCCGGTACCAATTGCAATGCAACTACTCCGGCCAGCACCGTTTCTCCAACAGTTTCTTACTCATGTCTTTCCGGTTACACTTTGTCAGGTACGATGTGTAACTCTAGTTCAATTCCAACTCCAACACCTACTCCAACCCCAACCCCTACTCCAACCCCTACTCCTACTCCAACTCCAACGCCTACCACTGCGCCGATCTTGAACTGCCCAAGTGGCATCACACAGTTCACAACCATGTGTTATTCAACGACAAGCAATAGTTGGTATGCCATGACCCCGTCTTGTCCGACCGGTTATACCTTTGACGGATCAGGAACAGTTTGTAACCTTACCACTCCTACCACTCCTACCACTCCTACCACTCCTACCACTCCTACCACACCAACAACACCTCCAACCTTGGGTACGCCAACAGTCAATCAACCTGATCCGAACACCGTGCAAGCCGGAGGCACGATCACTTTCACTTTGACCGGTTCCGGTTTCTCCAGATTCAATGATGTTAAATTCTTCCAGACGAATCTCGGATCGGGATATTCTGTTATATCAAGCGGACTGTCGACTGACGGAGGAGTGACTATGACTGTCCAGATCCCAGCGTTCCTTCCGACTGGAACATATAGTGTCATAACCACGAACTTGAGCGGTACCAATTGGACCACGCCGGTCACTGTCGTTGTTTCCAGTCTCCTTGGGCCGTCAGGCAATCCTTCTAATGTAACCCCGATTAGTTTAGGCACTACATCGTATCCTACATGTCCGGTTGGATATACTAATGATACCGTATACTGGCAGTTTATTTGCGATCTCAATACTCCAACGACACCTGTTACTCCTGTTCAACCAGCCACCACTACTCCGACCTACACTTGTGCTACCGGCTACACCCTGTCAGGCACGACATGCAGTATTCCGTCATCGTCCGTAGATGCCACGGTCGCGTACTCATGCGCTTCCGGATACGCGCTGTCTGACACAAATTGCACCAAACAAGTCATGCCCACGACAAGCGGCGGCACTACTGCTTGTCCGTCAGGAGAGTATATGCGCGTTGGATACTCCGGCTGTTTTTATGGCGATCTTACTCCGGTCATGAAGACCGTCTCCGCGACCGTCTCATATTCCTGTCCTTCCGGCTACAAAATCTCCGGTATGACTTGCACCAAGTCCGCGGTGACCAAGAATGCCACCGCGTCATGTCCTACTGGCTACACTCTGTCAAGCTCAACCTGCAACTTAAACGTGACGGCTACTACCACAACCCCAGTCACGCCGACTACTCCAGCTACCACCACGCCGACTGTTCCAACAACCCCCGGTACCATTACAGCAACCGTGAAATATACTTGTCCCATATTTTATACTCTCAACACAGCCACAAATTCATGCTCACGCGGTTCTGTAAAAATCTCGGCAGCAACAGCGACCTATTCCTGCTCTAGCGGGTACACCCTCAATGCCTCGGCACACACATGTTCGCCTAACACGACAAATACGACACCGACCGTTCCGATTACTCCAACTACTCCGACGACGACAACGCCGGTCATTCCCGTCACGCCGATCGTTCCGACTACTCCCGCCACCATTCCCGCAACCGTGAAATATACTTGTCCCATATTTTATACTCTCAACACAGCCACAAATTCATGCTCACGCGGTTCTGTAAAAATCTCGGCAACAGCGACCTACTCCTGCCCAAGCGGATACGTCCTAAATGCCGCGGTCAGGAACAGCACAAGCAGAACTTGTACCAGACAAGTCTCCATTGTTGAGCCGAATAACCTTATCGCCTCTGCCGCCACGTCCACCTCGACAGCGAGCTTGTGGGGTGTCGTTATGGGATGGTTCGGCAATTTGTTCCATTAGAGCTATATTACCAACTTTATAAACTTATAAATTTCCATGTCCACTCACCCAAAACATGAACGCACATTGCTCATCATCAAACCCGATGGCATTCAGCGCGGTCTAATAGGAGAGGTCATTGGTCGATTTGAACAAGTCGGTTTAAAGATAGTTGCCATAAAAATGATGATGGCAACCGCCGATCTCATTGAAAAACACTACACTCTAGATCCGGAATGGAGGCGCGTAACCGGGGAAAAGTCAATAAAAGGTTATGTGAGCAAGGGTCTCACTCCGCCGTCGAATGATCCGCACGAGCTCACTACCCGCATACTTAAAAATCTTGTGGTCTATTTGACTGCGGGTCCGATAGTGGCCATTGTTTTAGAGGGAGCTCATGCAGTATCTGTGGTCCGTAAGCTCGTCGGAGGCACAGAGCCCATGATGTCGGATGTCGGTACTATACGGGGCGATTTCGTCCTAGATTCATACCAGATGTCCGATGCTGACGGCCGTGCTGTACGCAATGTCGTGCACGCATCCGGCTCGGTCAAGGAAGCCGATGATGAGATCAAACACTGGTTCAAGCCGGAGGAATTGATGAAATACAAGACTATCACTGAAAAGATAATATATAGCGTGAATTTGGATGGAATACTTGAATAGAGTAAGAATGTCAGTAATAAGAGCAAAGAGCAAAAATCTTTTCTCTTATTTTTGTACTTGCTTCATTGTCAAAAAAGTTTCCAAATACTTATCCCCCCTTGCGCCTTCATTTTACGGGTTTATAATTAACCTAGGTTACTGAAGCATAAAAACCTATACCAATATTTAAGGGATTCCAATGAATTCTATTTAATAAAATTCAAATTAAGCGGCGCCTTGGCGTTCACTTTGAGGAAACCCACCTCAGCTCACCAAGTTTAGTTCAATGCCTCGGTAGCCTGCATCGCCGCATCACTCGTTTGGTGCCGCGATTGACGTTTATAAGTAAATATATTAACCGCCGTCGTGTGCCGCAGCAATCGTTTCTCGGCGAGTTTCGGAGGAAGGAGCCGAAAATGATTGC
>Ga0182027_10012509_pt1 | contig 11917 bp, 11 predicted proteins | sample 712E1DmetaG_FD_121300 | JGI IMG/M metagenome (GOLD analysis project Ga0182027, IMG submission 121300) | Permafrost microbial communities from Stordalen Mire, Sweden - 712E1D metaG (Illumina Assembly) | ecosystem: Environmental > Terrestrial > Soil > Wetlands > Permafrost | place: Sweden...
GCTCGCCCTGCGCGTTGAGAGCCAGCGAGGAGCCGTCAAAGATCAAACTGTCGTTGCCGCCCACCTGGTTCGAGAGCAGCACCGGAACGCCATCCCGCTTGGCGATGGCAGAGAGCATCTGGCGGCGCAGGGCGCGCTTGCCGTGCCAGAAAGGCGACGCAGAGAGGTTGATGTGGATGGCGGGTTTCTGGCGCATCAGTTCTACGACCGGATCGACGGAGTACAGGCGGCTGGGCCAGAAGTTCTTGTCGTTCCAGGCGTCCTCGCAAATGGCAATGGCCAGCCGGAGGCCATCCAGCTCGACCACCTGCTGAGGCTTTGACGGGGCAAAATAGCGCTGCTCATCAAATACGTCATAGAAGGGCAACAGGCGCTTGTGCTGTTCCAGAAGTATGCGTCCGCCATCCAGCAGAACCGCGGCGTTGACGGCGGGCTTTCCACTCTCTGCCTCTGCCGCAAGGGCCACACCCGCCAGCACGGCGGTAGGCAACTCGCGGGTGGCCGCGGCCAGCTCATCGACGGCCGAGCGGCAGCGAGCCAGAAAACTGGGCTTTTCCAGAAAGTCGGCGGGAGGGTAACCGCAGAGCACCAGCTCGGAGAAGACGGTGAGCCGCGCGCCCATGGCGGCCGCGCGACGGCTGGCCGCAATAATCTTATCAAGATTTCCGGTGAAATCCCCGACAGTTGGATTGATCTGGGCCAGCGCGATCTTCACAGTTCCAGTTTAATCCAGTGCAGAGATTCGCAGGAACTTTGGCACTCAGTCCATCTATCTCTTCTTGCGACGGCAGCGAAGGATCAAAGCCGAAAGCCCATGTCCTGCCCCACGAGGAAGTCGACTTGCGGAGGCTGTGCTCCCAACATGCGCAACTGTGTCGCCACCTGGCCGCGATGGTAGCTCTGGTGATTCAGTACATGCACAATCATCTGCAAAAGCGGATAGGTCCACTGCTCGCCTCGAGTGTTCATGTATGTCAGAGGGCGCTCCAGCGCCTCCTCATCCAAACCAGCCATATATTCGAGCATCTCGCGCTCGACCGTGTTCCACCGCTGCACCACGGCCTCCAGCGCCGGAAAATCGCCGGCAGAAATCAGCGATTGAGGGGATTTCCCTCTCCAGCGTTCCAGCCAAAACCACTCAACTGCCAGCATATGCGCGAGGGTGTCACGCAGCGATGGAAAACTGCCTCCAACGGGCCGCATAAAATCTTCCGCACTCAGCGACGCGCACACCTGTAGTTGGCGATCGCGCGCCCAATAGTTGTGGTTCACTCCGTCGCGAATGATTGACATCGGTTCCATAGAATACCCAGTGCAGCATTGCTCTGAATACAGCATCCCTGCTGATGCTGCCTGGTCACATAACAGAGGCTGGAAGCTAACAGCTACGTTCCGGTACCTGCCAGGACCACACCGATAGTGCGCAGGACGATCTGGATATCCAGCCAGATGCTCCAGTTCTCGATGTAGATCACATTCAGCGAGATATAGCTGTCCGAGGAGGGGTCGTGGCGGCCCTGCACCTGCCATAGGCCGGTGACGCCGGGGGTCACAGCGAGCACCCGCAGGTAGGCGAGTTTAGAGTCCCGCACATCTCCGGCAGGGAGCGGACGTGGACCGACCACGCTCATATCGCCGAGCAGGACATTGTAGAACTGGGGCAACTCATCCAGCGAGTGCTTGCGCAAAAAGCGGCCCAGCTTTGTGATGCGTGGATCGTTGGATATCTTGAACAGCACGCCATCGCGCTCGTTCATATGCGCCAGATCGGAGCGCCGCAATTCCGCGTCGCTGACCATAGTGCGGAACTTGATGCAGCGGAAGATGCGGCCCTTCTTGCCGACACGATCGGAGATATAAAAGACCGGGCCTGGGGAATCCAGCTTTATGGCGATGGCGATGACCAGCAGCAACGGCGAAAGAAAGATCAACATCATACTGGAAAAGGCGAAGTCGAACCCGCGCTTGAGCAGCAGCCTGACCTCTGGCACATGGCCACAGTGCAAGGCAATCGTAGGAAAGTGGCCGATGTATTCAATGGGGCTGTTAAAGGTGAGGCCCTCGTACATGTCGGGGACCATGCGCAGGTCCACGCCAAAGGCGCGAGCCTTCGCCAGTACATCCTGGACGACGCTGCGCTCGCATGCCGTGGTGAAGAATATCTCATCCACAAACTTTGTGCGGACATGCTGGAAGAGCGAATCGAAGGCGCCCACTACGTCACAGGCGGCGGCTGCAAAGCGCGAATCAGAACCAGGAGATTGGCTGTGCCCTGGAGCTTCAATAAAGCCCTTGAATCTGTATCCCAGGTGGCGGATGCTCTCCAGATAAAAGCGAAGAGCCAATGCCTCCGGCCCGGTGCCTACGATAAATACGTTGCGCGTGCCGATCCCGCGCTCGAAGCTGCGATAGAGCAGGAGACGATAGACCAGGCGGCGCAGGCTGAGGCTAACGGTGACCAGTCCCATAGTGACCAAAACGATGGTGCGGGGAATGTCTTCGGCATGAACCAGGTAAAGCGTGCCGGTGAGCAGCAAGCCCGACGTGAGGCAGGCCTGCACGCTGAGGCGCTGCTCATTGAGGATATTGGACAGCCGGATGGGCGTATACAGATTCAACCGCCGGCTGGTCATGATCAGCGAGAAGGCGAAGAAGCATAAAAGGGCCAGCAGGATGCCCATGGGACGGCCATGGATCAGCGTGCCGTGCCAGAAGCCTCTTACGCCCGTCAACGGGTCCTTATGCTCCCTGTACAGGGTGGCAACGACCGCGCATGTGAGAATGGTCAGCACATCCATGGTCATCCAGAACCGGGCCTTGCCCCGCGAGCCACGCGCGGCACCCCCCACCTTCTCCTCCGCCTTTACCCGCGGAAAAGAAGCCGGTGTGGATAGTTTTTGCCAGAACTCCGAAGTTGCCATACGCTGTCCGCAGACCTCAAATGATCAATCGGCAAGGAAAAAGGAGGGGTGCAACCACTTGAAAAACACCCCATCAGCAAGAAATCAAGCGCAAAGAGAAACCCACCATAATACCGGTTTGACATCATTCCCGGTCAGGCGCTGCCGTTCAGCCAGCAGGATTTCCGTCGCCAAAGGTGAATCATGCCGGGTCGAGTTACCCAGCCATGATATTCAGCGCCGCCATCAGCCGCCGGCGGCAGACTGTGCGGCATGAGTTTGTGGTCATTGGGCCAAGGAGAGCCGGTTTGACCGTTATCGGAGCGAATCAAATGAATAATTGCCGGGGATTTGAACCGCTCCGGCTGAAATAAAATCCTGTGGTGTCGAATTATACAGCACTTGACCGGCTATGGAATACCTGCGGCCGCAGAATCTCTCCCCCTGAAAAGCCCGCTGGCCACGCTCTCACCTCAGCAAAGCCATCTTCACAAGCATCGCCCGGGACGCGGCGGCTGGCAAGAAAAATCTGCCGGTGCGCGGTTACGGAGTGAGCAGTATCTTATGCCGAAGGTAATGTGTAGGCATCCAGGGCCATAAATTGCTGAATATCTGGATCAGAAGAAGCCAGGAAGCCCTGGAGCGGTCCGAAATACAGAGCCCGGCCCTGATGAAGGAAGAGAACCAAGTCGGCGAGCCGCTCGGCAAAGCGCGTGTCGTGGGTGACCACGATACTGGTGAACCGAAGCTGACGCTTGAGCCTCTGGATGAGGTCGCCGAGAAGACGCGCGATGATGGGGTCGACCATGGTGGTCGGCTCGTCGTAGAGCACCACCTCCGGCTTGGCGGCAAGGGCTCGGGCGATGGCCACGGCGCGCTTGCGTCCGGTGGAAAGGCTGGCCGGCAGGGAATCGAGCACGTCTTCGGCTCCCACCAGGCTGATAAGCCTGTCCACCGACTGCTGCACCTCTTCCTCGTCCAGGCCGCCGCGTTCGCGCATGGGAAAGGCCACATTTTCGCGCACGCTGAGGGAATCGAAGAGGGCGCCATTCTGGAAGACCATGGTGACGCGCTTGCGGATGGCCCGCAAGCCCTCTTCGCTCAAGGTGGTGATCTCCTGGCCGTCAACCTGGATGGAACCCTCATCCGGTTTGAGAAAGCCCATCAACATGCGCAGGGCCACCGACTTGCCCACGCCGCTACGGCCTAGAATGCAAAGGGTTTGCCCGCGATCCACATAAAAGCTGACGTCCTCCAGAACCTGGCGGCCATCGAAGGAGATGCCGACATGATTGAAGGAGATGAAGTGCTCCGGGGACGGGGAGGGTTCCGCGTTGGAGGGAAAATCGGACATGCTGGTTTTACTTTAAGCGATGCGTGCACGGTTTTGTAATGAATGTGGAACTTTAGGAAATGGTGAGCTGCAGGTTATCGGTTTTTGCAAAATGTGAAGCTATAGCTCACCGGTTTTGCGAAACTGGTGCGCTATTGTTCACCGGAAAAGGACCAATGGCTGGGATGCGCCGGATTGTGCATTTCCGTGGGCATGGCGTCTCCTTAGTGGTAATCGCAATAATCAAGCGCGAGAAGCGGTTTGCCTTGACAGCCATGACCGAAGCGCCTTATCCGCGCGGCCTTGCCAGCCGTTGCCGGTGGCGCGGAGACCCTCGGCCACATCGGGAGAGAGCCGGATCGAGATGGGAACCTTCTTTGGCGACTTCTGCGGACCGCGCTTGCCAATCTTCAACAGCACTCTCTGCTCAGCCGCTGGCAACGCGGAGAAGGGCTTAAAGCGAGCAACATCTACGGCGGTGATCTCACGGACCTCGCCGTCCTCGTCAATCAATGGTATGCGGTTTGCCATAGAGCTTCGCCTCTCTCTTGTTGGTTTTGCGGAAACTGATGACGCGGATTCCGTCGGGTTTGGAAATGTAACAGAGCAGGTGCAATCGCTTGTCGAGATACCCCACGGCTACGCGCCTGTTTTCGCCGTGCCGGGAATAATCGGCGATCAATGCAGTCTCGAAATCGAAATCCGCAGCCCGCTCGAAGGAGAGTCCGCGCTCGCTCATTTTTGGCGGGATCGTACGTGATTCCCATGGGTTTATTGTATATACTATTTGCGATAAGTCAAGTTGATTTCTGAGAATCTGGATCCCTAAGACTGAAAATCGTGAGTTGGAACACGCCCGCTCATCGCGATAAGACTGCGATGAACGGGGCACAGCATTCTAGAGTCCACGGTGATTCTATGGGCTGATGAGCGGGCCACCTGCCTTATTTGCCGGCTTCTTCGAGGAAGCGCACCACGGATTCGATGCCCAGCTCGAAGTTCTTCAGGTGGAACTTTTCGTTGGGGGCGTGGATGCAGTCGTCGGGGAGGCCGAAGCCCATCATGACGCTGGGGACGCCGAGGTAGCGGTCGAAGTCGCCGACGATGGGGATGGAACCGCCGGAGCGGATAAAGACCGTGTCTTTTCCCCAGACCTCGTGAAGGGCGCGGGTGGCGGCCTGGATGTAGGGATTGTCGACGCGAACCAGGCAGGGGTCTCCGGCGCTGATGAGACGGACTTCGACCTCGACGCCGGTGGGGGCGATCTTCTCGACAAATTTCTTGTAGAGGGCAAAGGATTTGGCCGGAGTCATGCCGGGAACCAGGCGCATGGAGACCTTGGCCACGGCTTTGGCGGGGATGACGGTTTTTGCTCCCGCGCCGGTGAAGCCGCCGGGGATGCCGTGCACGTCGAGAGTGGGCCGAGCCCAGGTGCGCTCCAGCACGCTGTAGCCGGGCTCGCCGACCAGGGAGGGCGAGCCGACTTCGGTGGCGCGGTAGTACTCCTCGTCGAAGGGCAGGCTGCTCCAGGCTTTGAGTTCCTCGGGGCTGGGAGGGATGATGCCGTCGTAGAAGCCGGGGATGAGGATGTGGCCGTTCTCGTCCTTGAGCTTGGCGATGATCTGCGCGATGGTGACGAAGGGATTGGGGGCTGCGCCGCCGTACATGCCGGAGTGCAGATCGGTCTTGGCACCGCGGACTTCGAGTTCGGTATAGATCATGCCGCGCAGACCGACGCAGAGGGTGGGCAGGCCGGGGGCGAAGAGCTCGGTATCGGAGACCAGGGCAAAGTCGGCCTTCAGCTCGGGGGGCTTGGAGGCGACAAACGCGGCGATTCCCTCGCCACCGACTTCTTCGTCACCCTCGAAGAGGATGCGGACGTTGACGGGCAGCTTGCCTGAGTTGGCGGCAAAGAGCGATTCGAGTGCTTTGATTTGCGCCCAGATTTGGCCCTTGTCGTCGCAGGTGCCGCGGCCGTGGGGCTGGCTGGGGCCGCATCCGGGCTGGGGAGAGCCGCGCCAGTCGCGGTTGACGCACGACGAGCAGCGGACGGAGTTCACGTTGTGGGCCATTGCGCGCTCACCGCTGATTCTGGGCGCGAATCTGACCAAATTGGACGAGTTTACGCGGTCGCTGATTGCCAACCAATCGCTCCTGTTCATGAATCAGAATGTGACCTACAGCCATCCGGTCGATCTCAAGAACCTAGGGGTTGGCTTTGAAAACGCGCGGGTGTGGCGAGCCACGATCAACGCTCCGGGTGCCAGAAATTACGCGGAATATTTTGGCTTCTTCAATCTGGACGACAAGCCGGTGACGCTGCGCGTAAGTTGGGTGCAGCTTGGCCTGGATGGAAAGAAGCACCTGGCGCAGGACATGTGGAAGGAAGGCGGCTTCAAGGAATCGAAGGAAGTGACGGTGACCTTGCCGGCTCACGGCAGCACGGTCTACGAGATTCGATAAGCGAGGGTTCTTAACTTGCAACGATAAACCTATCTTGGCTGCCAGATGGCGGTCTGGATTACAGCGGCCCAGCTTGGAATTGTTGGCTGGAGTGCCAGGATTTTCCGGTCACCGCCCCCACCCACTTTTATATGAGAAACTAGTTGGGCTGGAAAATGGCCGGGAACACAATGGCCTTTTCCAGGAGGATCACTGAATGCCTGTTCTCCGTTCGTTTTTTATTGCACTCTCTCACAACCGCGCTCTGCGCCGCTTCAGTGAGCGCTCCGTGGTGGGTAAACGACTCAGCTCGCGGTTTATTGCCGGCATGGAGATCGACGATGCTTTGCGCGTGGCTGAAGAGGTTAACAAACAGGGCATGAGCGTTACGCTGGACTCGCTGGGCGAGAGTGTGACCTCAGAAGCCGAGGCCATGGCCGCCGCCGAGGTCTATCACAAGCTGCTGGATGCGATTGCCGCGCGCAAGTTGAACGCCAACATCAGCATGAAGCTGACGCAAATGGGGCTGAATCTTTCACGCGCCCTGGCCGAGAGCATTGCCGAGAGCGTGGTCCAGCACGCCAGCAAGACAGGCAGCTTTGTCCGCATTGACATGGAGGACTCGTCGCTGACGCAGGTGACGATGGAGATCGTCGAGCGGCTCCATGCCAAACCCGAACTGCGCGGGGCGATCGGCATTGTGATTCAGGCATATCTTTTCCGCTCTGAAAAAGATATAGAGGATCTGATCGCCAACGGCATCCGCGTCCGCCTGTGCAAGGGCGCCTACCAGGAGCCGGCGGAGATTGCGTTTCCGCGCAAGGCGGATGTGGACGCTCACTTTATCAAGCTAGCCAATTTGCTGCTGGCGAGTCCGGTTTATCACGGCCTGGCAACCCACGATGATGCCATGGTCGCCGCGGCCAAGAGCTATGCCAGCGCGTACGGCATCGATCGCAGCCGGTTCGAGTTCCAAATGCTCTATGGGATACGCCGCGACTTGCAGCGCAAGCTCATCGAGGAGGGCTACAACGTGCGCGTGTATGTTCCCTTCGGAAACGACTGGTACCCGTACTTCATGCGCCGGTTGGCTGAGCGTCCGGCGAACGTGTTGTTTCTGGCCAAGAACTTTTTCAGGTTCTAGTCCCCCACCGGCGTTTCCGACCCACAGGGCATGAAACTATCGCCTACCCACGCCGCCGCTAACTTGCTATGTCCGCGTAGCGGACGCTAACTTGCTGAATTGATTCCCACAATCCTCGCTGTACATTCCTGCAAATCGTTTCAATCCCGGCTCAATAGCAATCTTGTTTCTTTCTAAAACTGCCTGCAAAGGTTCGTGGATTCCCATCAACAAGTTTCATACGAGCCAACCGACTCGACGGAGTCGATCTTCCTGGCGATTTCGGCGGTGAGAGTTTCTACTGTGGGGTGGAAGAGCCTGCGCTCTCGCTCAGGCAGCTCGTCCATCAGATCGGAATACTGCGCGATCTCGCAACCGGGAAATGCGGCGCAACCTGCTGTGTCAGCCATGCGGCAGCTTATATTGATCAAATCGGCCATGTGCCAGGGATCACCTTTCTGCCGTGGCGCATGATGCTCAGAGACAATGGGTTCAAACTCCGGGGGCATCTTCCAGTCCGCGATAAGTTGCCGGCCGGCCTCGCAATGATCCCATCCGAAAAGTTCCTGCTCGGCGTTGAGAATGCTGGCGGCAGAACCGCTGTGAGCGCCCAGCAGGAGGCTGTACTCCGCAGGTCGAATCACCGCCAGCGCCAATCGCCCGATGTCGTGCATCACGCCCGAGGTGAACGCAACATCCCTGTCCAGGAAGCCCACAGAAGCCAGTTGATCGGCGATCAAAGCGCAGGCCAGGTCGTGTCGCCAGATAGACCGCATGGCAGGCTGGTTCAGCGCTTTACCCATGTACGTACGCACGCCGACTGTCAAGCAGAGTCCTTGCAGGTTATTGGCGCCCAGCACAGCGATGGCCTGCAGAACGCTGCTGGCGGGGAACCGCGGAGCATACAATAGCGAATTGGCGATGGTGAGGACTTCGCTGGCAAAAGCCGGATCGGAGGAAATCAGCCCGCTCAACTCGTGCAGTTGCACATTCTCGTTATTGGCTAGTTGCAGCACCCGGAGAGCGACCTGAGGAAAAGGGGGAAGGCGAAGATGTGCCCAGGACGGAGCGATTGCCTCGTTCCTTCGCCCTAAAATCTGCAACATCAGAATCTCCCTTCGTCATACAATCAGTGCGTGCAGGTAGAATTTCTGCCGATGCCGTGCGCATGTGCGACAACGCCATGTGCGCCGCACAAGAAATGCTGTTACTAGTCTTTTCGGCGCGCAGTACGATTCCTTGAGCAGGCCTGTGTTGAATGAGAGAGATCTAATAATCGCGCTGCATCAAGCGTAAGTGCATTACCGAATTGGCGTCGCACATTGAGACCAGAGCTAGGCCTTGCTCTTTAAATCGGCGTGAGCAGCGTCACGGCGCGCGGAGAGATTTTATTGCGCCGTCCAGGTCTTTCCATCCGCGCTGGCCCAGGTTGAGCCAGCATCGTTTTGCAATTCAAATCCACCAACTGGCGTGATGCTGCCGCTCAAGCTTGTTTTCGCGCGCACCTCGATGGCGCGCCCTGTCCACTGTTGGGCGACCTGTTGCCAGTGCACGCCGGAGTCGTCGCTCAAAAACAGCGCGCCCGCTAAATCAATTTCCAACGTGAGATTCCGGGCGGTTGCTCTGGAGATAGCAGCCAGGCCGCTGGGCAGCATGGAAGGCTTCGCCTTGCGAGAGGCAGTCAATCCGGTAAGTTGCTGCTGTGTGCCGATGTCGAAGCTGGCGGAAGGCGTGGACTGGGACTGCTGTGCCACACGCGGCCCCGCCGAGCCAGCCGATGCTGGACGGCTGGCGTGCGCGGAGTATGCTTCCATCCGCATGCTCTTTTGAGAAACCTGCGAGGTGTTGGCGCTGGCCGAGTAAGCGCCGGAACTACGCTGCTGTTCCTGCTGCCAGGCTGTCACAGCCGGCTCGGGCTGGGATTGTGCTGAGGTCTCCTGCTGCGCGGAGAACATCGAAGTCGGCTGAACCTCAACGGTCTCCGCCGATGGGGGCGCGGTTGCGGTTGGCTCAGCAGGAAATGCGGCTGAGGGAGCAGGCCTTTGCGCAAGCTTCTCCGACGAGCCACGACGCGCGCCAAACATGGCGCTTCCGGCAGCGGGGTTCGTTGCGAGCGTCGGCGCCGGCATATGCGTTGCTCCTGCGCCTGGCTGCTCCCGCGGTACGAGCGTGGGCAGAGCCTCGTCTCTAAGCGGCACGGCCTTCGCCAGTTCCGTCACTTGCGAAGTGTGCCTGGGATGAAAGGTGACCACCAGCGCCAGCGCTGCTGCCATCGCCGCAGCCGGAATCCAGGCTAAGCGCCAGTTCCAGAACCATGACACGGGTTGCTGTGCGGGCCGGGCTATCGCAACACGTGCTGGAGCTTCTGCATCTGCGGCTGCCTGCTGCGCCAGAAAAATCACCTGCCGGCAGCGGCTGCACCCGGCGAGGTGGGCGAGAATCTGCTCGCGCTCCGGCGCGCCCAGAGCCTGCTCGGTGAAGGCGTTGAGGCTTTCGGCGTCGGGATGAAGATCGAGTTGGGGAGTTGAATTCACGATGTTGCCTTCTCTTGGAACGCATCCAGGGATGAAATTTGCAGTATTTTCTTCAGATTCAAATCCAGATCGCGCGGATCGGCGCCCAGCGCCTCTTGTGCGGCGGGCTTGCTCAGGCCTAACCCTTGCAGATTGCGGACGATCTGCTTCCTGAGATTGCTGGTCACCCGGTGCAGCTTGCGACTCACCGTCGCTTCGTGAACGTAAAGCAGAGGGGCGATCTCCAGCAGGGTTCGCCCATCCAGATAATAGGCGGCCAGCAGAAACCGCTCCTCTGCGGCCAGTTGGCGGAGAGCCTCTTCAATTGCCCTGCCCAGAAGCAGCAGGTCGGCAGAGGAAGTTTCCGGCTCGGGGATAGCGGCTGGAGGTTCATAGCCGCCGGCCGGGTCGTCGAGTGGAAGCTCGCGGCGGGTTCGGCGGTGATGGTCCACGTGGCGCTGGGCAAGCGTGGTGCGGAGCCAGCCCATCAGCGAACCTTTTCCACGATAGGAGTCCAGCGGGCTGCGCCGCACGCCGTCGCGGGTGGTCAGCCCGTAAAGCTCCGCGTAGAGTTGATCGGCCAGGTCGCGGCCCAGCGTTTCGCTGACGGTAATGGCGATTGCGGCGCGCGCCAGCGGTTGGCGGTAAGTGGCCAGAAAATGTTCCCATGCGCCCTGGTGGCCGTTTGCGCATGCTCTCGCCAGCACCAGGTCGGCGAGCCGGAGACCGTGAAAGAAACCGGCCTGCTGCTGCCGTGAAGCGGTCGCTCCCGGCGCCAGGCCGAAATTCTGCGCTCTCCCAACGCTCTCCAGAATTTCGCTGAACCGCTCACGCTCCAGCCCATAGCAAGCTGCGTCCGATTCGCGCCAGAGTTCATCCAGCATATGAATCGGCTCCGGCGGCGCGGAGATGCCGGATGCGGCGCTCGCTTCAGCGGGTTGGGAAGGCGAAATCCCCACGACCTCACGATACGCTAAACGACCCGCGAAAAAAACTTTGCAAGAAACCTGCTGGGCGTCGTTCCTGATTTATAAGCCGGTGAGTTTTCTCGGCGGAGGAGAGAGTCATGAAGAATCTGAGCAGGTTGGGGCTGGCGGGCGCGTTGGTGTTGGCGCTCGCGGCGTTTGTCGAACAGAGTGGAGTGCAAGCGGCAGGCGGGCCGCAGGAAACTTCGAATGGTTATTACAAAGTGCTGGCCCCCATCGAGAGTGGCAATCTGCTTCTTTTCCCGGTGGTTCGGGCCAGCGGAAAGTCTGGCGGCGTTACGCCGTTTATTACGCTGGATGAGGGCATCAAGAGCGCCCAGGTGGAAGTGACCGAGGCTGGCCGCGCGCAGGGAATGATGCGGCAAAGGGGAGTGCTCGGCGTGCCGCCTTATCGCGGCGACGAGGTGAACACGCTGGTGCTGGTGAACAACTCCGACAAGCCTCTGCTGCTACTGGCCGGCGAGATCGTCACCGGGGGCAAGCAGGACCGGGTCATCGCCAAGGACCGCATTGTGCCGGCGGGCAGCGAGCCCATCGACCTTGGAGTTTTCTGCATCGAGCCGGGACGCTGGACCGCCAGCTCGTCCACCTTCGGCGCATCGGCCAAGGCGCCCGCGCAC
>Ga0182027_10012510_pt1 | contig 11917 bp, 6 predicted proteins | sample 712E1DmetaG_FD_121300 | JGI IMG/M metagenome (GOLD analysis project Ga0182027, IMG submission 121300) | Permafrost microbial communities from Stordalen Mire, Sweden - 712E1D metaG (Illumina Assembly) | ecosystem: Environmental > Terrestrial > Soil > Wetlands > Permafrost | place: Sweden...
GACACGGGCCTGGTAATCTTGGCCCGTGTCTTTTTGAAGGAACGAAGACATAAGTTCCATCAGCGGAATTTATTGCTTGTGCATTTATTGATTACCTTGGAGGGGGAGGAAACGGGCACAAAGACGGATACATCGACAGATGGTTCTGTTCTTTTGAGAATCTCGATACAACTATCGATGATGGGAGAGAAATCTAGATACTGCGTATAGCCATTATGATACAAACAAAACTTCTACATCTTACCATTTCGCTATAAATTAGAGATCAAGCATGAACAGGGTGGGGAGGCTGGTAGGAAGCCTTCAAGAAGTCGTTTGATTGGATATGAATCTGCAATCCTAAACTGAAGGGGATTTGAGAACACTTGATACTTGAGATAAACATCATATTTTTGTTTGAGCTAAAGGGAAAATGGGGTATCAACATTATTATTTCCTGCTAAATAGTCTTCCCCATAAGAACCGAACCGTAAAGCCGGCTATAACAAGCCCGGGCAGTACGTACTTAATAAAGATCAAAAAATAATGCATCATTGAATCTCATCCTCTCATTCTTTTCCCGTTGCCACTGCCGGCGCGGAGATAGACCAGATCCCCTTATACGGGGCACTAGATATTTTCCTTTCTTCCGGATACAAGACCGCGGGACTGCTACAGCATGATGGGCGGGTAACGTATAGAGGTGCGTCACCCAAACTGGAATCAACAGCGTTTGTTTACCGATTCCTTTTTGCCCGAAACTTCTAAATCTTTATTGAACATGTAAATTTCTACACCCCCGAGCTGCTTTTTGTTCCTTCCGATGATTTGGTTTTAGGCCGGATGTTTTGGGGCTTTCGATTCGTTTGGGCTGCTGAGCCACGAGAGTGAAACGCGCTCACAGATACCTGGACTGCTCAAACGGAGACCATTGAACGCCAAAAATTGGCAATTTATTAGTGCATATTCTGTTCGTTGGTTTCTCCTGCTGTGGCCAAGACAACGTCACGCAATCCTTTACGGGTTGCCGGTAAGGGATAGCCAAATAAGCCCAGGAGAGAGTCTCTATATTCCTCGTGAGAAAGAGACTCTTCCAATGCTTGAGCAATCAGGCACAAGGTATGTCGCATTTGCCGAGGAAGTTCTTTATAACTTCTTAGCAAATTAAGACGGTCTGGGTCTAAATTCTCCATTGGTTCATACCCGTCCAGCCCAGCCATCTGAAATAGTTCATCTACGGATTTTCCGGTGACCATCGAAAGCCGCAGGCAAGTTTCTAGCGTCGGAACACGTTCGGGATATGTAATCAGGCTGCGCAAGGATCCGGCTGACAAGCCCGCTTGTAGGGCTAATTCAGAAAGATTTGTCTTGTGCACATCAACATAATCAAGCAACCAACGCGTCAATGGTGTGTTGCCAATCGATTTTCGTTTTTTCATATGCGCCTCACCAATAATATAGTTAAAATTCTACACCCCAAAAATACTTTACGATTTTTACGCGTCCATAGGAGAGAGCAAAGTGCAATTGATAGATCGTAAAACCACCTGCAATAAATATTTTGAAATGAAGCTATCATAATCTTGGATGCGCCATCTGGTGGACGCAGCGCATTGTTCCCGATTCTCGTTGTCACCCCAAAGCATTGGCTTGAGTTTTGGAAACAGCTGGGGTGATCGGTTAGTCACCGCAGCAAGACAACAATTATGACCAATTAGCATTTGTAGATTGGAAACCCATTTACAATGAAATTCCCGGAGTGCACACAGGTAGGGACGTTTGTTTTGTGAAGGTTTTCTTTGCCCGGCCCAGTCCATAGTACAATGAGGTTCACAGACATATCGAACTATTACATTCTTTGGGAGGAATCGTGCCTAATCTGATCGGTCAATCGCTGGGTCGCTATCACATCCTCGAACAGCTCGGGGAGGGCGGGATGGCTGTGGTCTACAAAGCTTACGATACGCGGCTGGAGTCCGACGTGGCTGTAAAGGTCATACGCACCGAGAATTTGCCTCAAAGCGGGGTTGAGCGAGCGCTGAAGCGTTTTGAGCGGGAAGCTAAATCTTTGGCCAAACTGACCCACCCCAACATTGTTCCCATTATCGATTATGGAGAATATGAAGGCAGCCCCTACCTGGTGATGAAATACCTGCCTGGCGGGACATTGAAGCAACGTCTCGGAACTCCCATGCCTTACCAGGAAGCTGCGCGCATCCTGGCACCAATTGCGCGTGCCCTGGAGTATGCCCACCAGCACGATATCATCCACCGGGACGTCAAGCCTTCTAACATCCTGATCACCGAATCCGGCCAACCGATGCTCTCCGATTTTGGGGTAGCGAAGATCCTGGAGGCGGATGAGACCATGGATCTGACCGGCACCAGCATGGGGGTGGGCACGCCGGAGTACATGGCGCCCGAACAGGTGACCAGCAAGACTGCGGATGCAAGGGCAGACATTTATTCGCTGGGTGTTGTCTTCTTTGAATTGGTGACAGGTCGAAAGCCATTTGTAGCTGATACGCCCATGGCGGTGCTTTTCAAACAGGCCAGCGAGCCTCTGCCGCGCCCGAGACAGTTTGTGCTTGGCCTACCGGAGGCGGTCGAAAAAGTGCTGTTTAAAGCTCTGGCTAAGAAACCGGAAGACCGCTATCAGAGCATGGGCGATTTTGCGGTTGCATTGGAGCGGTTAGGCAACTGGCAAACTGTTGGGGCAGAGAGTAAGTTAGGAGGGTTAAAAAAGGGTGCTGAAGAGCCAAAACAGGAAATGGCACTTCTATCGACGGAACGCCGTAATAAATCCATCAATTGGGGAAGATGGGTGGCCATAAGTGGATTGGTGGTTTTAGTTTTAATTGGAGTGGCACTTGAAGTTGGTTTGCTGAACAAAGGGCAGGAAAATTTCGGCCTTTTGGCTAGGCTGGCCACTAATACTGCCATTAAAACAAGACTCCTCGTAACTACTAAGGCTAATATACCAAACGCGACTTCCACAGAAACCGTTGGAATCAGCCCAACTCAAACTTCTGACCTTGGCCCAATGACTCTTACATTTATACAGAATTTTGAAAGTGGCGAAATGGATGGATTCCGGATGATGTCTGGAGATTGGGCTGTTGTTCCCGAAAATAGTTCTAATAAGGTTCTACAAGTTAGAGAAGATGGAACACAAAACTGGCCATCAATTCAATTTGGGCCTGTTAATTTTCATAATGGAACCATTCAATATCGCTTTAACATAGTTCAAACAGATTCCACAAATCCTAATGCAGGAATGGAATATATTTTCTTTAGAGTTAATGGGGATTGGCCTGGAAATTCTTATACTCTTCAAGTTCAAAGCTTAAATAATCTCGAAGATCTCAATTATGTGCCGCAAAATAGCGATAATTGGCCGAGTTTAGGAAATAAATCTATCAACATTTCACCGAATCACTGGTATACCGTAAAATTAGAATTGAATGGGTGGCGTTTTACAGTCTATTTGGATAATGCTTGGTTCATGGAAGCTGAGGATATCTCACAACGGTCAAGTTCTGGCCTATTGGGATTTCAAGGAAGCCCTGGGACCACCATATTGTTCGATGACGTTCAAGTTTGGGAGCCTTCTCGCTGATAAGTTCGGGAAATATACACACTTCGAACCCATAAAAGTCTAATGCCTATTTTTTCTAGGTGAGGCGCGATATTGAATAATCTGATTGGTCAATCCATCGGTCGTTACCACATCCTCGAACAGCTCGGCGAGGGTGGTATGGCGACGGTGTATAAAGCCTACGACACTCGCTTGGAACGGGATGTGGCGGTCAAGGTCATCCGTGCCGATCAGTTCGCCCCGGCCGTGCTTGAGCGTATTTTGAAACGCTTCGAGCGCGAGGCCAAGGCGCTGGCGCGCCTGACCCATCCCAATATTGTCAATGTGATTGACTATGGCGAGTACGAAGGTGCACCATACCTGGTGATGGAGTACCTTCCGGGGGGAACGCTCAAACAGCATCTTGGCCAGCCCATGCCCTGGCAGGAGGCAGTGCGCATCCTGTTGCCGGTAGCACAGGCGCTGGCGTATGCCCACGGGCACAATATTGTTCATCGTGATATCAAGCCTGCCAACATCCTGCTGACTGAGAATGGCCAACCTATGTTGACCGACTTCGGTATCGCCAAGATACTGGAGAGCGAAGAGACACAGACACTTACGGGTACTGGTATTGGAGTGGGCACCCCTGAATACATGGCTCCAGAACAATGGACCGGGCAGGCTGGTCCGCAGGCGGATATTTATTCTCTTGGTGTGGTGCTCTATGAGTTGGTGACTGGGCGTAAACCCTACAGTGCTGATACCCCAGCTGCCATTCTGCTCAAGCAGGCCAATGACCCGCTGCCGCCTCCCCGACAATTCACGCCGGGTTTGCCAGAAGCGGTGGAGCGGATATTGTATAAGGCCCTGGCTAAAAAGCCGGAAGACCGCTATCAGAGCATGGGCGAATTTGGCATTGTTTTGGAGGGATTGTTGGCTGGGCAGAATTCGCCCTCCCAGGCGGTTCCACAACCTGCCGAACCCCGGCCAAGCTGGAATAATGCGAGGCCGAAGATCGCACAGGATCTCACCCGCGATGTTTTGCCGCCCACACCCGCAGGAGGGTTAGCATCAGTTTCACCTTCACCGAGACCAAAAGGCACATTCGGTGCAACCGCGATACGCTGGCTTGCCTGGGGGATTGGTGCAGCAGCCCTGCTCCTGGTTGTGGCAGTCGTCTGGAGCCTTGCCAGCCACGGCCGGATCCCCGCTCCTGCCTTCACAGAAACGTCCAGTGCCGTGGCATCGCCAGTCTTGACTGCCACCCAGCACCCCACTTATACATCCCAGGTCATTGAGACTTCCCGGTCTACAGATACTGCCACCGCGCCCAGCCTGCCTACACCTACACTGGGCATTGGCTCGATTTGGACGCGCCCGACGGATGGGATGGAGATGGTGTATGTACCGGAAGGAGAGTTTTTGATGGGTTCGACTGATTCGGATAATACAGCTCTTGTAAATGAAAAACCGCAACATACGGTGTATTTGGATGCCTTTTGGATTGATATAACAGAAGTAACCAATGCCATGTATGCGAAATGCGTGCAGGCAGGTAGCTGCCAGCCACCGTTTTCATTACAATCCTCGACGCGCACCGACTACTATAATAATCCGCAATATGCTGAATTCCCGGTTATTTTTATGCATTGGAACGATGCCCAATCTTATTGCAAATGGGCCGGGGCACGCCTGCCGAGCGAAGCCGAATGGGAAAAGGCAGCGCGCGGTACAGATGGGCGCACTTACCCGTGGGGAAATAATCCCCCAACATGTTCCCTGGTAAATTCTAATCGTTGCACTAACGATACTACTTCGGTAGGGAGTTATCCTTCTGGTGCAAGCCCTTATCAAGCGCTGGATATGGCCGGGAACGTATGGGAATGGGTAAACGACTGGTATAACGGCACATATTATAGCTACTCTCCAACCAGCAATCCACAAGGGCCACCTAGCGGAGATACTCACGTGCTAAGAGGTGGTACCTGGTGGGTGAACGCACCCACATCGTATCGTTACTGGTACTTTCCCGCGTATTCCTACTTTGATCCCATAGGTTTTCGTTGCGCCCGTTCACAATAGCTCTGAAACGCTGGCTTCCGAATATCTAAAAAACTAAAGCGTAGGACGCTGCCCGCCGAAAAAAGCCTGGCTTTCCGGGACAGAGTCCCCGGAGCCGGGCATTGGATGCCAGCATTCTCCACTCAGAGGCTTGGCCTGGTATCAACCTTCTGGAGCACAAGGTTTGGTTCCCCCTTCCGCCGGGCAATGATCACCGACACATTATCCGGTCCGCCATAAGTGACTGCCTGTTGGACTAGTTTATCTGCCGCAGCTTGCGGCGGCAATTCAAGGGCAATCGCTGCCAGAGTGGCCTCTGGAACAACACCCCATAACCCATCGGTACAGAGTAACAGCGTGTCATCATCTTCGAACGGAACCTGAAAAGTAAAGGGCTTGATTCCTTTCCGACGTGGGGTGATGGACTGCGTCAGGCGGTTGCGTTTCGGACTGCGCAGGGCCTGTAAAGGGGTTATTTGCCCCGCACGAACCTGGTCGGCCACAATGCTATGGTCATAACTGAATTGCAGGATTTCCACGCCAGGTTCCTGATCCTTCCCGGTGCCCTTACTCCGGCGAAACCAGTTAAATAAGGAAAAATGCCGGATGGCAGGCAGGGCAGCCGCTTCTACATAGCGCAGCCGGTATGCCCGGCTATCACCCACATTGGCAACCACAACTTGTTCGCCCTTTATAGCGGCCAATACTGCGGTACTCCCCATGGAGGAGAGATCGGGATGGCTGGCGACATGCTTTACCAGGGCAGTAAAAGCATTTTGCAGACATTCCTGGAGTAGGGTGGATAGATCTTCTATCTTATCGGCCTGGCGGTAGCGCGCTGCCACGGCATCGACCACCAATCGGCTGGCCTCTTCGCCCCCAATATACCCCCCCATGCCGTCGGCAACGATGAACAGTGGTGAACGGCCATTCTCTGCTGGAATGAACAGGATGGCATCTTGGTTTGGTTCCTTGCGGCGTTTGCGACCAGGGTCCGTGGACATGCCAACTTCAAGGGTCCGTTCTCCCGGTAGGATAGCGGGAAGAGGAGTGTCGGCCGAAGAGTTTTGCCCTGAGCTTGCTGAAGGGTCAGGATGAAGTAATGATTCCATCTTTAATCGGTTCCAAAGTCCATGGTCTTATCATCGTCGCTGGAAGCTCCCTGGTCGAAAGTCCGATCCTCGTTCGTCTTCTCGTTGTGCGCCGATTCGAAGCGAATCCGGACACGTTTACCCAGCATGATCTCGTCCCCATCCTGCAACAAGACAGAATCCTTCACTTGGGTTCCATTGACGAAAGTACCATAGAGCGGGCGTTTGGGCTGGCTATTATGTTCATCCGCCGAAATGATTTCGCTCAGGAACAGCTGCCCGTTGCGCTCTTCGATGACCGCGTGGTAGCGCGAAACCGGGCTGTCATTGGCAAAGATGACATCGTTATCGGCTTTCCTTCCCAGGCGAGTTTCCGGCTTGACGATCTCGATGCGTTGGTGGAGCATGGCTGGGTCATCGCTTTGCTGGATGACCAGCACTCCCAAGGCATTCTCGCTGGGCGTGTAGGAGTCTATGGTGCGGTCATCGGAACTGCTAGAAGTGGACTCAGCGCCAACCCCCTGCACCTTTTCCTGCCATTGCCGATCCCGTTCTTTTTCCTTCTTACGGCGGTTCCGGACAATTAGAAGGATAATCAAGACGATTCCCAACAATATTACTCCGCCTGCAGCCGCCAGAATGATGGGGCTAATAGTATATTTACCAATCTTGATACCAGGAGAGGTTGGAGTAGAAATGGAAGTTGAAGTTGGAGTAGGAGTTAATGAAGCTGTAGTTGTGGCCGCAGCTGGATTATAGGTAATAGTGATGCCGCTGCGCGCCAATTCAATCCCGCCAGCATCCTGCGCGACGGCCTCCAGGAATACGGAGCCGGCAGGCAAGCTGGATGGATCCCATTCGATTGAATAAGGGGGAGTGGTGGCTGAACCGATGTTATTATTGTTGGCTAGGAACACCACCTTCTGGATTGGCGCGCCCTGGCCAGTAATTGATATGGAGATGGCGGTTTTTTCATTTATTACCGAAGAATCTACGGGAGAGGTAAAGGCAAGAATGTATGGCAGGGCCGGCATTTCCATCTTGCCGCTGGCGACCCCCTCTTCGCTGCGATAATTGACGTTCAACGTCAGGGTATGTGGTCCCGCTGAAGCGGCGGAAGTGTAATGAATAACATACTGCGAACGTAATTCGTCCAGAAGCAGGCCAAAAAGAGCATCCAGCTGGGTGGAATCAGGGGATGCCTGGTACCGCCCACCCGTTTCGCTGGCCATGCGTTGCAGGGATTGGGTATCCGCATCTGAGCCCAGACCGATCGTATAAATCGGGATGGAGGTTTTGCTTTCAGATGCCAGACTGATCACGTCATCCAGCGTGTGCAGACTGCATGGAGTTCCATTATTGGCTTCATCTTTGCCGTCAGTAAGCAGGATGATCGCCCGCTGGCCGGATGGGAGAGCAGATGCATTTTGGATCGACTCGTAGGCTGCATCGTACAGGCAAGTATAGGCGTTTGGTATTGGATCTGGAATAAGTTCCACCTGTTGTTCGGCTGCAGTGTGATCAAGTGTAAAGTCGATTCTGGAAGTAACCGACTTGTCAAAAGTAAGGACTGCAACCTGGTCATTGTTCTGGAGGTCCTCAATGAATTTAGAAGCTGCAGAGCGAGCTGCCTTGATTTTGTCGCCGGCCATGCTGCCGCTGGTATCCAGGAGGATAGCGACATTGAGAGGTTCGTTTGAGGCTGCCACTGTTGCGATTTTGACTGGCTGGTTGTCCTCGGCAAGAGTGAAATCATCTACCGTTGCATCTTTGATGGGGTTGCCGGCGCTATCAAGCAGAGAGAAATAGGCCGAAACATCATATGCGGCGGACCCTTGGATGGGTTTTACTTGTATATCGTGCAATTGAAGGTTTACAGTTGATTGCGCCAGGGCAGTGAATGGCAGCCCAAAAATAGTCACAAGAAAAAGAAGAATGGCCACTGCGCGGAAGAAGGTGGTTTTGAATGGTTGCATGAATACCTCCCACATCAGTATTTTTGCAGTTTTATAAAATACTATGGAAATACAATTGACGGTGTACTGCCAATATTATATACTAAAATTCAGAGACGGGATTTCAGACGACCTGGAGCATATCATGTCAGACTTCATCGGAAAATCGCTTGGACGTTACCACATCCTCGAGCAACTGGGCGAGGGTGGTATGGCTGTTGTTTACAAGGCTTACGATACCCGCTTGGAAACGGATGTGGCGGTCAAAGTCATCCGCACGGAGAACCTGCCACAGAGTGGGGTGGAACGGGCGCTCAAACGTTTCGAGCGCGAGGCCAAGTCGCTGGCCAAACTTACTCATTCCAATATTGTGCCCATCATTGATTATGGGGAATATGCAGGCAGCCCTTACCTGGTGATGAAGTATCTGCCAGGTGGGACGCTGAAGCAGCATCTTGGACAGCCCATGCCTTACCAGGAAGCCGCACGCATTTTGGCACCGATTGCGCGTGCCCTGGAATATGCCCACCAGCACGATATCATCCACAGGGATGTCAAGCCTTCCAATATTCTGATCACCGAAAGCGGCCAGCCGATGCTCTCCGATTTCGGGGTGGCGAAGATCCTGGAGGCGGATGAAACCATGGATCTGACCGGTACCAGCATGGGGGTAGGCACACCCGAGTATATGGCGCCCGAGCAAGTTACCAGTAAGACTTCGGATGGACGGGGAGATATTTATTCACTCGGTGTTGTCTTCTTTGAATTGGTAACTGGTCGAAAGCCCTTTATGGCTGATACACCCATGGCGGTGCTGTTCAAACAGGCTAGCGAACCTCTGCCGCGCCCTAGGCAATTTGTACCTGGCTTATCGGATGCGGTGGAGAAAGTACTTTTCAAAGCCCTGGCAAAGAAACCCGAAGACCGTTACCAGACCATGGGCGAGTTTGCTGTTGCATTGGAGCGGTTAGCTAACTGGCAAATTGTTGGGGCAGAGAGTAAGTTAGGATGGAAAAGAAAGGTTGCTGAAGAGCCAGAACAGGAAATGGCACTTCCATCGATGGAACGCCGTAATAAGTCCATCAAGTGGGCAGGTTGGGGGGCCATTGGTATATTGGCGATTGTGGTTGTGCTGGGATTCATGTTTGGATTTGGCATTCTTACTCCAGGTCAAAAAGGTTTAGGCCTGCTGGCTGCACTAACGGTGAAAACCGTGCCATCCATCCCGACCCGTTCGCCAACTTCCACTATATTGTCTTCTTCGACTTTCAAACCTATCATTGGAATTACCCCCTCTGCAACTCCTGAACTTGGCTTAATTACCCCTACCTTACCTGAGATAGCTACAACATTACCTTCAGGAACGGTTCTATTCACGGATAACTTTGAAAGCGGTATCTCAAATTGGAATGTTGGCCCTAACTGGGAAATTCGTTCAGATAATGGGATTAATCATTATTTCTGTGTTCGACCTCAAGACTCGAATTATACTTATGCGTCAACCGGTTCGCAAACTTGGGCCAATTATATATTGGAGTTGAAGGTTCTTGTTGTGGACGATTCTTCTGATGGATCGGTCAATATCGATGTTCGTGAAACCCCGGGTTCCTCTTACTCTGATTATCTTTACGAATTTAGCCAACATTGGTCGGGATTATCTACCGAAGTGGGTCCTCCATACAATAAACAGGTCCTTGCCAGCACAACAAATCCAAGATTTACTATTGGAAAATGGCAGAATATTCGAATGGGAATAACAGGGACTGCTCTTTCAGTTTTTCTTGATAATCAGTTATTCTTTCAGGCGAATGATGATTCACTCAAAAATGGAGAAATCATGCTCGGCGCTGGAGGAAAAGGATGGAATGTTTGTTTCGATGATATTAAAGTAACTGCATTGGGAGAATAAACTTAAATGACTCATTATCGTAGAGGCCAAATATGACCAATCTTATCGGTCAATCCCTCGGGCGTTACCACATCCTTGAGCAACTCGGGGAGGGCGGTATGGCGACTGTATATAAAGCCTATGATACGCGGCTGGAGCGGGATGTGGCAGTCAAGCTGATTCGCAAATCAGCTTTCAGTGAAGAAGTGCTCGAGCGCATGTTGCGACGTTTTGACCGCGAGGCCAAGGCGCTGGCCAAGCTGACTCATCCAAACATTGTTAGCATCATTGACTACGGTGAATTCGAAGGCTCGCCTTACCTAATCATGCCATATCTGCCAGGTGGGACACTCAAACAGCATTTGGGTAAGCCCATTTCTTGGCAAGAATCTGCTCGCTTGCTTACGCCCATTGCGCGTGCTCTCCAATATGCCCATGAACAGGGGATTGTCCACCGGGACATAAAACCATCCAACATCCTGATCACCAAATCAGGTGAACCGATGCTCTCTGATTTTGGGATTGCAAAGGTTTTGGATAACGAAGAAGCAACCAATTTGACGATGAGTGGAACAGGCGTAGGCACTCCCGAATACATGGCTCCTGAGCAGTGGACAGGACAGGCCACCGCACAATCGGACATTTACTCGTTGGGCGTCGTGTTTTATGAAATGGTGGCAGGGCGCAAGCCATATATGGCCGATACCCCGCCGGCGATCATGCTTAAGCAGGCCACTGACCCGCTTCCAAGCCCCACGCAGTTTGCGCCGGACTTGCCGGAAAGGGTAGAAAAAATCCTGCTGAAAGTTCTGGGCAAGCAACCGGAGAACCGCTACCAGAGCATGGGGGAATTTGCCGTTGCAATGGAAGGGCTATTGGAAATGAGGGGGGAAGCGGCCAAGGGAGCAGGGGAATTTGCTGCACCCAGAACTGCGGCGACCCGCATGCTGGATAGAGATGACCCTAGTATAACATTTGCGCAAACCGAAAGTCAGGCAATCATTTTGCAAGATACTAAACAGGATGAGGCAGTGCTCATACTCGCAGAACGGGACGGAATCCCGCCTCTCAGTAACCCGCCACCCATGGTTGAGATACGAGAAAAAAAATCGCACAATAGACGAGCTTGGGTTATTTGGGTGATCGGTGCGGCTATCATCCTGTTTTCGGCGATGTTCATCTGGCTATATGCACCTAAGGGTAATATAATACCTCTAGGCATTGGCTCTACGTGGACGCGTACGGTAGATGGGATGGTGATGGTGTATGTGCCGGCAGGTACCTTTACAATGGGAGACACAGCTGACCAGGCCATGACGGAGTGCCAGAAATATCAGAATGATTGCCAGCAGGTTTCGTTTAC
>Ga0182027_10012512_pt1 | contig 11916 bp, 7 predicted proteins | sample 712E1DmetaG_FD_121300 | JGI IMG/M metagenome (GOLD analysis project Ga0182027, IMG submission 121300) | Permafrost microbial communities from Stordalen Mire, Sweden - 712E1D metaG (Illumina Assembly) | ecosystem: Environmental > Terrestrial > Soil > Wetlands > Permafrost | place: Sweden...
GCCTTGGTCGGCGAGAGCGGGTGGGTAGAATCCAGCGCGGAAATCGGGGCGTTCTCGCACCGCCGCGGGTCCCCTCCGGCCGTGGGATGGGTGAATGTTCCTTGCGCGTAAGCCATTGACATGTCCCTTCGGCTCGACTCACAACCCAACCAGGCCAAGCAGACTGTGATGTTCTTGGACGCATGGCTCAGCGGAGGCACACTTCGACCCGACGAGGTGTCGCCGATCATCCCCAAACACGTGGCGAAGCTCGATGCCAACGACAGTGCTTGGAGGGATCGACTCGTTGCGCAGTGGCTTGGAACCGGCCTCACGGCGTTCGCCAAGATTCTCGTCGAGGGCGACCCGGACGCGGCCCCCGGCCTTCTGACCGCGGCAGCAGTGGGCGCCCAGCCAGACGCGGTCTACAAGCGAGCAACAGATGTCTTCGAGGTTGCCGGCGTCGGTGAGACCGAAGCTATCCGAGAGGCGAACCGACGAACGGTCGGACGGATCCTCGTTTCCGCGCTCGCGACGTGGGCGGCTACGGCTCCAATCGGCGCGATCATCCTCTGCGGGCATCTCCTCGCCGAGATCGAGGCGGCCGGTGTGGCTGTCACCGAAGTGCCGAACGCGATCCTGGCACAAGCGCGCTCCGCCACCGTCGCCGACGTCACTGCTTACGCAGGCGCGGCTCAAGGCCTCGCCTCAACGGGCGTGAAAAGCGTAGGGGTCGTGGTCGATGGTTTGCTGGCAAGGGCAACCGCGGTGGGGGTGGTGGACGCAAACGCGGTGATCTGGCTGGCTAACAACGCCTCGGCGCAGTCGAAAGCGGACGCGATACAGCTTGTCGTCTCGGCCATGGGGAACACGACCAATGGGGTCGACCAGATCGAGGCAATCGCGGGCCAAACCCGACTCGCGCTCGACCGCAATCATCGAGTTCCATATACCCTGGTGGAGCGGGCCGCTGCCGGAATACCCGACGCAGCTTCGATGAAGCGACTCTTGATCGCGGCTGATAACAGGTGGCGTGTTCAGCCGCCGGAGACCCGCACAACCTACCTCACCAACCTGTCGGCCATCGCTCAGGCTCAGCCGGAGCTGGAGCCGGAGGTCCTGGCACTCAAGCGGCACGCATTGCCAGGCGGGCGCAAAGGCCGACCCATTGGCGGGCATCAGGACGATCCGGAATAAGTCGCAGGTAAGCGGACGGCGGTAGGGTCTTCGACGGGTCGGGCTCCGCGCCGCGTTCGACGCCAGAACGGGACGGCCGCGACTGAGCCCGCGAGGCAGCAACGCGAGCGGCCCGACCCTGCGACCTATACGGTGATGGCGTAGGCCGCGCGGGATGGGCTGATCGCGAATCGATCAAGGTATGGATAGCCAGCGACGTTGCCGGTGCTCAGCCGCAGGAAGAAGAAAAACTCAGGGGCGCTTTCTGCCTCTGTTCCGTCGATGGCATCCGTGTTCCGACTCAGGATGAGGGCGTGAACCGCCCATGCCGCGAATGACTCCGGAAGGAGCAGCTGATCGCCCTGAGTGCTCTCGCCGGAACGCGCCTGTCCCGTCAGCACGTCGAACGCGCGGAGCGTCTGGATGCACTTGCGGGCGGCCACGTCAACGACCTCCCTGTCGCCCAGGCGCCCATGTAGTCGATTACGTAGGTCGGCGTTAGTCACGGAGTTCTCGAGGCGGAGCGAGCGACCTACGGCGGCGCAAACATCGCCGAAGAATGGATAGGTCGCGATGAGTGCTACGAGATGGAGCGGGCGCAGATCGGTCGCTTGCCCACTGTGCTCGATACCCCACCTGATCAAGTTGGCAGTCTCGGATGGCGGGTTCAGCCACACGGGGTGGATCGCTTCGACCGTCTTCTTGCGCGCTTCCTCAGCCAGCGGGGCGTCCCGAAGAGCGACGTTGAGAAGCTCGCGACCGGCGCGGCCGTCGCTGCTGGCCCGGGCAAGTCGAAGACTGATGTCGAGCCATTCTGGACGCAATGGCCTGTTGAGTATCCGGCTGCGGTTCATCGGGACACCTTGTTCAGCGGCACGACGACCTCATCCAGGCTCATTCCGCCGTGGACGATCTCTGCCTTGACGAAAGCAGGGAGAAACGCCGTGCGCCCAGTCGCAAAGAGGTAGGCCGGAGCATCTTTCGGCAGCCATGGCGGATCCCAGGCGATGCCTTCTGCCCGCGCTGCGTCACGTCGGGTGCGGTTGGCATAGTGCCGAACCCGTCGGCCTGCGCGATCTACCTCCAGACCTTCCTGGACGTGCTTGCCGCTCGGGACGGCCTCGACGTTCCCGTGATCGGCTGTGATCCAGACCTCGAAACCGGCCTGGCAAGCGCGATCAACAAGCTCAGTCAGGAAGCCGTGGGACGCCCACGCTCGGAGATCGGCCGCGACCTGGGCGTCGGCCAGGAGATCCGCGCCGTGCAGCAGTTCGTCGACAGCGAGGACGGCGATGCCAACCACGCGCTCACTGCCGAAGTTCGGCACCTCGGCCACCGTCGCTCCGCCGAGATGGATGTAGCGCGCCGGGCCGATCTCCTCGTTCTGCCAGAACGCGAGCCACCGCTCCTCCTCGTTGTGGCGCAACTTCTCCCAGGTGAGTGTGTTGGCAAACTCGAGTGGCGGAGCGCCGGCGAAGATGGCCTGCCGTGAGTGCTCTGTGAGCGTCGGTATCAGAGCTGCCGAGGATCCCGCAATGTCGACCTTCAGACCACACAATTCGCGGAGCAGGGACCACTGCGCATAGGCCATTCCGTCGACCACGACCAGCACGATGCGCTCCGTTCCGTTCCTCAGCCGGCGGGCCAGGAATGGAGCGATCTTGTCCACCGTAAGCGGCCACGACCTCGCCGCCACCAGCAATTGAGGGAGGTTCGTCCGGATCCAAGGTCCAAACGCCGCATCGAGTTGGCCCCACCGCTCGATCGCCGCGGCATGGAGGTCTTCTGGCACAGGCGCCGCCGATGCCAAAGCGGCACGAAGGTCCCCCCACCACGTCGCGGCCGCAAACCATTCGTCGACGGTCGTTGGGGGCCAAGGATCGGGCGCAGCCGACAGCAACGCGCGGGCGACGTCGAGCGGATTGGCCGTCCCAGTTCCGGCGTCGACCCAGGCCGGCAAGGTTGCTGCGAGGCGGGATGAAGGGCTGATGAGCCCAGCGCGCTGAAGCTCCAGAACCGCGGGGCCGATCGCCTCGAAAAGTGGTGCCCGCGCGCTCATGGCGCCTCGTGTCATCCAATCGCTCCACGCGGCCTGGGCAAGGGTCCGGTCGACGGGTTCGGAGCAAAGTGACCGCGCGATGTCTCCGCGAACAAGATTCCGAATCCGTGACCAAAGTGCCGGCGGCACTCCACCCCGAGTCCGCAAGCGGATGACTTCCTCGAGTTCGTGCGAAACAGATGTCTGAGGAAGGGACACACCGAACAGCTTGGTCACCAGCGACGGAACGTCCACGATCGTCGATCCCGCCAGTAAGACCACGAGCTGGACCCGACGAGCATCGTCCAGTTCCCGCCAGACGGTCAACCATTCCGGTGGAAATGGCAGGCGGATGGTTACGACGTCGGCGGCTTGCTCGATGTCCCATGGGAGGTCGCGCCCTTCGTGGAAGGCGTCGCACACGAGATGAACGACCGTCCTTGCCGTATTGGTCGCATCTCGCCCGTCAAGCTCGTAGGCACGGCGGAGATCGATCCACTCGTGCGCCTTAACGACGTTGCCAAGGGTCTCGAGATCCGCGCTCTGCACCACATTGGCCGGGTCGATCACGACGGCAAAAGGTCGTGGCCGATCAGCCAGAGTCCGGAGTTGGTCCTTCGGCCAGGCCTCGGATACCGCGCCGGTCGGGTTTCCGATGTTCCCCATCGGTTACACGCCAGCCAAACGTTCCGAGTTTCGGTAGTAATGGAGCAGGGTCGTTTCGTCCGCGAACACTTCCTCGGGCAGCCTCTTCCCGATCTTGACGATGGTCGCATAGTCCTTGCGGGTCCAGGCGTCTTGAAACCCAGCTCGGATCGCTTCCGAGCGAACCTTGTCGAGGCGGCCGCGACTCTCGCCGTAACGAGCGAACTCCCGGAGCAATGCCCGTTGCCTGATCTGCTCCAGATGCTCCGATTTGCGAGGATCGGGGACCATCCAACGGCCAGCCGAATCCTGAACGAAGTTCTCATCCAGGATCGCATGTAGGTCGGGCAAGGCTTCCCATTCGGATCCGCCGGACTGCAGCTCCGTGAAGAACTCGGGCTGGATGTCCGAGTAGGCGGATGGACGCGACTTGAGCTGCTGGCGAACCCACTGGACGGCAGAAGCCTCGTTCGTGATGAAGAACGTCTGCTGCGACAAATCCCGGAATGTGAGCCTGAACCGCTCGTATTCCTCTGCCTGTTCAGGTAGGAAGAACATCTCGTCACGCAGGATGAACCGCTGTTCGAGCCCGTCGTTGAATTCGGAGGCGGACATCGGGAAGGTGAGCCCGTTGGCGACGTGGTACGCGACCATGCGATCGAACAGCCGGTCAGCCTGACGCTCGCGGATCAGGATGGCCTTCCCCTTCGTGCCTTCCTTAACCTTGAGGTGGGCGAGGTGATCGCGAACGAACGCCCACACGCCCTCGGCGGAGCCAGCGGCCAACTTCGTTCGGCTCCCAACCTCGGTCGCCGGCTTGTAGGCAGAGATGATCAGATCACGCTTCACCGCATTGGTGGCGGTCACCTGTCGATAGGAGAGCACCTCTTTGTCAAAGATGCTGGTGTCCGCGACCACGAATCCGACCGAGGCGAGTGCCTGCTGAATGCCCAGCCAGACGCTGTTGGAAGAGTTGCTGAACTCGACCGTCATCCACCGTCCCGGCTTCAAGACCCTGTAGAACTCGCGGAAGCACGCAGTCATCAGGCCGGTGTATTCCGGTAGGCCCTTGTGCCGGAACGTGTCGAGGATCGCTTCCTCGGAGACGTTTGTGAGGACGCGGTGCCAATGCTCGACGACCAGCGCCAGATCCGAGTATGGGATGTTCGCCCCGAATGGAGGATCGACGAAACAGTAGTCGGCGGAATCGTCAGGCAGTGGCACTCGCGTTGAGGAGCCAGTGGAGATCCTGACCGCGCCGTCACGGGCGGGGCTCTGTTCCCACATTTTCACGAGCGACTGCCTCTTGCCCCGGGCAGGCTGTGAGCCCACCAGGTTGTATCGCGGGCTCGGCTCTGCATGGAGGGAAGGGACGTAATAGACACCGCTCTGAAACTGACTTACCTGGCTGAAGCCATCCGGGCGGTAGCGGTTCATGAACGAGAAACCCCACAGGGCCTGCTCAACCCAGAACCGGAGTGCCCGCCTCACGTTCGGATCGGGTGAGTCGTCGCACATACCCCAGAGCGCGGCAAGCGCCGCAAGCGCCCGGTCGCACCACAGGTGGTGCACTTTTGTGAAGCCCTTTGGGCCAAGCCTCGACCCGTGGGTCATTTGGTCGAGTGGTAGCGGATCGGTCGGGAACCAAGGTGGAGAGATGGTGGCGATCCTCCGCAGGACCGCTAGGTCGCCAGCGTCGCACCGCTTCCAGCCCGTCTTCCCATCAGTGCGCCACTGGAGCTTTACCGGTCGCAGTTCGATCCGCTCGATCGTGTCACCCCCGAGCGTGCGGACGCTTGTCTTGCGGCGCAAAAGCGCGCCCTTTGACACAGCGGCACCGCACGCCGGGCAGCCAAACGCGTCGCGGACCTTCTCAGTCGCTTCGTCGAAGGCGGCATCGTAGAAGACAACCTCACCGGCACAGTGGGGACAGGTGAATACCTGGGACCAGACGGTGAAATCAACCCGAGCGGGCTTGCCGTTGGGCGTGGTCGTCTCATACATCCAGCCCCAATCGCGGTCGAACCGCTCGAGGAGCCGTGTGGAGGCTTCATCGAATGCCGCGGCGTCGACTGGGAGGTTGAGTCCGGCAGCAAGGAAAGTCGCGTTTGGAGCGAGGTCTTGGAGGAACGCCCGACGAGCTCCCCATTTAGGGGCTCCGAACTCGGCCTCGATCTGCTCTTTGATCTCGGCTTCAGGCGCGCCGCACGCCTGGGCCGCAACCCCAGTCATTCCGCTGCCGGCGAATCCATCGAGCACGAGATCGCCTGGCTCGGTGTAGTGGAGCAGGAACCGCATGATCGCCTGATGCGGCACTTTGGTCGGGTAGCTATGGGCCTTGTAGATCAGGCTTCCCTTGCCAGCGGCGATGTCTGTGGCGAAGGGCTCGCGCGCATAGCCGTCGCGCCGATCTTGGACGAGATCGGCACTATAAGGGTTCGGACAGGCGGTGTGGCCGCGTGGTCGGCTCATTGCCGCGATGGCCTCGTCGCTTCCGGTTGGGCAGCCAGGGATGGCGCGCAGGTCGGGCAGACGCGCGACTAGGTCCGCAGTGTCCTCGGATGCGGTCGTCGTCGGGTCGTCGGTATTCTCCGTGTCGATCTTCAGCTGTGTCATTCGGGCGGCTCCTCGGATGGCACAACCCGGATCTTGTCCTCTGACCGGCCCTTGCGAAGATCCGCGATGAATCCATCAAAGCGCGTTCGCAGGTCAGACAGGGTCGCGGGCCCTTGCTGTGGGAACAATGCAGCCCAGACGTCCGCCGCGCCGATGTGCTCGAGTTCGAACCTGGTCAGAGCCTCGTTGAAGGTCTCGACAGCCAACCGGTTGAGTGGATCGGGCAACTTCTGAGTGGTGATTAAGGCGTGTATGAGAGCGAGTTCCTCGGGAGAATCGAGGAGTTTGATTTGCTCTGCCATCTCCGGTGCGGAGAACGACTCGACCAGAACCCGCCCCCATTCGTGGTGGAGGTCCGACATGCGCGTCTCGATCTCGCCCAGCCGCACACTCACCGACGGTCCGACGCTTGGATGGGGTTCGTAGCCACAATCGGGGCACCGGATCGTGGTCTGGAGTCGCTTTTCGTCGAACGTCGGGCAACTCCGAATGGCCGTGAGTGCGTCTGCGTGCTTTCGGAACACGTCCCCGGGCAGCAGCGTTACGTCCGCCAAGATCTGCAGGTCGCGATAGGTCTGACCTTCCAGGATGCGACGCTTCCGCTGTTCCCCTGCGGCGTCCAATCGATCATGCCTATGCGCTCGAGCTGCAGCGTCGGCGTAGCGGCGCTGCAGTCGCTCTGCATCGCCACGCAGACGAGACACCTCGACCGGATCTGGGTCTTGCCCGGTTCGGAAGGCCGCCAGCACCTGCTCTCGCATCGCGTCGGCATCGGTAGCGATGTCATCGCCGTCGCCAAACGCTCGCCGCGCATCGCGCAAGTATTCAATTGCCTTCGCGAGATGCCCTTGGGATTCTGCAACTGCCTCGATCCACAGGAGCTCTCGTCGTCCCGTCTCGGCCGCGGCCAGTGTCTCCGGCGTGACGGCGAGTTTGTTCATCTTCCCGATCGAGTTACGGGCTTTGAGATCGTCGACCAGCTTCTGGAGAGCGTCGAGCCGACCCAGTCGTTCGTCCTTCTGCTCGATGGCATCGCTGCCCCAGACATCGACACCCTTCACGATGTGGTCTCGGGCGGCTGCAATGCGCACCGCGTAGGATGCCGCGCCGGCGATGACCTTCGACACGACGTCTTCGGTTGCGCCGGTCGCAGGGATCTCCCCGGGATTGATGTCGACAAACCGCGCGGCGTCTCGAAGCAGAGTCACGGGTGTCGCCTTTGGAGGCGCGACATGGGTGATGTCCTCGAGCTCGTCGATCGACATCTTCGTGAGCTTGTCGAGCTGAAGGGCATCTATCTGCCCCGCCGGGAACCCGATCTCGAGCTTGCCCATCTGGCAGAGGGTCGCCGCGACCACAGTTAGCCACGCGGGTTCCAGGTGCCACGTGCCCCAGGTCCAAACGTCCTTGTCTCGCTCCACAAGCAGGTCGGAACGGTTCAGAGCGCGTCCGCCGGCGCCGCCGAGCGCCGCGAGCAGGGCCGAGGCGTAGGGGCCGGTATCGAGCAGGTCGTTGGTCGTCGGGTCGACGAGACCCAGGCTCGCCAGCACCTTGGCGCTCAGAGTGGTAGCACGCCTCGTCACGATCTGGGAGATGCACTGGCGAACGGTCTCACCAAGGTTGCCATCCTGTCCGAGAGTGACATCGACCGAGAACGCCGGGTAGCCCGGGTAACGGGACTCGAACTGCGGAGCCAAGACTGAGGACGCCATAGCGTCGATCGTGTCCTTGACTGATCCGCGCGGAATCGAGAGAAGCGCCAGGCGTTCACCGATGGTCTTCGTATCGGCGCGGTAGGTCACGCTGACGGCTTCGCCCATGTGCTTGCGGAGCCAACTGGCCATGTCGCCAAGGGCGGCTTGATGCTTGTCCCGATAGATTGCCCGGGTCGCTGCCGTGCCGGTCTCGTCCTCGAGAGCCGACGCTCCCGCATAGCGCCGGAGTGCACGCGTGAACTCCGCGTCGGGCGCCTCAAGCCGGAAGAACACCTCGTCAGGCTTCGCTTCATCACGATAGGCCGGCGGGTCGTAGGGCTGGATGAAGTAGAGGTAGAAGTCGCGCGGCGGGTGGGCGGTCGAACGCTCGCCGGGCGTCCCGAAGAAAAGGTAGCCGAGGCGGGTCACGCGCTTGTCCGGCCAGCGGACGGGGTAGAGCCAGATGTTGTAGGAGCCCTTGTAGGGCTGGTCCCTCTGCTCGAGCACCTGTTCCAGCGCCCGGAAGTAGGCGTCATCGAGCTTGGCCTTGTCGAGCGAACTCGCGCGTTCTTCGATCTTCTGGTCGTAGTCGATATCTTTCTTGACGTCCAGAAAGACCTGGCCGTTGTCGCCGTTGACCGAGATGAACTGCCCACTGACCGTCTTGACAATCTCGTCGACCACGGTCGCAACCGACTGCTGAATGAAAACGGCGTCCGCTGGCAGTCCCGGCGCCATGAGGCACAGGTCGTCGCGGAGTTCCGCAGTCGTAGGGCCCAATCGGGCGTAGATGTCGTCGCCGGTTGTCAGTCGGTGGATCGCCAGACCGTCGATGATCCTCATGGCCATCGGCACGTCTGCCCGCACCACCATCGCCTTCTCGACTCGGTTACGCAGGGCCGCGGCCTTCTCGAGGACGATGCGCACGTCCTCGATCATGCGGTTGGACGGATCGTTCTCGAGCTGGCAACGGTAGGTGTCGTAGCAGATCAGCCCCGGAACGTCCTGAGGAACCTCGTCATCGAGACGGCGCTCCATCTCGTTTCCGAGCGTGACCAGGATTCGGCGCTTCTCCACGATCGTCATCGCCTCGAAGACGCGAAGATATGCGGGGTGGATCGGGAAGAGATCTACGAACTCGTCCATGTGCTCGGCCATCCCGTCAAAGGCCGGAGCGAACTTGATCAGATAGCGGCGGATCGTGTCCCGCTGCTCGACGTTCTTTTGCAGCAGACGCTCTTTGACTACATACGCGACGTCCTCGCGAACGATCCGGATCTGCTCGTAGCGGTCACGGATCCGGCGCACGCTGTCGGCGACGGGACGGAATCGCGGATTGTCGTAAATCGCCTCTTGGACACCGGCGATGAAGCGCAGCTTGGTTCGGCTGGAGACTTCGCCGATCTCACGGAGGATGGCCAAGTCTTCGCGGAGCTCAAGATCCTTGCGGCCCGCCAAGTAATCGAGCAACTCGTCGAGGACGTAGAGCAGCCCCTTGTCCGGGTATTGGGCGTCGAAGGTCTCCATCATCTTGATGAGAGAGTCCTTCGTGTTCGTCACCGTCGCGGCATCAGGAAAGTGAAAATCCACGCCAAGTCCGGCGAGTCCGGCCTCGAGGTCGTGACAGATGATGTCGCGGAGACTCATCTTCGTAGAGCCGATCTCCGCGCGGATGACCTTGAAGGTGCCAGCAATCGCCGCGGCGTCCGTCGCGACACCGCTATTCGTTAGCAAGGCCGCGAACTCTTGATGCTCTGCGACCGCTGAGATGACGGACATGAGGTGTGTCTTGCCCGTCCCATAGGTGGCGACCACGAACATGCATTTCTTGTCGCCTGGCTGGTCGAAGCGGAGCCTTGGCAGGATCACCTTGCGGAAGTGCTCGGCCATGCGTTCGGAAATGACGTAGGTCGAGACGTCGCTCCGAGCCTGCTCGAGGTCGTCGGCAGCGGTCAGGACCATGATCTCCTTGACGGGCTCGAAGGAGACGAGTTCTCGATACTTCATGCCGGGATCCGCTCCAACGTGTAGGGAACCTGGTCGGGAAACCGCCGCGGACGCGGCGAGAGGATGATGGCGTCGCTCAACTCAGCCTCGTAGAAGTCGCTTCGCCCCGGTCGGCTGTAGCGAACCATCCGAGCCCTTGTGTCCACTTCCCCTGGCCAAGCTGCAACGATCGGTCGGTGACGGGCAAGTCTGACGAGAGCGTGAAGTGGATCGATGTCCAGCCCGGGCTTCCAGAAGAGGACGTCCAGAGCGTCAAGAACGACTGCTGTGTCCAACGTTTCCATAACCCCCTCGACCGAGTATGGCAGAGACGATTGTGCGAGATGACGGCCGATCTGGAGCACAGGGGAGTTCGCTACGGCCGCAATGGCGGCAAGGACTTCTGGCGTTGCCGGCCCACGCACCACAAGCGCCAAGCGACCGGGAAAGTCAGATAGCTCGCGCAGGAGTGCTTCGCCGTCGTGCGGCCAAGTCTCGCTGTAGCGATCCGCGTCCTGAGGCAAGTAGATCCCCTCGGCTTGAACGTCGTGACAATGCCGATGATGGCTGGCCGGTCCCCGCCGTCAAGCGGAATGTGCACACCCAGCGCCGAGCACCGATCTTCCCACGAACGTTCGGCGCTATGCGCTGTCCTGACGTGCTCCTGGAAAGGCGGGGATGTGGGTAGAGAGAGCTAGTTCACAAGCTTCTTGGACTCGTCGAACATCTTCTCGCCGCCGAACCGGTCGCCCAATTCGTCGTCAAGATGGTCGGCAAGAGCCCCGATTTGGAGACACACGAAAGCGATCTGTTCGGTGCTGATGCCGACTGCGGGGACCTCGGCCGAGACGATAACCCGGCCCGACGCCCACAGGACCCTGCCGAACATGATCTTTCCGTTGATTTCGTTGAGAGCTTCGAGCAGCGGCTGGCTTGCCTCAACGCCACGCAGGACCAGTGAGAAGACCCGCACGACCGGCGGCGTGCCGTCCATCGTCCTGACGTAGAGAAGGGCGCTCCCCTGGCGAATGGGGATGTCGCCGTCCTTGTCCCGGACGATGTCGTCCGTGCCGAGGAAGCCCTTGACTGCCTGTTCGACGAGAGGGACCAGTTCCGCGAGCTTTGGAGCTGCAGCCTGACCACGACCTCTCGGGGTTGTGGGCCTTTCGGGTTGGATACCCAGTTCCGGCTCGGCAAAGTCAGGCCCGCGCTTCGCGAACCGCCGATAGACCAGTCCAGAAGGCCGCTCGATGCCGTACACCTCGCGCAGGCTCCGCACAGCAAGGCGGGCAATCTCGGCATACGGGGCAGGAGTGGGCCACTGGCGCATGAAGTTGAGATCGCTGTCGCCCGGCATCGGGCATTGCCAGCCGAGCCCGGCCAACTGCTCCTCTTGCGCCGGCGACAGCGCCCACCGACCCGCTAGGAAGTTGTTGCTCTCGGCTTCAGCTCGGAAGCCACCGCGGCCGCCCTGTGCAAATTGCACGTAGTAGACGATTTCGTCATCCGCCCGGCTGGAGATGATCAGGAAGCTCCCGGCAGCCATTCGACCCAGAACGGCCGAGAGCCGACCCTCGAACGTCTCCCAAGACATGTCGTCCCCGTCCACGCGCTCCGCGGGCGCGTAGTCCACCACGGTCTCGCTCATCCTCGTCTCCTATCGCACTTGGCGGTAGCACCGTGGCGGCCGAGGTAGCCGATCGGTTGCTGCGGGGTCATCGAGCCAAGTCTCTCGCCCGCTCTGGATAGGTCGCACGTCCCTGCGTGCAGGAGAACTATGAC
>Ga0182027_10012513_pt1 | contig 11914 bp, 14 predicted proteins | sample 712E1DmetaG_FD_121300 | JGI IMG/M metagenome (GOLD analysis project Ga0182027, IMG submission 121300) | Permafrost microbial communities from Stordalen Mire, Sweden - 712E1D metaG (Illumina Assembly) | ecosystem: Environmental > Terrestrial > Soil > Wetlands > Permafrost | place: Sweden...
CTACCCGCGCTATTCAAGCGAGTGAAGATGTTCACGACTGCGTTCATATAGGCGTCCGTCGTTCCCATCGTGTTCTGGTAGGAGGACACTTTGAGGGAGGTCACGCGCAGCCCCCGCAGCTCCTTCAGCTTCCGCAGCAGATCCTCTAGCGGACGCTGCACGACCTTCGCGCGAGAGCTTGTTACTTGGTGCTCTTCGAGAATAGTGCGGGCGGCATCCTCAAAGTCGGCCACCTCGACCAGGCTGCTATCGGCTGTTCTCTCCCACAGACGGCCCAGTCGGATGAAGCGCCCGACGTTTTTCGGCTCGTCGGCTGCGGGTAGTGGGGCTTCATAGCTCTGCGGTCGTGGAAGGTTGGATCGCTGGCCAACCGAGCTGCGAACAACCCAGGAAAGGACGCCTGTAGTGAAGTCGACATCCCGAAGCTTCCCTGATCGGGCCGTGAGTTCCTCTTGAAAGCGAGCAAGGTCCAGACAAAGCTCACCAATCGACCAGTGGCGCTTTCCGCGTGGCCCGCGTGGTCGCTTTTCCTTGACCTCCTCGTGCCACTCCCTGTCAAGTTTCTTGAATCCCCAGCTGTCACCGCCGAATGCCAGGAGGAGGCTTTGGACTCGCTGCTGCCCATCCAGCACCATCTCGTATGTTGCAGGTTCTTGGCGCTCGGGTACCCCCTTCTCAAGAAACTCGTCCACCTTGTCCACAAGCATGGAGAATGGCCGGTGTGGCATTCTTGCAAGACCATCCCTATTCACCGCCCAGAGGAGGAGGGAACCGAAGGGCCACCCCCGTAGTAGGGAATCCACCAACCTAATGACCTGGGTAGGCTTCCAGACGTAGGGTCGCTGGAGATCCGGGATCAGAAGAGTGGCCCCGGCTGTGGCCGACGCCGCAGAGAGCAGGTCGCTGAGTGTTCTGTGGTCGTCAGTATAGAAGTTTGACATGGAGGCCTTGTGAAAAGCGCGGGGGTTATCGCGCAGGGTGCGTCCCTCATCAGGGGTCGCGTGGCTGAAATCATATCAGAATGGCCGCCCACCATCGGAAATCATCGCCACCCCAGCATGGACTCTCGGTGCTCGTTGAGCATGCCGGCCTCTCCAGGGTTGCGGTTTTGGCTCGCCGGGGCTCTGGAAAACAGGACGGAAATCGGGACGCAACGAGCGGACCAACCCGTGCTTCTCTTCGGGACCGCGTGCTCGGCGTGCTTTTGCCGGCCACACTGTTCAGCGGAGTGCGGTCGAACGCATCTTCACGCAGCCGATGCCCACCGGCAAGGCCAAGCCCATACGGCCGACCGGCAAGGCCTACAAGATCCAGATGGCGACCATCGGTCGTTGGAAGAACGGCGTAATGGATGAGGAATACCTGTTCTGGGACAATCAGGAGTTCATGAAGCAGATCGGCCTCGGCAAGTAGGCGGCGCTCACGGGCGAGAGGGTCTTCAATCTGGTTGCCATTCTCGCGTTTTGCCCCATAGGGTTGGCCGTCCCCCAAACCCTGGAGAACCAATGCCCAATACCGACCCGAACATCACCGCTCTGATCGCGGTCTTCACCCGGGCGCTGGGAGCCAGGCCGGCGACGCCCAAGAAGCCGAAGAAGGCCACCCCGAAGGTCGCCCGGGCGCGGAAGCTTCAAGGGCAGTACCTGGGTGCCTTGAAGTCGCTCAAGGGCGCGGACCGGGCAAGGGTGAAGGAGACCGCAGCGGAGAAGAGCGTCGCCGAGGCCGTGAAGCTCGCGCGGTCGCTCAAGAAGTAGAGGTCGGAGAGTCCTGCGGTCGCGGCTGGTCACCAAATCCCTGGGATGAGACGATACCGGACCCGTGCCGCATAGGCGCGGTAGCCGGGAAGCTCGGCGAGGAGCGTGCGGTCTTCGTATGCGGGGTGTCGATCTTGTTGGTAATCTGGTGCAGGCCCCATACGATCGCCGGTGGTGCAGTCACCAGGAGGGAGACCTTCCATGATTCCGTGCAGGTTCTGTGGAGCGTTCACCGAAAAGGGCGGCTCGCGCCCTGGCCTCAAGCAGGTAGGGAAGACCAAGCGTCGCGGCGACGAATTCGAGCGCGTCCATAGGTGTCAGGAATGCGGCGCATCCCTGACTATGAGTGGTGATGTGAACTCGCCAATCACGGCTGACCAGTGGACGCCGCCGACCACCGACGTGGGCATCCGCAAGAACTAGCATTCACCTCACGCCCTATCGTCATCCTGGAGAACAACAGATTCGACATCATCGAGACCAGCGTGAGCGAGTACGCGCCGATCCCAAGCGCAGCGGCGATCAGCCGGACGATCGGCGGCAACGGCTCGGTCCAGCCGAACCGGCAGTGAAGCGGCCGACGCTCATGTAGACTGCGGCGAAGTGTAGTGCCCACGCGAGTTGAGTCCTGCGGTACAGTAGGCTGGCATTCATGGGCACAGGGCACCACAAGAAAGGATCGTTGTTTGCTCCGAGGAACGAGGACCACGACGCCGACCATACTGCTGTTTGGGTGGTCTCTTTCCTCGACCTGATGGGCTACCGGCGTGACCTTGAGGCGCTCGGCGACCGGCCATCTGCCGACGAGGACGACATTCATCGACGTTTCGCCAACGTCGTCGAGCGACATCGCATTCTGATCGAAGGTCTCAAGATGTATTCGGAACGGCTGGGCCAGATCTCGTCAGATCCGAATCAGCGTTTGGTTTCGCACTACCGTCAGGACGTCAATATTCGAGTCACCGGGTTCTCCGACAGCGCCTTCATCGAGAGCGCCTTCGGCCACCTTCCGGATTCTCCCCTTATTGCCTTAAATAGCGTCATTGATGCCTCAATAGCTGCATTCTTCGTCAATCTAGGAGTTGAATCTCCGCTTCGCGGCGGCCTCGACATAGGATACGGCCTTTGGAGCAAGGGGCATCTGTACACCGCTGCAACGGTCAGAGCGGTGGAGCTGGAAAAATGCGCGAAGTACCCTAGGATTCTCGTCGGCAACAACCTCATCGGAACCATCGAATCGCTCGCTTCGAGTGGAGGCGAGGCTGGTCAGATGGCGCAAATCATCCAAAATGTCTTCTACGAGGACCCGGAAGATCATCGGATCGGGCTCGATTTCATGGGGCTCGCCTCGCAGCGCTCGTATGCCCGTGGATTCACAGCCGATGATGTTCGGAAGATCTGGCTGTTCGCCAGGAAAGGCCAGCGGGAATTCGGCGCTCGCGGCATGTCCAAGGAGCGTGGGTATTACGACCGCTTGGTTAGGTACATGGAGCCCCGCTTGCAACTGTGGGGCATCTCTGAAGGGTAATGAACGCCGACCTGGTCGCGTTTCGGTAGACATAGATGGGGGCGACCGCCGTTGCCACGTATTTGAATCGGAGCACCAAGCTCTTCCCGGAGCCCTGCTCTTGTCTGGGATCGAGCCCCGTGCCGGGTTGAACCCGGTTGGGTTCAGAATCGCGGTTTCGCGCTTGCGCGCCGCTGTGGTTCCGACTACTCGGACACCGTCGTCATCTTCCGACGATTCTGGAACGCCAAGATCTTTGCTGCCTCCTGCGGTGAGAGAGCGCAAGGCGCCGCGCTCAGACTGTCGGGAAGCCTAACTTCGAGGCAGCCTTATTGAACTCGTCAAGGCACACTCCGAGCATCTTCGCCAGCTCCCGTGCAGTCGTGGCGTGTAGGAAGTGCACATGACCGTGTATCCACACGCGCACGCACTCGGATTGAGCAGGATTCGTCAGTTCAACCTGGACGTGACCGTGCGGCCAATTGATAGGTGCATCAGGCTCGTGTGTCACGGGCTCGTGGTGATCCGCTCCGCCGGCCATTTTGCGTTCCATTCGCATACGTCTAACACCGTCACTGCCAACTTCAACTTCATCACCGACGTCTCGTCATGCCGGATGGCCGTACCGACCAGGGCTGGCGTCCTGCGCTCGGGTTTGGTCTCCCTAGCGGAAGGTCGGAAGTTGCGGCTGGCCATCACCAGGCAAAATCGGTGCTGTAGGCGTCTTGCCTTACTGGGACGTAGGGGACCAAGCGGTGGCCTCGTGCAAGGTCACTTTCCTGCCGCTGCGTATGCAGAGCAGCGCCCGAATGGTCATGTGGCGATAGTCTTCGGAGACGACCATCTCCCGCATGTCGGAGATCTCTTTGGCGGTTAGTTGGGACGGCGATGTTCGTGGGCAACTGGAGTGATCATCGAGCGGGCAACCCCGGGCGTGACTGGCCCCTCGGACACGCGCTGCGGGCGCAAACGAGTGCACCCATCGCGACGGCTCGCGCCCGTTGCATCGGCCGAACACGGTCACGCCGGTGAGCTTGTACTTGTGGCTGAGATCGGCAAGCAGTCCCGTATCAGGCGCGAGGCGGGTGTACGCAGCCAAGCTGACAAGCAGATGGGACAGGCCGGTTCTTCGCCTGGGTGTCTATTGGCTGCTTGTATCGGGTTTCGGTTCTTCAGGTCCAGGTGGGGCTTCGGCCCCGGCCTTGGGCGCGTCTTCGGCCTCCGGCTTGGGCGCGTCTTCGGCAAGTGCTTTGGGCTCGGCCTACCGCCTGAAAAGGTGGTGGGGGGAGATGCACCCCTCCTCCTTGAATGCCCCTCTGACTCCCTCGACAAATTGCGCTCGCCTACGACGGGGAACAAGTTCAACACATCGCGGGAGATTGCGCTCAAACCACGCGATCACATCGTCGTCGTTTCCGCCGGCTGAGAGCAGTTCCTCAAGCTTCGATATTTCCGCGTCCCACTCGCCAGAGGTCATCTCGTATGACCCCTCGCTCTCAAGGCCCCGCGCTAGCGCGTGGCCAGCGTGGTAGTAGCCGCTCTCGCCGCCTGCCTGGGCGGTCATGCAGAGTGCGCGGAAATACGCCGGGCACGCTCCTTGCGTTCTTTGGGTACTCTTCTTCTTGGTCATCGAGTTTTCCACTTGCTCAACAGAATTCATGGTTGCCTCCAGCGCGAAGTTGGTGATGCTCTTGCCCACGTGATGGGCGGCTGCGGTGATACGTTGCTTGGCCTCGGCGTCAACTCGAAGCGTCATGATCGATTGTTTGGCCATGCCAGTGTATATACACAAGACGCGAACCAGTGTCAAGACACCGGTTCGCGATAGCGCGTTACATCCTCATGGTGTGGGCCAAGATGGCGGCACGATGCGCGGCCTCGATTGGCGCGGTCTCATCGGGAAACCTGGCTGGGGATTCTACGACTCGTCGCGTCCGCAACGCCCACGTGAGACCCCAAACCCATCGATCCTTGTGGCCCGGGTGAGTTGCGGGCCAATGCCAAGTGGCGCACCGCCCTAGTGTTTCACGCAAGTCAGCAAGCACCCTCGACCAAACTGGCGGCACGACCGTCCGGACCGTCCGGACCGTCCGACAGCTATCGGTCTCCGACGGTGAGTCGCCTCTCGCGTGGTCGGACGGTCGGCGACAGAACACCCCAACCCTCCAATGTGACCGTCCGACGAAAAGGCCCATGAATCCAGGCCGTCGGACGATCCGGACGATCCGGACGATGCTCCCGGTGGTTGCAGTAGCGCAGCCAGGCTGTCCAGGATCTGCTCGACGTCGTCCTTGTTGGCGCGGCTGATCGCGTCGGCGACCTGCTCGCCGGACCACGCGGCCGGGGCCTTGGCGGCGAGGTCGCGGATGGCGCCGATCTGATCGGCCAGCCTCTGATCGGCCAGCCTCTTGAGCCAGGGCGCGGCGGGCCGCCAGACTGGGCGGAGCCCTCCATGCTCCCCTACTATTCGCGAACGCCCCGTCACGGCCCTGCCAGTGGGCCAGGCGGCCAGTTTCGAGGTCGGCGTCAGCCTCGCCCTCCACCAGCCCGATCGCAAGGCGCAGGAGGTTCTCGCCCAGCGGCTCGAATCTCCGGGCCGCCAGCGCCAGGCTGGCCATGCGTAGGAGAGCGCAACCAACATCGAACATCGAGGGCAGCATTTCCCATTGTCGGCCGCGACCGGCCGAGATTGCGTTGGGGCGATTTCCTGGACGACCGGAAGCTAGAGCTTGCCTTCGGGCTTCGGGGAGGAGGGTTCGAGGTCTTCTTCCTCCAGCCCACCGCCGGCCCGCGTGATGGCGCCGGCGATTCGAGTTCGCAGCTCGGGATCTTCCGTCCTCGCGAGCCGCCCACGCAAGTCGCGCAGCAGCTCCGTCCCGTGGGACTCGGTCGCGCCGGTGGCACACAGGCGGATCAAGGGTTCCAAGGCATCTAGTTCCAGTTCAATTTTGCTTTTCTTTTCCAACTTGACCTGCGCCCCAAGTATGTTAAACATACATAGAGTAGGTTTAACAGACTTTGACAGGAGGTTCGCAATGAGCACTCGACAACCAGGTGACGCGCTTCCTAGGGAACTAGTTCGTGATCTCCGACTCAAGAGCCAGCTCTCTCAGGATGAGTTGGCGCACCGGCTGGGAGTGAAGGGCGGCAAGTCTGTCATTTCCGCTTGGGAAAATGGGCGGGCACCTTGCGAAGGGCCCGCAGCTGAACTCCTGCTCAATATGCTAGCGGGGACAGGCAGCAACTTGAGCATGGCGCGACTTGTGGAAGAAGCGGAACGAACGTGGCGTCGCGCCCCCACATATCGAGATGGCTGGCGTCAATGCTCGGCCATTCCAGAGACCTCAACGCAGATCGAGTTGGCCAAGTTTGCGAAGCTCTTTCCCGGTGTCGAGATCCCACCAGACCAGCATGCCCACGGCTTCCCAACGATCGACCACGGGCTACCGCCAAACGTCTACGGCATTGGGCCGGGTGGGTGGTACGGCGCTATTCCAATAGAGCGCGAACGCGCTCCTCAGTGGATCTGGGCTTTGAAGCGAAATGCTGAATTTTTTTACAGAGAGGCACCGTGGGAGGAGCAAAGTGGCTCGGTCACGATGGGGCACATCCACGTGGGATCGTTGCTTCAGATCACGCTCTCAACCATCTTCTTCTTGGGTCGGCTGGCGAAGAAGTGTAGCTTTCCAGCTTCGATGACCTACTCCATCCAGCTGGACATGGAAGGCGTGGGTGGTCGGGGAATGGTTGGCTATCGCCGAATCCCCATCTCGTCGAACGCCCGTGGTTTCTTTCCCATCGACGAGCCGCAGGGCCTCTCCTCCGAGAACCATCTATGCGTTCTGACGCAAACCAATGTAGGTGAGCTACAAACGGAACCCCTAACGGTTGGCTACCGACTTGTTGGCGAGTTGGCGCTACTCCTGAGGCCGGACTTTGCCGATCCATCCGCGTTGGAGGATCAACTCCGCCGCAGACGCCGGCAAGACGATGACGGCAGCAAGATCCGATTCCTTGGGTTCTTGGACTCGCTTCTCAAGTAAGAGGCCCAAGCCGATATGGCCCCAAGCCATCCCGATACCGTACCCCAGGTCGCTACCCTTGGGGCGGAACTGGCGCGGGCCTGGGTGCCTTCGCCGATACCAACACTGAGTGACGTAAGCGTTCATCCGCTTGCTAGATTCCGACATCCGCCTTCCACTCGGGAGCCATGACGAGGAAAGCCTCCTCCGCCCCGTCGCACCCGTATACAGGGTATTGATGGCGCAAGCGAGCAAGGTTCATGTACGCGTGCAGCTTGAACGGCGCTGTATCAGATCGGACATAGACCCCATAGCGCAGGCCGTCGGTAACAATAAGGCGGCAACACTGCGGTCGAGTTTGGGCATACGACATGGCTTGTGACACCGCCGACAAACAGGAGCTATCCATCTTCTTCGCTTCAACCATGACCCTCAATGACTCATCGACGCGGGGCAGCCGCTCGAACAGGGCGACATCGACATGGTTCCACTCAACAGCCATGCGTTGTGGCGTCCAGCCGAGAGCGCGTAGTAGCGGGACAACAAGGTACGCGACGGTCTCATGTTCTGATGGCATGCCGTAGCGCTTATACCAATTCGCAATACGAGTGAGTTCGCCTATCTCACTGAGCAATGCAGTGATCGACGCACTGGCAACACCATGGTCGAACAGGAATTCGGAGATGCGGTGGACCGTGACTTCGGGTTTGACTGCCGCGTCCGGAATTGAGGTAAGGGGCCGGCTCCAGGCGGCCTTCGGTATGTCGAGTGCTGCGAGCCAATCTGCGACTTTGCCGTCCTTGAGCCTCTGTGTCGTGTCGCCCAGTTTCATGGAGTAGACGTCGAAAACCTGAGGGGCGTCATGGGGATGCCAAAGCCATCGGACTCGCCTCATGTGTTGCAGATTCCAGCCATCCACATCCCCGAACTCGTCGCACCACTCGTACGGGCCAACCACCTGCCCAACTGCGCTTACAAGTGCCGTCCCGTTTCGCAAGACAACCAAATCCCCGTCCTGCATCTCCTCAGAGAATCGACTGATGTCAGCCGCCTTGCGAGCAGACATGCCGCCCGCCCGAAGCTCGCCCTCAGAGGAAGGCCAGGGGCCTGCGTAGCCGGGGCCGTTGAGAATCACATCCCACTTGAGACACAGATCGGCGTAGTCGCGGTCGGTGTCACCCGCCGCCTGTTGCCATATGGTCTTGTTGGTAGTGTCCATGGTCGTTGCCCAACCTTGGGGGCAAGTGGCGACAGCAGGCCCTATGTTGCCACCGCCCGGTCCAGAAGCGGCGTCGCGTCCGCATCAAGCACGGCATTCAAATCCTCGTCCGTAGCTCGCCATTTCGTTGTACTGGTAATGTCCTTGAGCAGGTTGAAGGTGCGAGCGTGAGCCGCACGAAGAAGGACGACGTATGTCCGAGGATGCACACTGGTAGCCCCCTCTTTGGTCACGTCACTGCTCACGGGATCAACGGTCGATCCCAACACATGGCAGACGATGGGCGTGTCTAGGCCGATCTTTCCACTGCGTCGCAATTCCCGGGCATAGTCCATCGCCTGATTCTTCTCCTTGCCCGAGATCTCGAAGCCGCCCTTCTTGAGTTCGACGATGACAACTTTTGAGAAACCGGCGACTTCATGTCCCTCGTCGTACCCGTCGCAAGAGTAGACGCCGATGGATGTGTCCGGGAGCGCGACGAAGTCGGGGCGGCGCCGTGGTGTCCGCAGGGCAGCCTTGCTGAAGAACTCTTGCACAACGGTCGCGAGCGACCTGTTTGATACGAAGCTCACCGACTCGAACTCGGGTCCGAATATCCAGAGACCACGCTCGAAAATTGGTTGAAGGTCATGCAGCTCATCTGTCGTTCTGGCGTCGACCAGCTTTTCGAGTTGGGCGATCAAGTCCAACCGATAGCGAAGCTCACCGAGGACACGCTTGATGTCTGACACGGTCCAGTCTTCGAGGATCGAATCGAGCTTGTCCAGGTCCGCAGGCTGAAGCGCCCCTAGTCGTTCCAGAAGGTCATATCCTGAACGCGCCCTTTCTAACTTCGCAAGTACCTCCACCGCATTTGAGAGATCTCGTTCGGTGATTGTCGGACACTGAATCTGGACCTCATCGACAAACGCGGCGATGGTCTCCTGGGATGTGGGAGGCAAGCGACGGATCATCTGGCGATTCTCGCCGAGTGCCTCCCGCTTTCTTTCGCGGCGAATCTCGTGCAGAACTTCGCGAAGGTTCTCGGTGATGAAGTCCTGGACACGCTGACGCACCTCGTTCACCTCCTGTGTCGCATAGAAGCCCGTCCAGTCCGGTTTCACAAATGCTGCGAGCAGGTCAACTTCAACCACGTAGGTGAACCGTCTTGCCGCTGCTCTGCGAGCATCGAGGATCGGGCGGTCGAATACGTCCCAAGAAGGCACACCGCAAAGCCGCCCATTGACCCAAAAGGCGACGCCGTGGTGCTTGCTCGTCCTACCAGCCCGTTCGCCGTCGAACCGACGAATAGGCAGTACGCCCAGGTCTCCTACCGGCAAATCGTACCTGTCACACAAGTGCTCAATGTCGGTAAGGGTAACCTGCTGCCCGTTGACGGAGATGTTGAACTCCGGGTCAGCGACGAACTGCGTGCCAATGAGGTCGGCGACATTCTCGGGGGTTAGCTGCACGTTTTCGACCGCGCACGAGATCGTTGTTCCGGTGGTATCAGCCTGGTCGCTCTTGATGTGGTCGATGTCGAATGGGGAGTTGCCCGCTCGCCGTCGAATGAGATACCGCTCAAGGCGACCTTCCTTCCGAGTCTCGACAAGATATTCGGATGCAAAGCAAAACATCGCGTGTCGCCCGATACCGTTACGTCCGAACGCGACCCGAGCCCGATGGCGCACTCCTTTCGGAAATACGACGTCGACACCCTGGACCTTTTGCCGATCGTAGTTCAACTCACGCCAGCGGGAGGTGAACTCGTCGTGAGTCATGCCGGTTCCGTTGTCAGCGACAGATAGCTGTTCGCCTTTGACTTTGGGCCATACGATCTCAACACGGTCGGCGCCAGCATCGGAGCAGTTTGCGACCAGTTCCACTATAGCGATTGCGGGGTCAGCAATCACCCGTCCAGCGTGGTGATCAAGGAAGCTCTCCCCGTAGGTGGGAAGCAGGGAAAGCTGCCCCTTTTCAGCGTTGGGATTGTCTACAACAGATGGCTTGTTCGACGTGCTCACGATTCGACCTCCCATGACTCTCTGCCAGCAGCCATTTTGGCGCTGGCTCCACGGCCGTGGTCCCAGTCCAGTCTCGCTCCCATCCCCCGCAGTGCCTCCCGCCTTGCCTCATAGTCCGGCATCACCCTCCCCAGCGCAGCCCAGAACGCGGCGGTGTGGTTCCGGTTCGCCAGGTGAACCAACTCATGCGCCACCACGTAGTCCAGCAGCCGCATCGGCGCTTGGACGATCCGCCAGTTGAAGCGCAGGTTGCCCTTGGGGTCGCAGCTCCCCCAGCGACGGCGCTGGTCGCGAATCAGTACCACCGGCACCGGCACGCCCATCTTCTTGGCCCAGATCGCGGCTCGCTCGGGCAGGCGCTCGGCGGCGTGGTGCCGGTGCCAGGCCACCACTGCCTTCCTCACCGCCACTGCGCTGCCCACCGGCACGGTCACCATGAACCGGCCACCTGTGAGCGCCACCCTGGTCACCGAGCCCACCACGATCCGCAGCCGGTACTGGCGGCCGAGGTACAGGAAGGTCTCGCCGTTCACGAACTCGCGCGGCGCCGTGCGCTCCGCACCCACCGGCCCACGTCGCAGTCGCTCCACGATCCATCGCGCCTTGTCATGCACCACGCGATCCAACCGCGCGATCGGAGTGGCCTGGGGTGCAGTCAGCAGGACGCCCATGGCTGGGTCGATGGCGATGGACACGGTGCCGCGCCGCTGGCTGCGCCTGACCACATACGGGATGGCCGTCAACCCGAAGCGCACCTCGGACCGCTCAATCGCCATCATGCGGGGCGCCTCCGTTTGAGCAGGTCCACGATGCCCTCAGCCAGGCTGTCGACCCGCTCGGCTGGATAGGCCGCCGCGCGGAGGTGTTTCTTGATCACTTTGCGCATCTCGCGCTGGACGTCGTCCTTCATCTGCCAATCGACTATCTCGGCGTGGGGTGCCAGGTGCTCTTCCAGCAGGCCAGCCAGGGCGGTCTGAGCTTCGTCGGGCTTGCCATAGGGCGAGTCGGCGTCGTCCCGCGCTTTGGCCCCGGGCAGGTGCAACAGGCCGTAGATGGCCAGGCCGGTCTGGCTCAGGCCCAGCTTTTCGGCTGCATCGGCCCGGCCTCGGATGTCCTTGGTCATGGCCTCGAACATCTTCAACTGCGCTGCCGCGTCGATGCGCTTGGCCTTGCGGTCCTCGATGATCTGCTCCAGCCGTTGGCGCAGCGACGTGTAGAACGCCGGATCTTCCTCCAGCTTGATGTGGATCTCGTCGCGGATGGCGTGCTCCATCTCGCTGGCGCGAGCCTCGTCGGTCTTGAGCGCGTTCAGCTTGGCGTCGAACTCGGGCGTGAACAGCGACACCTGCTTGACCAGGATCTGGATGCCGTCCGCGATCACGGCCTCCTCGATCAGCTTGCGCACCTTC
>Ga0182027_10012514_pt1 | contig 11913 bp, 13 predicted proteins | sample 712E1DmetaG_FD_121300 | JGI IMG/M metagenome (GOLD analysis project Ga0182027, IMG submission 121300) | Permafrost microbial communities from Stordalen Mire, Sweden - 712E1D metaG (Illumina Assembly) | ecosystem: Environmental > Terrestrial > Soil > Wetlands > Permafrost | place: Sweden...
AAAAGAATTTAAAATCTTTCTTTTCGGTTTATTCTTTTTCCACTGATGAAAGAAAAACCGGACAAAACACTGATAGATTTGGGCGCAATCATTAAAAAGTTAAGACTTGAAAAGGGCTTAACATCGGTAGAGTTTGGTTATCGCTGCGAAATGGACAAGCCCAATGTTAACAGGTTAGAAAAAGGAAATACAAACCCGACTTTTTTAACATTAATTCGAATTTGTCAAGCTTTAGAGATAGAGCTAAAGGATTTATTAAAAGACTTTGTAATTCCTAAAAATGAAAATGAATAATTAATTGAAATGAAAAAGATACTTCTATTAATTTTTGCTTGCAGTAATAATGAAATACAGAATAAAGCAATAGAAGTCTGATAGATCACATGAAAATTCAATCAAATTGCTAAAATTCATCAAAAATTCATTCCAATTTGAAACAAATCTTAATTAAATTTGTATTTACATTGAAAACATGTATTTTTATTTACTTTTGTGAAAAATTTAGCACATAATTAATTTTAATTATGAATACTTCCGCAGCAATTGACCTAAGTACAAAGGGTTGGATTGTTTCAAATAGTGAGTTAATGAGAAAATCTCATCCTGATGATTTAATTTCCGCATGGGAAATAGGTGTTAATAAGGGATTGAATTTAAAAGATGAAATCATTTTCAAATATTTTGTAGATAAAATGAATAAATCAACTAAAGCGGCTACAATATTATTTGAAACCTTAAATGACAAAATTAAAGTTGTTTGTAAGGAGGTATTCGTTAGGATTAATGAAATAAATGATTTCGATGTTTTATTTTTAATTGATCTTGATTCATATTTATCAGATAAATTGCATAAATCATATAATGAGGCATTAACAATTAAAAAAGAATTTAAAAAAGATGATCTTAAATTCAATTTTATTTTTAAGCCATTAACAGATAATACTAATGTTGAAAGCATTTTAGCTGACGGATACGTTTTAAAATATGCCCCTAAATCACGCAAAGCATAATTACGAGGTTTGCTTATTTCTTCACGAAGAAACTGAATATAATGATTGGATTATAACTACTGCGTATTATTCAGCAATTCATTTTATATACTATAAACTTTTTCCTGGAAGTTATGCTGATCCTCAAAATGGAAATGTAAAATCTTTTGATTCTTTTAAAAAATATTGTAAGAACCTAAAATTTGGTTATAGTAAACATGCAGCAACAGAAAATCTTGTTGAAGAACATTTGCCAGAAATATTTAATGACTTCAAAACATTAAAAGATTGCTGCTGGACAGCTCGTTATGATAATTATATAATTAAAGATGAAATAAAAAATGTATGTATAAAGGGTTTAAAGGCAATTTCTGAAATTTGCAAAGACCCTGAAATATAAATTTTATGAGTTAATTTATTTATTTTGTATCAAACCAAATTACAATTCCATTCAATTCCCTTTCAATTTCTTGTTTTCTAATTAAACTATTTTTTGACAAATTATCGCTTAAATGATTATGTTCTTTAATAAGTTTATGACTTAAATTAATTCTCGAAATGAATTCATCCATTTCTTCTTGGTTTGTATAACCTTCAAACTTTATCATTTGGTTTTTAGTTGATATTTTATATCAAATCAATTGTTTTTTATTTCAACAGATAATATTTTTAACATAAATAAAGGTTTATAATCAAGTTAAAACGACACCATATCCGACACCTACAAAGTGCAAACCCCAGTCAATATTTTGATTAACTGGGGTTTTAATAATTCAATTGAGGTCTCAAGCGGATTTGAACCGCTGTACGCGGTTTTGCAGACCGCTGCCTAGCCGCTCGGCCATGAGACCGGCTGATTTTGGTTGGCAAAGGTAATGTTTTTTCTTAAATTTTTATCAACTTGAAAAATTAAGTATCCCACTCCAATTGTGCCTGAAAGACTTTTGATTTGTCTTGTTTTTTAAATCCTTCAATATAGTATATCCTTTCTTTTTTGAACTGGTTAATCTCAATAACCTCATCAATTTTTGTTTCTTCGAGATAGTTTACCTGTATTGACTTTATCGAATGCCTGTTTATATCCTCAATACTAAAACAATCGGTCATCCATTCGATGTAGCGGCTATTGTTAACATGTTGTAAAATATCGAGGTCGTTCAAGGTTACTTTATGATTAAATGAAACAGGATTTCCATCTAAAACTTTTAATTTATCTAATAGTTCGGAAATACCATGTTTCGATTTATTCTCTTCGGGAACATAAATGCCAAGTTCTTCAATTTTGTGAAGTCTGTGGTTATGGCTGTCAATAAGCAACCAGCAGGAAGTCCCGTAAATTATTGGTGTATTATCTTTATCGGAAAATTTGAAATCGCGCAATGCAAATAATTTATCAATACCTTTTGGCCATGTTTCGATGCTTAATTGTTCTCCCCATTCTGGCATTTGATGAATAACAATTTTAATCCTTGACAACACCCAAAAAAGATTTTTTTCTTTTAATTGGAAGTATCCGACATTAAGGTCTGAAGCATGGTTTCCTGCTGCTTCCTGGAAATAATTAAATAAAGAAGATAATTTTAATCTCCCGTTGAGGTCGGTTTCGTAAACTTTTACTTTTATGTCTTCTGACCAGACAGCCTGCATGATGTTATTTTATTTCAGAACCATTTTTAATGTCTTCAGTTGGTGAAACAAATACCAGTTTACCATTTGCATCGGTTGCCATCAGGATCATGCCGTGAGAGTCAATGCCTTTTAGGTTTTTTGGCTGCAGGTTTACTATTATACTTACCTGGCGCCCTACAACCTGTTCGGGTTCGTAATATTCAGCAATACCTGAAACGACGGTCCGTGTATCGATTCCGGTATCGATAGTAAGTTTCATAAGTTTTTTTGTCTTGGCTACTTTCTCGGCAGCAAGCACTTTCCCGGACCTTATATCGAGTTTTGAAAAATCTTCGTAAGTAATATCCATTTTGACAGGTGTTATAATATTTGATTTTGATTCATTTGTTTTTTTTGTTGCGGCTAATTTTTCTAATTGCTTTTTGATTTCAGTATCCTCAATTTTTTCAAATAAAAAATCTCCTTGCCGAATTTCTTTTCCTGATTTTAGAATGTCTATTGTACCCAATTTATTCCAATTAAATGGATCATTTAAAATGTTATCAATTCGTAAAAACCCGTTTATTTTTTCCGATGAAAAAGGCATAAAAGGCCTCATTGCAATTGCTAAATTAGCGCATATTTGTAATGAAAGATTTAAGATTGTTCCAACTCTTTCCTTATCATGTTTTAAAATCTTCCAAGGTTCTGTATCAGTCAGATATTTATTTCCTGCCCGGGCTAAATTCATTACTGCTTTTAAAGCTTCTCGGAATTTGAAGTTTTCAATATTTTCACTTATTTCTTTATTAGAATCTTTTATTACTTGAATAAGTTCTTTATCAACATCTGTCAAATTTGATAACTCTGGAACTTTACTATCAAAATTCTTTATAGTCAACATTAATGCTCTGTTGATAAAATTTCCTAAGATACCTACCAGTTCGCTGTTGTTACGTGCCTGGAAATCCTTCCAGGTAAAATCGTTATCCTTTGTTTCCGGGGCATTGGCGCAGAGAACATAACGCAGCACGTCTTCTTTGCCTGGGAAATCTTCAAGGTACTCGTGCAACCATACAGCCCAATTGCGTGATGTTGAAATTTTATCGCCTTCAAGATTTAGAAATTCATTGGCTGGGACATTGTCAGGTAATATGAAATCTCCATGAGCCTTAAGCATGGCAGGGAAAACAATACAATGGAATACAATATTGTCCTTTCCTATAAAATGGACAAGTTTGTTTTCTTTGTCTTTCCAGTACTTTTCCCAATCTTTTGGGTTGCCTCTCTTTTCAAAATACTCTTTTGTTGCTGAAATATAACCAATGGGGGCATCAAACCAGACATACAACACTTTTCCTTCAGCGCCTTCAATAGGTAAAGGAATTCCCCAGTCGAGATCGCGGCTAACCGCACGCGGTTGCAATCCCTGGTCGAGCCATGATTTGCACTGCCCGTAAACATTAGTTTTCCATTCTTTATGATTTTCAAGTATCCATTCCCGAAGAAATGGTTCATATTTATCCAATGGCAAATACCAGTGCTTTGTATCGCGCAATACAGGCTTATTGCCACTAATCGTTGATTTTGGATTAATCAGGTCTGTTGCATTTAATGATGTACCACATTTTTCACATTGATCGCCATAAGCATTTTCATTTCCACAATGCGGACAAGTACCTGTAATATATCTATCGGCTAAAAATTGAGATGCTTCTTCATCATAATATTGATTTGATAATATTTCAATAAAATTTCCATTATCATATAATTTTTTAAAAAAGTCTGAAGCTGTTTTTTTATGAGTTTCATTAGTAGTACGTGAGAAAATGTCAAACTCAATTCGAAATTTCTTAAAAGAAGAATCAATAATATTGTAATATTTATCTACAATTTCCTGTGGTTTTACTCCTTCTTGTTTAGCTTTAATAGTAATTGGAACGCCATGTTCATCAGTCCCGCATACAAATAATACTTTAGGGTTTTCAATATCGTTATCTTTTAACTTTAATTTAAGATATCTCACATAAATATCAGCAGGAATATACACTCCTGCCAGATGGCCTATGTGTACCGGCCCGTTGGCATAAGGCAAAGCAGCTGTGACAGTATATCGTTTAAAATCACTCATAAAACTTATCTTTGTAATGCAACAATAATAAGCGACAAAGATAAAAACAAATTAATACTGTTTATTTAATATAAGTTGCTTTGTCCTCTGTACTTAAATTTATTTAATATGATAACACCACCTTACCTTAAACCCGGCGATAAAGTTGGTTTTGTTGCACCTGCCAGAAGTGTTGTTCCTGTAGAAATGCAGAAGGCAAAAGAAATTTTAAAATCAAAGGGTTTGGGTTTTGTTGAAGGTGAAAATCTATATAAGAAGAAGAATCAATTTTCAGGATCGGATAAGGAAAGAGTTGCAGATTTCCAAAAATTTCTTGATGACCCTGAAATTGCGGCTATTTTCTGTGTCCGTGGAGGATATGGCTCTGTGAGGGTATTTCATCAGTTGAATTTCGGTAAGTTTTTAAAAAATCCAAAATGGATTGTAGGTTATAGCGATATTACAGTGTTTCATTCATATATAAGCAACAGGCTGGGAATCGAAACATTGCACGCACCGATGCCTTTCAGCTATGGAAAGGATGAATACGATCAAAGTTCAGTAATGATGACATTTGATATTTTATCGGGTAAAATTCCGGAATTTAATTTTAACACAGACAATTTAAATAACGATGGGCGCACGAAAGGCAGGTTAGTTGGCGGCAATCTTTCCGTTTTGTATAGCTTGCGTGGAACCCTGGCTGATATCGATACCAATGGCAAAATTTTGTTTATTGAAGATATTGATGAATATCTATACCATATTGACAGGATATTAATGAATTTAAAACTGGGAGGAAAACTGGACGGGCTTCGGGGTATAATTGTAGGCGACATGTTCGACATGAAAGACAACAATGTGCCGTTTGGTAAAAATGCTTATGAAATTTTATCAGGTTTCTTTAATGAATTAAATATCCCGGTTTGTTACGGATTCCCTTCTGGTCATGGGAAAATAAACTGGCCGCTAATCATGGGACGCGAAGTAGTGCTAAATATTGGCAAGCAGTGTAGCCTGAGTTATATGTAAAATACTGTTGTTAAAATTTTCTTAATTCTACCATTTTCACAATTGTAGAAACAATTTCATCAACAGTAAGTGTCATGCAATCGAAGGTAGCATCAGGACGTGTATAATCTGTATTTTTGCCCTGAAAAAAGTCGCGGAATTCTTTACGCTTTTTATCAATATCGATGCAGGTTTCACGTGCTTTTTCAAGCGTAAGGCTGTATCGTTCGCTAATCATAAGAGCCCGCCATTCAAGCGGGGCTTCGAGGTTTATATGCAACGAATTTGGCATATCCCGGGTTATTGCAATACCTCCGCGGCCAACTATAATTGCATGCCCCAGTTCGGCAATTTCTCTTATTACCTTACCAATCGTAGTCCTTATTTTTCGATCGCTTTGATAATATTGCGAAAATGAACTGAAGAAATCTTCAAGCATTCCTTTTTTCTCGTAATCGAAAACGTATTTGATTTTTGCAGGGTCCATCTTAAGTTGTTTGGCCGATTCATCCAAAATTTCTTTGTTATACCATTTCCAAACATATTTTTCACCATGTGCATCCTTCCTTTCTGAAAGGACTTCAGAAAGTTTTTGTGCAACTAATTTAGACGGACAACCGTATTCACGCGAAATAGTTATAACCGGTCCCGGCCCGGTTTTCTTTTTTTGAGTTTCTTCATACCTTTTTTTAAGATATGACAGTAAATCACCCTGCATAGCTGTTATTTTAGGTTACAAGGACAATTAAAGTTAACACATATTCAAAAATAAACCAATATAAATTGATAAAAAGTTGAATGGTCATTATTAATGAACAATAGTACGGTTTCCAAGACTTTTGGCAAAAGTCTTTTTTATATTATTTAAATTCTGGATACGTAGCTGAAGTCCTTCAATCTTTTCAACATCGTTTGCTTTTGAGGCTTCCAGTAATTCTTGTTGAGTTTCCCGAAGCGATGTCATAATTTTTTTACTTTTAAAATCGATAACAACTGCTGGTACTATATCGCCCAGTTTCATTTCTTCGGTTTCGATATAAACATGTGCCCCCTTTTCAAATAGATTTTTACTTAAAGTATATTTATTACTAAGCAAATCTGCAGCAACTGCATTAATTTCCTGATCGGGGTGCTGGGTAAAATATTTTGAATCAGTATCCAGTGAATGATTTATGAAATAAGCATACTCATCGTATATTTTTTTATAAACAGGATGAAGAATCTCCAGCTCGTCATGCTCAATCTCGGAAACAATGAATTGTGCAACTGTAGCTATTTTAATATTAGTAGCGCCTTCGTGCATATCGCTTTCAACAATATTGTTGCCATATTTAAGCAATAACCTGATTATTTCCCGTTCCTGCATTTCGCCCTCATAAGCTTTCGCAATTGCAACCGATGGAATGTTCTTCTTTTCTGCAATTGAATCGGGAAGCTGGACCTGGTACTTTTCCTGGTACCTGTTTCGTCTGATGCGGTTAATTTCTGAGTAAAGCACATTTTCCTCAGTGTGCAGCAAAACGGAACACTCCCTTATATAAACAGATCTTGTAATGGTGTCAGGAATGATTGCAATCGAAAGAACAATATCCGAGATGAGTGTAGCTTTTTTTACTGGGTCGTTTTTGGCTTCGTCCAATAGCAGCCTGGTTTTGAATAGCACAAAATCCGATTCGTTTTTATTAATAAATTCCAGCACTTCCGATGCGCTGTGCTTGCGCGAAAATGAATCGGGGTCTTCGCCATCGGGCAAAAGCAGCACTTTTACATTTAATCCCTGCTCCAAAACCATATCAATTCCGCGTAAAGCTGCTTTAATCCCTGCCGGGTCGCCATCATAAAGAATTGTAAGGTTGTCAGTAAACCTTTTAATAAGCCTGATTTGATCTTCAGTTAAAGATGTTCCGGAAGAGGCTACAACATTTTCAATTCCGGCCTGGTGCATTGAAATAACATCTGTATATCCTTCCACCAGAAAACATTTATCGTTATGTACGATAGATTTTTTTGCATTGAATATTCCATATAATGTCTTGCTTTTGTGATAAATGTCTGACTCTGGGGAATTCAGGTATTTGGCCGTTTGCTTGTCTGTTTTTAAAATACGGCCGCCAAAACCGATAATTTTACCTGCCAAATCCTGGATAGGGAAAATTACCCGGCCTGCAAATCTGTCGAACCGAAAAATTTCCTTTTCAATTGAAAGCCCCGTTTTTACAAGATATTCAAGTTTATACCCATTTTTAATGGCTGTTTCGGTAAATCCATCGCGTTTTTCGAGTGAATATCCCAGCCGGAATTTTTCTATCATATCGGCACGAATACCTCTTTCAGCAAAATATGACATTCCAACAGCCTTACCTTCCTGGTGGTTGTGTAAAATCTCATGAAAATATTGACCGGCATATTCTGTTACTATCAAAAGGCTTTCGCGCTCATTTTTTAAAGCAGCTTCTTCGGGAGTAATTTCATGTTCGGCAATTTCAATATGAAATTTTTTTGCCAGGTAATGCAAAGCTTCATTATAGCCAAGGTTCTCGTGCTCCATAATGAAGTTGACTGAATTTCCACCTTTCCCGCAACCAAAGCATTTGTAAATTCCTTTGGAAGGCGATACGGTAAATGAAGGCGTTTTTTCGTTATGGAAGGGACAAAGCCCAAGATAATTGGCCCCACGTTTTTTCAATGAAACGAAATCCTGTACAACATCCATTATCTGTGCAGCTTCGTAAATCCTGTCGAGTGTATTTTGGTCAATCATATTTTTGAGCGAAAGGATGGCTAAGTTACAAAAGAAACGGGTTAGGAATTATATATGAATAACATATAATTTAGTGAAAGTAATGAATACTTTTTGAGAGATAGTTACAATTCAAGAGGGAAACTGGAATCCGGAGAAAGGAGTCAGGATTTTTACCTCCGTGATTTGGATTTCGTTTTTCCAAATTCCGGTTTCCAAATTTCTACATTTGTTGTGCAACAATTTTTACAATGTATTTCCCTATGATATCGAATTCAAGGTTTACGGTCGTTCCCTTTTTAATCTGGTGAAAATTTGTATTCTCATACGTATATGGAATAATCGCAACCTGGAAGGAATTTGTTCCGGAATTTACAACTGTAAGGCTTACGCCATTTACAGCAATACTTCCTTTTTCTACTGTGATATTCCCCTTTGAAGCATCATATTCGAATGTAAAATACCAGCTCCCGCCTGATTCTGCAACTTCAGTACAAACAGCAGTCTGGTCAACATGGCCTTGTACAATATGCCCGTCAAGCCTGCCATTCATAATCATGCTGCGTTCGATGTTTACTTTATCGCCAACTTTTAAGGATCCTAAATTCGATTTTAATAATGTTTCTTTAATTGCAGTAACAACATAAGTGTTGCCGTCTTTTTTTACAACAGTCAGGCAAACGCCGTTGTGCGCGATGCTTTGGTCAATCTTCAACTCATTGGTAAAAGAACATTCGAGAGTAAGACTGAGATTTTCATTATCTTTTTCAAGCTTCACAATCGTTGCCGCTTCTTCAATAATTCCTGAAAACATAAAAATTAATTTTATTTATACAAAAATATGAATTCTATGTTTTAAAAATTAATATAAATTACTTTTGAATTTTCAGGACCTTAATTTTTAACAATATTGACACCGGCTAAAAATATTATTAAGTTTATCAAAAAGCATCATGTTTTTACTTTATCAACCTGTGCTAAAGAGATTCCGTGGAGTTGCAGCTGTTTTTATGCATTGCTGGAAGAGGAAATTGCACTCGTGTTTACTTCAGGGTTTGAAACAAGGCATGTTACAGAGGCACAACAAAACAAACAAGTTGCTGGTATAATTGTTTTAGAAACAAAAATAATTGGCAAAATAAAAGGTATTCAGTTCTCTGGTCGAATGGAACTAGCAAATAGTTTACTTCTTGAAAAAGCCAGAAAAGCTTATTTAAAAAGGTTCCCATTTGCTATTCTCATGGATACAACACTTTGGTTGTTTTATATCGATTATCTTAAAATGACTGATAATAGTTTTGGATTTGGAAAAAAATTGATTTGGGAAAGAGGTACGAGCGATTAATTAATGATATCAAATTAAATTATTATAATAATGATTGTTGTTACGGGTGGGACTGGATTGGTTGGCAGTCATTTGCTTTATGAACTTGTATTAAAAGGCGAAAGGATAAAAGCCTTGAAACGCAACTCAAGCAATACTGGAAATACCTTGCGCACATTTCACTATTATTCAAAAGATGCTGATAAGCTTTTTAGCCTGATTGACTGGGTAGAAGGTGATATTCTTGATTTGGTTTCGCTGGAAGAAGCTTTTGAAGGTGCATCTATGGTTTATCATACCGCAGCTTTTGTTTCTTTTGTGCCATCAAGGAAGAAGAAAATTCTAAACAATAATATACAGGGAACAGCAAATGTGGTAAATGCCTGTCTTACCAAAAAAGTCGGCAAACTATGCCACGTAAGTTCAGTTTCTGCTTTAGGCCATGCAATAGATGGATTACAGACGGATGAAGAAATGATATGGAGCCCTTCTAAGCACAGATCATATTATTCTGTAAGTAAGTTTCATTCTGAGATGGAAGTTTGGCGGGGAATTGAAGAAGGCCTTAATTCAGTTATAGTAAACCCTTCTTTTATTTTAGGTCCTGGAAATTGGGACAATGGTAGTTCTGCACTTTTTAAAACTATCTACAAAGGTTTGAAGTTTTATCCACCCGGGATTACCGGATTTGTTGATGTACGCGATGTGGCAAAAGTAATGGTGCGATTAATGGAAAGTAATATTTCGGGCGAGAGGTTTATTTTAAATTCAGAAGATTGGAAGTTTGAAAAATTATTTCATCATATAGCCAAAGCTTTTGGAAAACCAATTCCTTCAATAGAGGTAAAGGGCTGGATGGGAGCTTTGGCTTGGCGCGCCGAATGGTTAAGATGTTTAATAACCGGGAAAGAGCCAAAGGTAACCCGCGAAACAGTTGCCTCAGGTTTTAACAAATCAGGATTTTCAAACATGAAAATAAAACAAAAGTTGGGGTTTCAATTTATTCCTATAGAACAGTCTGTTATTGAAACCACCGGCATGCTCATTAAAAAATTATGATTGTTATCAATTTTTTCTCCTGAGAAATTGTCCAAGTTTTGAGAAATTTTTCAAGAAAAGAGCTGAAAATCCGCCGACTTTATTTCGTCTTAAAATAATATAATCTTCCCAACTTTTAAGGATCATGTTTTTTACACTTTTGTTACTTGCCCCACCTGTACGCATGTGTGTAATGACCGAAGGGATATATTCGAACCTTAGTCCGGGAGTTGTTAAAGCACGGAGCATAAAATCGTAATCTGCAGCAATTTTATATTTAGTGTTATAAAAACCGATTTTATTTACAATATCTTTCTTTAGAAATAAAGTAGGGTGGGGGGGCATCCATCCTTTCTTAAGGTTTTTAATAATAAACGGCGAACTTTTCCAATAACGGACTATATTTAAAATATTTGACCGGTCAACATACAACAAATTGCCAAAAACTCCATCAGCTGATCTTTTTATAAAAGTAGCAGCAATATCGGCAATAACATTTTTGTCAGCAAATAAATCATCGGAATGTAATAAACCAATTATATCTCCTGATGCCAGGGAAATACCTTTATTTATCGCATCATACATTCCATTATCAGGCTCGCTTATATAATGCGTAACTCTTAATCGGTAATTTTCTAATATTTCTTTTGTCCCATCAGTCGAACCACCATCGATTACAATATGCTCAATCTCCTGATATGATTGCGAAATTACAGATTCTATGCAATCGGCGATATAATTTTTGTTATTATAAACGGCTGTAATAATAGAAATTTTCAATTATTAAAAGTTTTATTATTAAGCGAGGTATTTATTCAAAATCTCAAAAAGTTCTTTTACACGGATTGGCTTACTGATATAGCCATCACAACCCGATTGCATTGCTTTCTGTTGTTCTTCGGCCATTACAAATGCAGTTTGTGCAATTATCGGCAATTCCGGTTTTGTTTTCTTAATTTCAATAGTAGCCGAATATCCATCCATTTGAGGCATTTTACAATCCATCAAAATTATCGAAATATCAGGATTGTTAATTATCGCTTCTATTGCTTCCAAGCCATTTTTTACCCAAATTATGGAAGCATGTGTATGT
>Ga0182027_10012515_pt1 | contig 11913 bp, 7 predicted proteins | sample 712E1DmetaG_FD_121300 | JGI IMG/M metagenome (GOLD analysis project Ga0182027, IMG submission 121300) | Permafrost microbial communities from Stordalen Mire, Sweden - 712E1D metaG (Illumina Assembly) | ecosystem: Environmental > Terrestrial > Soil > Wetlands > Permafrost | place: Sweden...
AATTCGTGTCATTAGCGTCGCTTTATGAGTATATTTAAAATAAAAACCAAAGAAGAGCTGGAAGAAAAGAGTTCGGCCTTAAAGGAAGTCGTGGAAGAGAAGGATTTGGGCAAAAAGCTGGGCGATGTGGAAACGGCTTACAAGGAAGGACTGACCACGTTGCGCGATTTGCTGGCGCCGGCATCTTTAAAGTTCCAAAGCTCGTATTTTGAATTGAACGGAAAATTCGCGCGCAGCTTTTTTGTGCTGGCGTATCCGCGGTTTCTTTCCACCAACTGGCTGTCGTTTGTTATCCAGGCCGAGGGCGCGCTTGATTTGTCAATGTTCATTTATCCGATAGATTCGGAAACCATCCTTAAAAAGCTAAAATCCAAAGTCGGGGAAATCGGCTCTCAAATATCAATCAACCAGGAAAAAGGCCAGGTGCGCGACCCCATGCTGGAAACCGCTTACAAGGACGTGGAAACTTTGCGCGACGAGTTGATGCAGGGCACGGAGCGCTATTTCCGGTTCGCGCTGTATTTTACAATTTACGCGAGCGACTTAAAGGAATTGGATAGGAATTCCGCTACCTTGGAAAGCGCGCTAGGCGCCAAGCTGATTATTACCAAGCGCGCGCTCATGCAAACCCAAGGCGGGTTTAATTCCACGCTGCCGCTTGGCATGGACGAGCTGGACGTGGGCAACAATATGAATACCAGCCCGCTTTCCACCTGTTTCCCTTTTGTATCTTCGGACCTAACCAGCAACGACGGGATTTTATACGGCATCAACCGCCATAATAACAGCCTTATTTTGTTTGACAGGTTTGCCATGGAAAATGCCAACTCCGTTATTTTTGCCAAATCCGGCGCGGGAAAATCCTATGCGATTAAATTGGAAGTTTTAAGGCATTTGATGATAGGCACCGAAGTTATTATTATTGATCCTGAAAATGAATATAAGCATTTGGCCGACGCGGTAGGCGGCACCTACTTGAGCGTGTCTTTGAATTCCGATTCGCGCATTAACCCGTTTGATTTGCCCGCGGCAATTGAAGGAGAAGACAATAAGGATGTGTTGCGCAGCAGCGTGGTAAATTTGCTGGGATTATTTAGTTTGATGCTGGGCAAGCTTAATCCTACGGAAGAGGCGTTAATGGACAAGGCGATTTGGCAGACTTACGCCAAAAAAGACATAACGAACGAAACGCCGGATTTTAAGAGCGTGGAATATCCGACCATGGACGATCTTGTTGAGATTTTGCACGGTATGGTCGGGGCGGAAAGTTTGTCGCAGCGCTTGGGCAAGTTTACGGAAGGTACGTTTGCCGGCTTGTTTAATCAGCCGAGCAACGTGGTGCTAAACAACCAGCTGGTGGTATTTTCCATCCGCGACTTGGAAGAAGAACTGCGGCCCATAGCCATGTATATTATTTTGAATTATATTTGGAACATTGTGCGGTCGGAGCTAAAAAAGCGCATTTTGGCCGTGGATGAAGCCTGGATTTTAATGCAGCACGAAGACTCGGCCAGATTTTTGTTCGGCATTGCCAAGCGCGCGCGCAAGTATTATCTCGGCCTTACCACCATTACCCAGGACGTGGCGGATTTTTTGGCCAGCCCCTATGGTAAACCGATTGTGACCAACTCATCTATCCAAATGCTTTTAAAGCAGTCTCCGGCGGCCATAAACGTGATTGCCGAAACTTTCTTTTTGACCGAAGGCGAAAAATATCTGCTTTTGGAAAGCGAAGTCGGCGAAGGCATATTTTTTGCCGGCCTTAAGCACGCGGCCATTAAAATTTACGCCTCCTACGTGGAAGACCAGATTATTACCACGGATCCCAAACAGCTTTTGGAAATACAGGAAAGCCAGGAGAAATTAAACTAATAGCGCGGAAGGACGCGGAATTTAACGCGGAAGGACGCGGAAAGCTTCCGCATTATTCCGCGTAAGGTTCCACATTATTCCGCGTTTTATTTATGGCTGACAACGCGACAACAAATCAGACGGTACAAAACAGCGCGCCTCCGTCCGGAGGCGGGGCGAATGTTCTTTATGTGGGTGACGAAAAAGAGTTCGCCGGACACAAAGTACTGATAAAGCGGCTGTTGGTTAAAAACCGGCAATTTATTCCAAAAAACGATATTCCAATAGGGAGCGGCGAAAAAATAGTTTTGGAAGGCAGAGGGTTGGGATTGTACGATCGGGCCGGTTTTACGCTGACCGACGGAGGCAGCAGCTTTGATACGGTTTTAAAAAGCTCGGGAAACGAAGACGGTTTTTTTAGTTTTGAGATGCCGGATATTGCCGGCCAGGTTAAAGACGGCGGACGATTTTGGTTAAAGTTGTTGAGCAAAACATTCCCGGCGATTAACGCGACTTTAGAACCGCACGCGGTTTATTTTTTGGAACAACCCGAGGATAAGAAGGACGCTAAAACCCCAGGTGAAGAAAGAGAAGGCCGGGCCGCGGCGGCTCGCGGAAGCCAGGGCGGGCCAACTGATTTGGTGATGGGAGCTATGGGTGATGTTTTGGGCGGGATTGCCGGGGCTTTAAAATCAACAAATTCAGCTTTATCGGCAGGCGCTAAAACTATCAGCCAGTCAGGCACGGCCACTTCGCCTGCGGCGGGGAAAAGCGCGTCGGTTGAAACTTCCGGCGGCGGTTCTAATCAAGTTGAGGGATATCAGGAAGAAATTGTTAGTCAGCCTATAACCTCAACCTCCGAAGTTTCCACTGGCGGTCAAACAATCAGGGAATCGGGAACGGTTTCCGCCGGAGGACAAGTTAGGACAGAAGGGAACACAGGGGCTACCCGGACTATTTCCACGGAGGGAACTGTCCAAACTGCCGGATCGGCCGGCGCGCGTACCAAAGTCTCATCAACCGTTCAAGGAGAAACCGGCGTCGCGGGAGGAGGATCTTCCCAAACAACCGTAAGCGGGCAGACAAGCGTTGGGGGTAATGTTTCTGGTACGGCTGATATTAGAAGCCAAGTTGAGTCCGGCGCGCGAGCAAAGACCGAGACAACCGTAACCGGTCAATCTTCAACAGCCGCGCCGGGAAGCGCGGGCGCGAGTGGAGGCGCTGCGGAAAAGGTAAAAGAAGAGGCGAATTTAACAGGCAAAGCGAAAGAAAAAACAGAAGTTCAAGCTGATCAAACAGTTGAAAATAAAGAGCAAACACAAAATCAAGCGCCTGCCGCCGCATCGGCGGCTCCTGCGCTTACGGCAACTCCGACAGCAGCTCCCGCATCAGCGCCGGCGCCTTCTATGGCCAAAAGTTTGGAGGACACCCAGACATTGCTAAGCAGAGGTTTGGGCGGAGCAACAAGCGGCACGGCCGGTATGGGTGGGGGTTTGTCGGCTTTCGGCGGCGGGACAATGCCGAGTCCGCCGGCAGGGTTAGACCGCATTAAGGCAAATAACGATGAATTGGCATCGCTCACGGGAAATTTAAATATTTCCACCGGAGGTACTGTCATATCATCTGCAGTAAGTAAGCCGGCACAAGGCGGCGCGGGCGCTTCCGGCGCATCGGACGGCAAAAAAGAGACGGCTGATGCCAAGGCAGGCGAGCCGCCAAAAAAATCAGATCAAACAGAGCCAAAAGAATCGCCCGCAAGTCCTAAAGGAAAACAAGATAAAGGTTTGCCGATGCGGGAACCGGGTGACGCAAAAGAACCTGACAAAGAAGCCAAACCGCCTTCGGAAGCGCCCCCGGGTCCGGCCAAGCCTGCAGAAAAAGACGATACTGCAGTTCCTCCTCCGATTGGGGATCGCCGGGCTCCGGTAGGCTCGGGGGGGCAGGGAAAAAGCCCACAAACCGGGCAGCAGCCATCTGCCATTAATAAAGGTAAACCGATTGACGGAGCCGATAGAGGGTTGAATAAAGACTTGCAGCCTCCCGTCGCGTCTGCTCAGCCGAACGAAGGCACTGATGCGGGGCAGGTAGAAAAACCGGGAGATGTCACAGGCGCAGGAGGGCCGCAGCCAGTCGGGGGATCGAATACTTCTCCGGTGGCCGGCAATGGCCAGCCTAAAGCGGCCGCGGAACCGGCAAAAAAAGCCGGAGCAGGCGCAACGGGAGTACCGGGCGGGAGCGCTGGAGCGGGAGCCGCGGTGGGAGCTTTGGCGGGCAGTAAGGCCGGGCAGGAGCTTATAAAAAAAACCAGCGGTAAGTTATGGTATTATGCTTTTGCGTCATCGTGCGCGACATTTTTTACCGGCCTGGATTTTTTTGCCGGTGCTATAGGTATGGATGTGTATTGGATTTTTGGCCACAGAAAAAATCCCGAAATGTTTCCGCTAAAGGGTTGGCAAAAAGCTGTTACCATTGCGGCTAATATTATCCCGCCGATTTTGATAGTGCTGATTTTGGCTTTAATACTGGTCGCCGGCTGTAACTGGCCCGCGCCAATAAGAACGTCTGCCGGTAATAAGTACACTTTTACGGTCGTTGGCGCGTTTATTGGCGACAGTTGCAAATATTTTGATGTTTCCAACATAACAAGTTCAGGTAGTAATGCCGCATCTAACACCCCGGCCGCTTCTTCCCAAACAACATCGCAAACTACAAGCGGCGCGGTTACTCCCCGGTAGCACCTTATCATTACCATCACCGGTGACCGGTAGCTGCGACCAGCCGCATTTTGCTTTAACCGATAAATTGCCGACAGGGACGAATTGCTTGCAGCCTTAAGGCCTATAAATGGGCAAAATACAGCAGTCCTGACGGTAAACATTCACCTTTTTCTAAAAGAAGCATATCTACTCGTGTAGGGTAGGGTCTCGACCCTACCCTACAAGGACAATCTCCATCCATCGGAAAAAGGGGAATAGTTATCATTGTCGGATTTTGCATATTGACAAAAATATGCTACAATAATATCAATTAGATAATTATTTTTGGAACAAAAATAAAATGAACAAAAAAGCCATTGCGATTTTAGGCGCCATATTTATCCTTATTGTCGGGACTTTGGGGTTTTTAATTTACTCCAAATACGCGGGCAGTAAAACGCCGGCCGCATCATCGGTTACCAATAACACGGCTTCCACAACTCCGGCAATTACGCAAAATACCGCTTCCAGCACGCCCACCGGGCAAGGCAGCTCATCTAATATCGTCCAACTGACATCCGACCAGGTGGTTTCGCCGGCCTTGTTTTTTAACGGCACCGGCATAAGTTATTTTGACCGTCAGGGAAATCTTTACCAGGCTACTTTGCAAAACAACAACGGCCAGCTTTCTCTGACTTCCAAAAAACAGCTGGATATTCCGCTTAAGCCCGACATCGCCAAAATTTTGTGGCCGGCCAAAGGCAACGACTTTATTGCCCAGTTTACCGATTCAACGGGTAAAAATACCTGGAGTTATTTTAACAGCAATACAGGCAGTTACACTAATTTGCCCGGCCAGGTGGAATCGGTGGACTGGATGCCGACGGGCGATAAAATTATGTATGTTTGGCTGGACGGGGGCAAAGCCGGCTTGAGCCTCGGAAATCCGGACACGAGCAATCACCAAACTCTGGGCGCGATGTGGGAAACGGACGACCAACTCTATGTTTCGCCTCTTGGCGATCAGGTATTATATTTTGAAACCCAAAATTCTTCGGCCAACAATTTTATTAATTCCGTAACAGCGGACGGCAAACTGTGGAAGGGGCTGGTAAAGAACGGCCAAAATTTCGGCGTGCTGTGGAGCCCGGACGGCCAAAAGTTTTTATTCGGCAAAAAAGATCCCGTGACCCAAAATTACCAGCTTTGGGCGTATAACTTGACTTCCGGGGAAATCAAAAATCTGGGATTATTTACAACCGTGAACAAATCGGTTTGGGACAAAGACAGCAACGTAATTTACGCGGCGGTGCCGACATCGGGAACAGCGGTGCCGGAAGGGATAAATTTAGCCGGTTCGGCCGGCGGCAGCCAGCTGACCAGTGACAGTTTTTACCGTATGGATACCTCTACTTTGGACAAGAAGCAGTACGCGTCTTCAGGCGCTTCCATTGACGGGCGCGATCTGTTTTTGAACGCCACGGGAGATAAGCTGTTTTTCAGAAACGCGCAGGATGGGGGATTGTATTACCTGGATTTGACGCAATAACCCTGTTTAAATAAATTCGAAATCCGAATATCGACACAGTTATTCAACGTGTCGCCCCGTCGAATGACAGGGGCGAAATTCGAAACAAATTTTAATAATTAAATTCAAATATCTAAACCCGAGGTTTCGGATTTATTATTTTGAATTTAGATATTGTTTCGGATTTCGTATTTAGGATTTCGAATTTTGTAATTTTATGCCAAAATCCCAAATTGTTTTTGTCTGCTCCAACTGCCAGTATAAAACCCCCCGCTGGCAGGGGAAATGCCCTAATTGCGGACAGTGGAATACATTGGAAGAAAGCAAAATTCCCAATTCCAAATTCCCAATTTCCAAACCGGCGCAGGCGGTGGATTTGGCATCGGTTGATGTGCAGCAGCGCCCGAGGATAAAAACCGGCATAAGCGAGTTTGATCAAGTAGTCGGCGGCGGGATTGTGCCCGGCAGTTTGGTGCTTTTGGGCGGTGATCCTGGTATCGGCAAGTCAACGTTGGCTTTGCAGTTGTCCATGAAATTGTCCGCCCATAACGAACAAACGTCCGTTCTTTATGTTTCCGGCGAAGAATCGGTCAGTCAAATAAAACTTCGCGCGCATCGCATAGACAAAAACCACCAGCTTAACGTGCTGGCGGAAACTTCTTTGGAGATTATTTTGGCGACTGTAGCCGAACAACAGCCCGAATTGGTTGTTGTGGATTCCATCCAGACAATGTACAGCGACCAGGTTAGCGGCGTTGCCGGCGGAGTTTCGCAGGTTACCAACGCGGTCCAGCAAATAATGCGCCTGGCCAAGCAAAATCATATTTCTTTTATTGTCATCGGCCATGTTACCAAAGAAGGCTACTTGGCGGGCCCAAAAACTTTGGAGCATATGGTGGACACGGTTTTGTATTTGGAAGGGGAGCGTTTTGCCAGTTTTAGGATATTGCGATGCGTTAAAAACCGTTTTGGCACGACCAACGAAGTGGGCGTGTTTGAAATGGCCGGAGCGGGGCTAATTGAAGTTAAAAATCCTTCGCAATTGTTTTTGGGCGAAGAAAGCGTTAAGGCCTCGGGCAATATAGTTACTTCCATTGTGGAAGGCAACCGCGCTTTGCTGTTGGAAATTCAGGCTTTAACATCGGTTACCAATTTTGGCTACCCTAAAAGGACCACGGCGGGGTTTGACGCAAACCGTTTGCAGCTGCTTTGCGCGATTTTAGGCAAGCGCGCCGGGCTGAACTTGAGCAACCAGGATATTTACATTAACGTGGTCGGCGGCTTAAAAATAGACGAACCCGCGGCCGATTTGGCCGTGGCTTTGGCGATAGTTTCTTCTTTAAAGGATATTATTGTTGATCAAACGGTTGTAATAGGGGAGCTGGGCCTTTCCGGCGAAGTTCGTTTTGTGCCGAATTTGGAAAAAAGGATAATAGAGGCGGAAAAGCTGGGTTTCAAAAAAATAATTTGTCCAAAAACAAAAATTACCGCAAAAAATAAAATTGAGATATTACAGGTCAGGACTTTGGCGGAAGCGATTGGGAAGATATAGATTTTGTAGTTAGCCCATTTATGGGCTGTTTAAATATTGACAGCTGATAAATCAGCTAACTACGCAACCGCACCTGGCCTCCAATTTTTTATTCAAAATGAACAATTCTGTCTTTGATTTTTTCTTTCAAAAGCGGATAATTTTCTAAATTCAAATCATTTTGCAAAATTTTTAGGGCTTCTTGGCGGGCAGGTTCAATTAGGGCCGTGTAAGACGGGTTAAAATATTTGAAATCCCAGCCGGATTGTTCGGAACCGTAAAGTTGCCCAAATCCGCGCTGTTTTAAGTCCAGTTCGGCCAGCTCAAAGCCGTTTTGGGTTTTGGTAAAAGACTGGAGGCGGATTAAGGTTTCGTTTTTTACATCAACTCCAACCACCTCCCCCGAGCGAAGCTCGGGTACTCCTCCTTTAAAAGGAGGAGAGGCTCCGCGGTTGTCCGAGGATAATTGCGGAGCTTCCCCTCCTGTCAAGGAGGGGTGGCCGCCGAAGGCGGACGGGGTGGTTGGAGTCATAAATAAAAAGCAATAACTCTGATGTTCCGCGCGGCCCACACGCCCGCGAAACTGGTGCAATTGGGAAAGGCCAAAGCGCTCCGCGCCTTCAATGAGCATAACCGAAGCGTTGGGTACGTCGACGCCTACTTCCACAACCGACGTGGAAACCAAAATGTGAATTTTATTTTCCAAAAAATTTTTCATCACGCTTTCTTTTTCCGAGCCTTTGAGCCTGCCGTGCATAAGGCCGATTTGGAATTGGGGGAAGATTTTTTTTAAAGTGCCAACTTCCGTTTTGGCGGATTTTACCCCGAGTTTGTCGGATTCTTCAATTAGCGGGGTAATGACGAATGCTTGCCGCCCGGATATTATTTGTTTGTTGATAAACTGGTAAGCTTTGGTTCGATTTTCATCAGTAACCAATTTGGTGATTATAGATTTGCGCCCAACGGGTTTTGTTTTTATTTGGGAAATGTCCAATTCGCCGTAAACCGCCAACTGCAGGGTGCGTGGAATCGGTGTTGCCGACAAAGAAAGGAGGTGCGGCACTTTATTATTAGATAGTAATAAAGTGGCGCGTTGCTCCACGCCAAAGCGGTGCTGTTCGTCAATTATAACCAGGGCGAGTTTTTTAAATTTAATCCTTTTTTGCAGCAAGGCGTGGGTGCCAATGAATATTCCCGGCATACTTTCTTTAATAAGCGCCGCAATTTTGTTTTTTGGCTCGTCTTTGCCGTCAATTTTAGCAAAATGGTTAGTCAGCAATACAATCGAGTGTTGATATAAAGTGCTATAGGACTTTATGCTAGCAAGGTATTTTTGCGCGGTTTGGTAATGCTGTTGGGCTAAAATTTCGGTTGGGACCAAAAGAATCGCCTGATATCCGGCCGCGACGGATTGCAGGGCGGCTATCAAAGCGACCAAAGTCTTGCCGCTGCCCACGTCGCCTTCCAAAAGCCGGTTCATGGGCACGGGCTTTTCCAAGTCCTGCAAAATTTTCCAGGCGGCCTTTTTTTGGTCAATGGTAAGGCTAAAAGGCAGGTTGTCCACAAATTGTTTTATTAAAATTTTGTCAAATTTTATGATAAAGCTTTGCTTTTTTGCCAGTTCTAATTTATGTTTTTGGGCTAAGAGCTGATTATAAAAAATTTCTTCAAACGCCAGACGCTTTTTCGCTCCCAGGAGATTTTGGTCGTTTTCGGGGAAATGAGACTGTCGGATTGTCTGGTCTATATTCATCAGCCCCTGATTTTTTATGACCTCCAATGGCAAATCCTCGGCCACTTCATCAGCCAGCCCAATTACAGACGCAATTAAATTGCGGAAGGTTTTTAGGTAAAGGCCTTGTTTTAAGTGGTAAAGCGGTACCAATCTTGAAGTATGTATGGGAAAATCGGAAACTTTTTCATATATCGGGTTTGTCATCTGCAAGCCAAAATTGTAATAATCCGCCTGTCCGGCCAAAAAGATTTCTTCTCCCGCGGCCAGACTTTTGGCCAAGTACGGCTGGTTAAACCAGACTACTTTTAAAGAACCCGTGTCGTCGCTGACTACGGCCTCGGCCAAGGACATATGGCCACGGAAAGAAAACCGGCTGGAGATTTGTTTGATTTTTACTTTCAAGCTGACGTTTTCGCCGGGCTTTAAATCTTTTATTTGGCGAACTTGTGAAAAATCCAAATAGCGGTAGGGGAAATAAAGCAATAAATCTTTGGCCGTAAAAATTCCAAGTTTTTTTAAAGCCGCTAAATGCGGCTTTTGGATTTTTGGCAAGAATTCGATTGGAGAATCAAGAGATATCATATGCGACATTTGTAGTCCCGTACCAGTCGGCTGAAGCCTCCGGTACAGGGCACTCACCACTCTATCGTGCACGTGGCTGTGCCACGTACCCGACCCGCCTCCGGCGGGGAGTGGTTCGTGGTGCCCTTAGCAGGAGTCGAACCTGCATCACAGCCTTCGGCCTCCGGCCCGGCCTCCGGCCCGGCCTCTGGCCCAGAGGGAGGGAGGGCCTTTATACTTCGCCTGAATAGTCTGGTGACCTCGGCAGGAATCGAACCTGCGGCCTCTCCCTTCGGAGGGGAGCGCTCTATCCACTGAGCTACGGGGCCTTCACGCGACTCGGGCGAAGTATCTCTAGTTATCAGGGTTAATTAATTTCTTGATAAATTTTTTCTTTTCGGTGTAGCTATTTTTTAGAGTGTATTCTCTCCAACGCGATTCTTCCCTGGTTTTATATTCTTCAGATCCGATCATTATCCATGGAATTTTGCTTTTAGTGGATAATACTTTCGCTGAATTATGTTTTTGTAGCCTTACCTCTCTATTATCAGTTTGCCCGATATAGTAGGTGCTATCTTTTTGACTTTGGAGTAGGTAAACATAGAACATAAAAGTGAGGGAACGCTCCCTCCGGGCCGTTGGCCCGTACGGGCCAGAGGCTGATCCACTGAGCTACGGATGCGGGTAGCAACAATTAACAATTTACAATTGACGTTTGATGTGATCAGGTTAATTGTCAATCGTTAATGGTTAATTGTTATTAGAACTTAAATCTGTGCATAACTTTCTGTATCGGCGTTTCTTGGGTTTCGCTGTGCTCGGGAAGATATTGCAAAAGATATTCCCGGGCTTGTTCCGGATCCTGGTTTTCCAGTTCCAAAATCAATACGCTGTTAAGCAACGCGGAAGTATGGAAGTTGATTGTCCGGTGCCTTTCGTTATATACGACCCAAAAATATTTTAGCTGTTTGTAAGGGTAGGTAACGTTGCCAAACCGAACCCCTTTGCTGTTAAGCTCAATTTCCACCCTTTGGGGTTTTTGGCCGGCGAAAAAAATAATCAACAGCGCCAAAATCCCCAAAGACACCGCGGCAAAAATATCGCTTTGGATAATTATAAAGAAGGCCATAACCATCAACGCGACCGCGATTAGCACTACATACCAGCCCAAATTTTTAGGATAATGCTTAAATTCCGCGGCTTCCCAGGAAAGTGTGTTTTGATTTTCGTTAGACATATTATTTTGTTGTTACTTTTATTAGTAACTCTGTATAAAAATCAGTTTTTTTTTGCTCTTTCCAGATACCATCTAAAGGCCATCTACCATTTGTGTGTCCTTTCTGGAACACTTCTGTTAGGGTGTCAAACGCTTTTTGGCCGCCGACGTCTTTAAATAAGCGGGTTGTTAGGTCTAAAAATGCTTGATAAAAAGTTTGGTATTGTCCTTCTGCTTCTGCTCTGCGTTCAGGTGAAACAGGGCTTACAGTACTATAGCCCGCATGCGATATTTGATAATTTCCGACCATTTTTTCGGCAACTTGAAAAGCCGCAAGTTTATAATTAGAGATTAATTGTTCGGTTTGTAATTCGTTTTCTGGGGGCATATATTTTGAAAGTTATACTTTTATCATCTAGAGCCCTAATACCAGCCATCGCCCTTTGGGCGATTCCGGTACAGGGCATATACCCTTCACTTTGCTTATTATATGGCACGCACTGATTGGAATCGAGGTGGCGTGCCATATACCTGACCCGCCTTCGGCGGGGAATGGTATATGGCGGAAGCGAGAGGATTCGAACCTCTGATACCCTTTCGGGTATAACGGTTTTCAAGACCGCCCCGTTCGACCGCTCCGGCACGCTTCCTAGTTCAACTAAAATTATTATACCATTATTATCAGAAAAAGCAAGATTGTGGCTGTACACTAATTAGTGTGGTGGAAAACAAAGGAAGTGGTAGGATTTAATTACGCGAATAATTAACACCCACCACCTCTATGAGAAAACATAT